>VFQO010007058.1_pt1 | contig 42060 bp, 68 predicted proteins | sample 3512331 | NCBI WGS metagenome assembly VFQO01 (sample SAMN10412371, study PRJNA504923) | tailings metagenome | isolation source: Replicate 3 from Balatoc abandoned mine | place: Philippines: Itogon, Benguet | collected 2017-08-28 | reverse complement strand
GGGGGCGTTGACGCACGCGCCCATGCACTCCATCTCGCCCAGCGTGAACATCCCGTCCTGAATGCATGGGGCGGGGGGCGGAGGGAGCGTAGGTTGGCTCAGAGGGCGACGGGAGGGGGCACACGCGGCAGGCAGGGCGGGCGGCAGCACCCGGGAGCAGCCGGGCTGGGATGCAGGAGGGCAAGTGTTCAGAGAGGCGCAGGCCGCAGCTGCGGCAGCTCTCCACCAGCCCCTCACCGGAGTGGTCTGGCCGTAGTCAATGCCCAGGTGCTCCTTCAGCGCCTTGTAGATGCCCTTGGCGCCCTGCGACAACGTCCAATTATCACGTGAAGCCATGCAGAGGAATGGCAGCTTGCAGGCTTTCCCACCTTGTCAGCAGACAGCAAATGGACTTGCCAGGAAACCTGCCCTGCTCCAGGCCAGCGGCAACTACCACACCCAGCCATGCAAATATGCCCGTGCCCACCTGCAGCATGCAGGGCGTGGTGCCGCAGACCATCACGTGGTACTTGCCCATCTTGCTGCGGTTGAACATGGTGTAGAAGGTGGCCACCTGCGGGTGGGGTGGGTGGGGTGGGGGTGGTGGTTCGGTGGGCAGAAAGGGAATGCGGCTACATGTGACAACACCACGAGCAGGGGCAGCATGGATGGACCAGCTGCTGCAACAACAGCAGGCAACCAGCCTCTTGCCTCGGCCAGCAACTGCGGCTCTACAACCCTTGCAAGGCAAATGGCAAGAAGCGCAGCAGCCATGCAGTTGACGTGCTCTGGACCGGCAAATGAGGCAGCCCCATCGCCATCCAGCCAGTCACGGCGCAGTAGGTCGCAGCAACAGCACAGCACAGCAGGGCGCAGCAGGCATGGCGCACCTCGTACACCCGGATCTCCGCCATGTCCAGGATCTTGGCCACGCGGTTCATGGCCGCCAGGCTGAGCCAGCCCTCGTTCTGCTGCTGCGCCAGGTCCAGCAGCGGGATGACCGCGCTGGCCTTGTAGTTGGTGGGGTAGCGCGACATGATCTCCGCAACCTGGGCAGCAATAGCGAGGCGGGTTGGGGCACGGTTGGGGGGTTGCAAGGCAGCAGGAAGTGCAGGTGAGGTGCGCCGCAGCATGGGCAGGCAACAGCAGCCACCCCTCTCACCTTCTCGTAGTTGGCATCGGTGAAATCGAACTCGGTGTCCCAGTTGTTGTGCGCCTCGTGGCGGTGCTGCAAGGCATTCGTGGGGGGTCATTGGGTGGCGATCAAAGCCGGCAGGGGGAATGCATGACGAGCTTGCGTCCTCCTTGGCACATGCTAGCATATATTTGGCCGCCTGGTTCTCACCGTGTTGAAGATGTCATGGCTGTTGGTAGCGAACCACCGCCTGCTGCCCGCGCATGCTGCTGCCTGCGCAGCAGAAAGGAGCAGCATACAGCCATTGCAGGAGAGGTGCAAGAGGGCGGGCTGTGCCGCCGCCGCCGCCGCCGCCGCCGCCGCCGCCAAGTGCCAGTGGAGTCTCCCCGCCCGCCCCGCGCCTCACCTGCACCGCCGTGGAGGTGCTGGCCGCTTGCTGGTGCGCCAGCTGCGCCGAATAGCGCAGGAGGCTCACTGCTGCCCGCCTCATGTTGGCCTAGCGCGCCCAACCCCTTGCGATCGTGACTCACACCCTGTCCAGGGAGGACCAGGGATCCCGCTGGCCGCTCCACAAGGGTCTGCGAGGCACCGCCTGCCTGGGCTGACCCGAGTGAGCACGCCTGGGGCAGGCAGGCTGAGAGGCAATGTGCACGGCAGTCCGATGCGTGAGCAGCGGCCTGGAGGGCCCCCAGGCAGCCAGCCCTGTGCATGAAGGCTGCATGGGACGAGCGCCGCAATTTTGAAGCGCTGCGAGCACTCTTCTTGCAGCTTGTTCGCAGCGTTCGTCAGCGCTGTCACCTCCCCACCGCCAGCAGCGGCCCGCCTGCACGCCTCGCGCGGCCAACTCGCAGCCCAGCAGTGCTGGCGCCCCGTGGCCGCCCTTCACGACCCCTGCGCTGGCGTCACAGCCGTTTGCGCGCGCCAGCTGCTGCCCACACGGCCTGCCCGGCCCCCACAGCCCCCTGAACCGGCTGTCGGCTTCCCCGCAAGCCCCCAGCGGCCCTCCAGCCGCCTGACAGGGCCGCGCCGTGCCGCAGGCCCTCCCGCGCAGCCCCTGCGCCAGTCCAGCAGCGCGCAGTGGCGGCGGTGGCGCCGGCACCGCGCACCCGCGGCGCCTGCGCACGATGAGCGTGGCCACGCAGCACTCGCCCTTCGCCGTCGGCAGCAAGCGCCTGTTTGAGAGCGAGGAGAACGAGGACCGGCTGCAGCGGCGGGACAGCGGAGCGGCGGCAACGCACAAGCGCTACCGCCGGCACGGCAGCCCCGCCGACCGGTGCGGCTCTGGCCCCTGCCAGGGCACCTACTCGGTCAGCCCGGCTACCCACGCCGCGCTGCGCGGCCTCTTCCCCGAGATGAGCGACAAGGTGAGGCGTGTGTGTGCCGACAGGGGGAGGGCTGCTGCAGGCAGGCGTGCCGCTGGCAATGATATGATGCAGCTCAAGATGGGTGCTGTTGCGTTGATCGTTGTGCAACCTTGATGCTTCATTCGGCCGGGCTGCTCATTCACCCGCCCCCTGCCCGCCTGCCCTCCTCGCAGGTCATTGCGGATGTGCTTGCAGAGTATGGAGACAACATTGATGCAGCGATCAAGCACCTGACCGACCTGCGCCTGGCCACGCCCTCCACCTCGGCGGCCGCCACGCCCGAGCAGCAGGCGGCAGCAGCAGAGCAGCGCCACCAGCAGCAGGCAGCACAGCAGGCGCAGCAGCAAGAGCAGCAGCAGCAGCCCCAGCAGGGCGCGGCCGATGCAGCCGCCGGGCAGCCTCGGTCTGCCGAGGAGTGGATTGACATTGTTGTGCGGGAGATGGCGGCTGCCACCGACCTTGCGGATGCGCGCTCACGCGCCTCAAAGGTGCTGCAAGCCTTTGAGCAGGCAGCTGTGCAGCATGCCAAGCAGGTGCGTGGGCCGCTCATTTAGGAGCACCTGGAGGGTTGCTGGATTGGGTGCGCTGGGATGCCTGCATGCAAGTTGCTGCAGGATGGCTGCCGTTTGCCCTGCGCTCTTGCTTGCACTCGCCATTGCAGTTGGTTCACTGACCCATACTGGCTTTGGGGGCTCGCTTGCAGGGGGCGCCTGGCGACGCTGACCAGCTGCGCGGCCAGCTTGCGGAGGCGCTGCGCGAGAACCAGCTGCTCAAGCGTGCAGTGGCCATTCAGAATGCACGAATGCAGGAGCTGAGGTGAGGACGCAGGGACATTCAGAGTGGCTAAGTGTGAGGGTGGGAAAAATTGAGCTGTTGTATCAGCCGGCGGCTTTACTTTCTTGTTGGTTGCCTGCTGCTGGGCTTCAGCTTCTCTTTATGCTTGGCCATGTGCGCTGGGTCTGCTGCATGCGAATGCAGCGGCCCCTCCCGCTCACTCACTTCCTGTCTGCCCCTGCTCCCTCGCCCCGCAGCGGCAAGGAGGCGGAGGTGGCGCAGCTGCGGCAGATGCTAGAGGGATTCCAGCAGAAAGTGCACGCGCTGGAGGTGCAGAACTACTCGCTGGCGCTGCACCTCAAGCAGGCCACCGACGGCAAGGACGCCATGGCGGCCGGCGGCTTCAACAAAAACCCCGACGTGTTCTGAAGCGCCTCCGCCAGCCCTTTCGCATGAGCCCCGCCTTGCCCCGTTAGGTTTCGAAACAGCCAGGTTCCCCGCTACAGTTAGGCAGCCTTGCAGGTAGCCCACAGTGGCCTGCTCTTGCTTTCTCCCCGGGCCCGCCCCGGCTCCGACTGTACTCCTTCTCGCCCCGCAGCCCCTGCCGCATTGGCCGCGCTGCCTGTACCCTGCACCAACCTCTACATTTTGCTCCCTCGTCAAGCACGTTGTGTAAACCAGTAAAGCAGCATGGGGGACGGAAGACCAAGCCGATCGCGGCGTGGCAGCGGCAGCGTGCGCCGGAAGGTCTGCTGGGGTGAGCTCTCTTGTCATTCGGCTACCGTGGCTGTTCTCACGGCTGCATCGTCCCCTCTGTCGTTGTTTCTGAGGCCGCAATGCTGCTCAGCGCCACCCAACGCCCGGCACTGGGCGCGGCCTGCGCACGGCCTCGCTCCCTAGCCATTGGGGGCGGGCGGGCATGCCCAGCGAGCTCCAGGGCAGCGCTGATCAGGCGCCAAGCCGAGAATGGGTGAGCACCGTGGCGGCGCTGGCCGGCGCTTGGTTGCCTGCGGTGGCGGTGGGAGACGGGTGCGCTTGGGAGCCATCATCCTGACCAAGCCCGACTGCCGCCGCACACTGACTATCGTGCAGTGACCGGCAGGCGGCTGGTGTGAAGCCTGTGGATGCGGAGTGGGTGCAGGTGAGGCGGCGGCACACCACGCAAGCCCTGCCTCTGCAGCACATATTGCCTAGAGTGCTGAATTGCCATTGCAAATGTGCACCCCCTGGTCCATGCAATTTCTCTCACCACCTGTTTAATTGCTGCCTGCATGTCACAGGAGGTGACCAAGGAGGTGCTGGACACCTCGGAGCTGGGCAGCCGAGGCGAGATCTGGTTTGCCGGACAGGTACTTCTGGCGGTGGCCGTTCTGTTTCCCCCTGGATTCCTGCGCCCACTGCTCGAGGGTGCTGGCTGGCTGGCCGTGGCGGCGGGCCTCGGCTTGGTGGTGGCGGGGCAGCAGGCACTGGGCGCAAACCTGACTCCCTTCCCCAAGCCGCGCGAGTCGGGCACGCTGTCCAAGGAGGGTGAGCAGGCCTCGAGGGCTGGTGGGACTTGCAGCTGTGTTTAGTTCAACAGCCTTTGTATGTTGGCAGGTTCCATTGCACATCGCACAGTAAACTGATTGCTGGCCCACTTTTTGTTTCAACTGCAGGCATTCTGCAATATGTGCGGCACCCAATGTACGGCGGGCTGGTGCTGGCTGCCGTCGGCTTTGCGGCGGCCACTGGAGACGAGCTGCGCATGCTGCTCGCACTGGCCTTCTTCCTGGTTTTGGACACCAAGGTGAGTAAGGGAGCGGCAGAGTGAGGGAGGCATGCAATGGACCAGGTTGCGGGGCCAGTCCTGTGCAGCAACGTTCAAATCCCGTGCAGCAACATTCAGCAGCTGCTGTTGAACACCAGCAGTGCAACTGCATGCTCCGCTTGGTGCCAGGCATGCAAACTGAGGTCTGCATGTGCCCAATGGCTGTGGGCTGCAGGCGAGCGTGGAGGAGGCGTACCTTACCGAGAAGTTTGGCAGCGAGTACGAGGAGCTCATCAAAACAACCAAGAAGTTCATCCCCGGTGAGGCATGCGGCTGAGGGCATGCAGGAGTCTGATGTCCTAAGCAGCCCGTACGCCCGCTGCCAACCTGGCGCACGCCTGCCACCCTCGCAGGCATTTACTGAGCTAGAGCTGCACATCATGTTCAAGGCCAACTATGCTGGGCTGCCCCACAATATGCAAGCCTGGTGCGGTGCTCAAACATCCTACTTTGATCGATAGACCAATAAAATGTTACATTCCAGCTCGCTCTAGTCTGCATTGCTACTCTCAAGCACCAAAACTGTGTAAAAAGAAGCAGTCAATATCAGCACACAAACCGCTCAGCAGGCCACACTCTCTCTCACAAGCACCGCGGCCGCCCAGGCGGTGCCTACACCTTGTCGTCGGCAGAGGCATACAGCGCCTGCTCATCTGAGCCTTCGCTGCCGCCGTACAGCGGGAGGCGGCTGCTGCTGTTAGAGGCCGCCAGGCGGCCGCCACTGCTGCCGCGCACTGCTGACGTTAGCATGCCGGCGTGCGGGCCCATGACGCTGGCGTATGCCTGCCGGTAGAACAGCCATGCCATGAGGAAACCGAGGCAGAAGCCGGCAATCACGTCCTCCTCGTGGTGCCACTTGTCCTGTAGGAGGGCAGGGTGCGGGCTTGCATGTCTGGCTATGCCAGCCAGGTTGCCGGCATTACTAGTCGCCTCTGCCTTGCCACAACGACTCCCCAACACCTGCCTTGCGTTTCTGCATGCGCTCTCCTCCACCGCCCACAAGCCGGCTGACCAGCAGCACGGCGCACCTGTATGCGCGACATGCCGATCCAGAGCGCGCCCAGCAGCGGCGACAGCGCGCCCACAAACCGCAGCGGCTGCACGGAGCCATCAAACACGCGCAGGAAGCCCAGCAGCCAGAAGGTGGCAAAGCCCAGGCCGCTCGTGCTCCAGCTGCACAGCGTGGGGCGGGTGGCGAGGGAGAGGTCATTAGCGAGACGTTCCCAGCCCAGCAAATGCGACGCCGCAGGTCGCTGCGGTTGCGACCAGCCTTTGAAAACGTCAGGCAGGCAGCTGCAGCGTTTGTAGATGCAGCCAGCGCACCTGGTGTGGCCTGAAGGGAAGGACTGCGAGCAGGAGGGTGGGCGGGGACAGCCTTGAGTCAGCAGAACCCCCATGCATGCAGCTGGATTGCCTGCCACCAAAAGGATTCTTCTCCTGAACAAGCACTGCCTTTGTTCCAGCCGCCTGCCTCACACACAAATGTCTGCAGCGGCTGTGCCACCCACCTTGATGCCCTCCATCGGGTCGATTGCAGTGTCGGCGCACAGAGGGACCCCCTCCGGGCTGAACACGGGTTTGAGGCCGTTGGGCCAGCAGCGGTTGACAAAGTGGGGCCGCGGGCGCCCAACCTGTGGGGCGGCCGGACGGCAGGGCACAGGGAGAGGGTGGGTGCAGGCTGAGGCCAGCGACGCCCTGCCTGCAGCCGCACGCGCAGCAGGAGGCAAGACAGCGCCCATCTCCGGCCTCACATTGATTTTGATCCAGTTGGTCAGGGTGCCCTGCTTGCAGCAGTGAGGGGCAGGAACAGCAACGAGTCAGTAGCGGTTCAGAGCAGGCAGGCAAGCTGCTTCACCCTTGGGTAATGCTGCAGCCACTACCACCTGGCTGCCTGTATCCCCCTGGGGCCTCCCTGCCTCTCACAGCCTGCCAAGGCACGCACCGTGGTTGCCACGCAGTACACGGCCAGCAGTATGGCATGGTGGGCCTCGGCGCGGGAGATGCGGCCCGCCAGCCGTGCGGCCACCACCAGCAGCACGGGCGTGAAGACGGCGACGCAGGGAACCGCCCATGCCGGCACGTGGTTGGGCAGCAGCGGGTAGGAGTAGCTGCAGCGGCAAGTGGGGTGGTGGGTGCAGACACAACAGTGCGTCACGAACGCTGTTGGCATGGCGCAGAGGAATCCGGGCCAGAGCAAGCGTGCAGTTGAGCGGTCTAAGCCTTCATGTCTCACCGCCAGTACTCGATGTCGTTTGTCTGGCCCACGTACAGCGGGCGACGGAAGGGCTCCCAGCGTTCCGATGCCCCAAGCAGCAGCAGCAGCAGGACGAGGCCGGCGTACTGGGCCGCGTGGGCGCGCACCAGCTGCCCCCACGCCGGCGGCGCCGCACCGCGCTGCATGCCCGGCAGCGACGAGGCTGCATGTGCAGCAGCGGAGGCAAATTGATTTGTCTGATGTTGTCACGCATCAGGTGCTTGGCAAGATGGGCACCGCTCAGCGACGCTCGGCAACCTGGCTTCCCTGCCACCAGGCGTCACCGCCTTCAAGTGCCTGCTTCGGTTGGGGCGGGCGGCGGCGGCACAGAGTTCCAGGCGGCTGCGAGCGGCGACTTGGGCAGCCCACCTTTCCGGGATCCAATTCGAGGCAGCTGGGCGTAGCTCATGGGCTCAGGCAGCCGCGAGCGGGGAGTGAACGCGGCGAGGAGTCGCTGGCTGGCCCTCCGCACTCCCTGAGCTTGTACAAAGGCTCGGTAACGCGTGATCAGGCAGACAATTGAAACCAGGCGCTGTTGTTGCCTTCATGCCGCATGAGGCGCTGCTGCACACTAGTGCAATTCCAGGGCCAGTTTCGCCCTTCTTCTTCACCAGGGCCCTAGCGGGTCGGGGCCTCCACCCCGCATTGCAACACAGCCCACTCCCCGCTCGGGCAGTGTGCCTCGCACGACCTCCCCGCTGCCCTCCCACTCTCTCGACCCTTAGCAATGGCGGCCACAACCGCTTTGGCGGGCGCGCCAGCCGGCCGGCTGCTGCTGGCTCAGCCTCGTCGGCCCGCTGTGCGCCCCGGGCGGGCGCTGCGGCTGCCTGCGTTCGCGCTCGCGGCCCCGGCACGCCGCACCAGCCTAGTTTCCGTGCTTGCAAGCTCGCTGCTGGCCGCAGAGGTGAGCACAACAGCAGCTAGGAGCTATCCTCCCCCACGCTGCTCCCTGCAGCCCCTTGCCTGCCTCGTGGCGCTTGTGATCGGGAATGCATGCAATTCAGCGCGCCAGCGGGTCCGCAAGCAGTCTACAAGGGCAGCGGCGGGAGGGCGACAACCCTTGCGGCGGTCGCTGGGTAGCTAGGTTTCCCCGCCTTTTGCTCGGCTCTCTTCCACACATGTTGGCCTGCAACTCACTCCATCGCTGCTGAAACACACTTACATAACAACTCATGGCAACTGCCCACATCCTCACCTTGTCCCTGCAGGGCTACCTGGAGCGCTGGGTCGCTGGCGTGCAGCGGTCGGCGGAGACGCGGCTGCAGGCGTGCCTGCTGGGCCTGCTCTTCACGGCCCAGCGGCTGCTGCGCTGGGTGCAGCTAGCGGCCATGGCACTCACGCTGCAGCGCACCGCTGAAGCGCAGCAGCAGCAGCAGCAGCAGATGCAGCTCGCGTACTCCGGCTCAGCTGCAGGCGGCAGCGGAGCTGACGCGCCGAGTGCCAGCGGCAGCCCTAGCCCCGCGAGCGGCAGCCCCGCCCCGGAGGCCGGCAGCATGATTGGCTTCATCGGCGGCGCGGCCACGGGGGCGGTGGAGCAGCTGCGGCACACGCTGAACGACGCGGGTGCGGGCATGGGTGAGAAGATGGCTGCGCTGGAGCGCACCGCCAGCAGCCTGCAGAGCAGCCTGTTCCGCGCGGCGCAGGAGCACTCGGCCGCCGTGCGCTCCAACCCCAGCGGCGGCATGTGGAAGCAGCCCAGCGTGGATGCAGTGATTAGTGAGGAGGAGCGGCTGCGCGCCGCCGTGTTTGCGCAGGTGGGTGCTGCAACAAAGCGGGGCGGTGCCCGGCATGTGCCCTTGTTGGGTGGATGCGGTTGGTTTGGATGCGGCAGCTGTTGTGAACCGCCTGATGTGATGCCTGTCAGGAAGCCGGTGTTGCTCCAGACGGGTGCATCTGCCGGTGCAGCAGGGTTGTTACGCTGAGGCCTGCTGCCGTTTGAATTGCATGTGCCAGCTGCGCGCACGCCGACGGCTAACATGCTGTCTGCCCCTGCTCCCCTCCGCTTGCCCTGCAGGTGTTTGCTGAGCTGCAGCAGAAGGACAACAAGGAGCTGGGCTTTAGCGCACAGCCGTGAGGCAGCACAGCCTCATCCCGCTGAGTCTGGAGTCAGCTGCTGGCCGGCCCGGGCTGCCTGCCCCACCTGCGCAGCCCAGCCCCAGCCCAGCAACACATCCTGTCTCCAAGCAGCGGCCACACCCGCCCCCTGCCTAGATACATACGAAGAGCAGTAGCAGGATCCGTGCCAGCGCAGCGCACCAGCGCAGCGCTTCTCCAGTCGACCCTTTCAGTAGGCCCGAGTGCGCAAGTTGAAAGTGCCCATCAGTCAACGACATGCCGCCAGGCCTCCGCACCCTCCTGGCGGCTCGTAACGCAGCCCCTTGCCCCCCCGCCCACACCCGCCCCGGGCGCCCCACCAGCATGCAGCCACCCCGCCCTGTTTGCAACCTGCATCCTCTTGAATTCAACCCGATGTCTGCCTTTCGTTCCCTTTAGTGCGCCTCCCATCGACTTCAGTCCCTGCATTTCGTCGCGTGTCCGTCTGCCTTCAGCGTGTGGCCCATGCCCCGCTGTACGTCCAGGTCTCTCACTGCCGCCGCTACGCATTTTCCACCCCTCCGATCGCTCCCCTTTCCCCCCATACCCCTCCCCCGGCCCCTGGCCACCAATGAATGCCCCGCAACCCCCGACCCCTACGCCTCTTCGCTACTACCCCTCTTCCCCTGCCCTCTTCTACCTGCTTAGCGGCTTTCATCCCGTCTGTGGTGCGTGCATGTCCGTGCCCTTGCGCTGTGTGTCTTGACTCGCTGTCTTCTCCCATGCCCGCTTTGTCGCTTGCTCTTCATAGGCTGCATGCTGCGTGGTGCGTCTGGGCGGCGCTCCACAGTGTAACACGCTCTGTTCCGAACAAAAAGCAGTGCCAGGTGAAATCAAATGGCAGTTGGCAGGGCACTGCATCACGAAGCACACATCATAAATTAACATACAAAAGGCTGCCGCCTCATGCCGCGGGCACAAAGCAGCCGTGGAAGCCGATTGTGATCTGCCAGGGCAGCCGCGCGCGCGCCTGCTCCTGCAGCGTGGCACCATCCAGGCACACCAGGCTGCTGCCTCCGTCCGCCTCCACCACCACAGCCAGCACCGCTCCCTCGTCCTCTGCGGGGCACAAATGGGGGCAATTCAACAGCACTGGGCATGCGTTCTGGCTCAGGGGGGTGGCAACGCACTGTAGCCACCTTGCATGCACTGCCTGCCGTGTAGCTCCTAGCCTGCGCCTCACTGCAGCTCCTGGAGTGGCCGGCTCACCTGCTGTTGCGTCGGGGGCGGGCACAAAGATGGGCTCTCCCACCAGGACCCCAGGCTCGTGCCACACCTGCTGGTTGGGGGGTTGCAGGGAAGGAGAAGGCATGCCGAGATTGACAGCAGCATCACGGCGCCAAGCCGGCATGTCATAAGCAGCATGAGCCCAAGACACAATTTCACTTCAGCAACGGCGTAACAGCTTGTATAAAAACGCACCTGCACAGAGCCGGTCTCTGTGTCCCACTTGCCCACAGAGTTGTGGGCCGATGTGGGCCGTACGCTGCTGGCGCCCCACACGTACCTGCCAGAAAGAGTGGCAGCGAGAGGGGGAGGGCTGAGCTGGAGCAGTGGAAACGCCAAGCCAAGCCTCGGCATCGACTGATGGGATATGCCCAAACCTGAAGCAGCAGTACACGGCTGCCCACCTGTAGGGCTTGCCGCGCTTCAGTGGGCTGACTTTTGGGAAGTCAAAGGGCGGGCAGATGTCATCTGGCACGAGGGGCTGCCAGCCGCCCTGAACCTCCGAGCCTGCATTGGGGTAAGCAAAAGCAGGTCACCACGGCGCAGTGCAGCATGGTGCATGGACACCGCCACACTGCATCAGGAGCAGTGGTCTGGCCACTGCGCAGCCTTGGCATTCTGCTGCTGCGTCTCATTGCCACGCACCATCGGCTGCCCGCAGGTCAATGGTTGCGCGGCGCAGATAGGCGCGGCCGGGCACCCGCCCAGGTGCATAATCGGCCCGCAGCGGCTCCAGGTAGAGGTCGTTGCAGATTTCGGGGTCCTCATACAAGCAGGCATCGAGGTGCAGGTACCTGGAGGCAGGGGATGGAGAGGGGCGTACAGACTGGAGGTTTGAGGGTGGGCAACAGAACCGCTGGGCACCCGATGGAAAACGTGCGCAGGTCTTGCTGGGCAGGTTGGGACGCAGGGTAAACACATTGCAGCTTGAGTGCAGCAGCAGCAGCAGCGCACCTGCCGTCCTCGCTCTCCCACGCGTTTGCCCAGTGGAACACGAAGCAGGGCGGGGCGCGGAAGGAGCAGTGGCTGCCGTCCCGCAAGTCCACCACATGCAGCGTGGTGCGGTCCTGCGGCTTCCAGTCCATGAATACGGCATCTGCGGAGTGGCAGGGGGTGAGAGGGAGGGGTTGGACACGGTGGAGAGGGCAAAGAGTGTGTCTGCAACGACGTAGGAGCCCACAACAACACACAAGAACAGCGGCCAGTGCGATGGCGCACATTGCTACATGTGCAGTTCACAGTGACGCCTGCCAAAGCTTGCCTGAGCGCCCTCCGAACAGCAGCTTGCCAACGTTGAAGTACAGCGGCATTTCGGGGATGACTGCGTAGTTCTGCATGGCAGGGACCAGCATGGGGGACAACCGTGGCAGATCATGGGCTGTGGGTGGTTGGTCCTCGGCTTGCTGCAGCGTGCTCAACGCTGCCACCAGCTCACATAGCAGGCGTTCACCATTACAACCAAATCAGCTAGCCACACCTGCGTGGCTGGGAAGTCGTGCACCCAGGCAGGTGCTAGGGGGCGGCGGTGTGGCACAGTGGCGATGAGCTGGCGCTGCTCAAACGCGGCTGCTGGGTGGCGATACACGTGGAAGCCGACACCCACCTGCAGAGGGCAGGGCAAGGGGCAGCAGGTGCAGCTGTGGGCTTTGTAAGCGGGAGGGTAGCAGTGTGGCATGTACCCTAGAGCCTTAAGAGCCCAGTGCTACCAGTGCAAGTGGGCACAGGACCCGCCTTCCAAGCCCCCAAAGCAGCCAGCCGCCCCAGGGAGGCTGGCCAGCTGGCCGCACCGTGGACACCAGGTTGACTAGGTCCCCGTTTGGCATGGGCTGCGGGTGCGCTGTGGTCAGGTCGCCAACAATCTTGTCACCGCGGTACTGCACCTGCGGCACAGGTGGCAGAGCAGGAAAGGAACACCCTTTGGGGAGGCTGGGCAGGAAGGGGCAGCATGGTGAAGGGTGTCCGGCCCTTCGATGGCGCCCGCCGAGGCGTATGCCTACTGCAGCACCAGCATCAGGTGCAGCGCCCGCGCCAGCTGTCACGCACCCGCCCCAGCGTCTGCAGGCTGGACAGGTCCACGCGGTACGTGCCCTGCACCGTCTCGGTCATGGCCACTGCACTGCCATCCTGCAGTTGCAGGGGCAGCATGAATGCATAACGCATCAGGATATCTATATACAAGCCTGCAGGGAGCATGAGGTGCCAAGCACAGTGCTGCCATAACTGCTGGGCAAAGCCGTCTTGCTTCTGCTGCTGCTGCCCGCCTGCGCGCCCACCTGCAGCGGCACCACGTTGACCGATGCGTTGTCGGTGACCGCCTCGCTGAGGCCCAGCGTGCCCAGCAGCGTGTTGCCGATGTCGGCCAGCTGCTCCCACATGCTGGCGTACTTGGGGGCTGCGGCATTGGCAGGCAGGGGAGATGCTGCTGACTTCAGGCAGGGGTGCGGAACGCACGCTGGATGCGGGTGGTTGAGAGCCTGCACATGTGCATGCCATCTGCATGCGCTCATCCCCCGCTGCACACCCTCGGGCTCACGTGTCGCGAACTCGCGCCACCGCATCTTGCCGGTTTCATTGTAGTGCTTCCACGCCTCCGACTCCACAAACCTGGCAGGAAGAGGGAAGAGAACGCATAAGCAGATGCAAGTTGCGAAACAAACGCATCGAGACACGGCAATGAAGAACTCAAACAAAGAGTCGTCTGGGTTTAGCATCATCCTCAGGCATCAATTCTGGCAATCAGAGGAGCAGCACACCTGCGCGAGCCGGTGACGCGGTTGTTCCTGCCATCGATGTCAAACTACAAGCAGGTTGGGGAGCGTTAAAGTGCACCTTGGGCCAGCTGTGCAAGGCATAAATTCAAGCATGGAATGACAGAGGCTGCACATGTGCATGGGAGCACAGAGGCAACAAAAACAGCACAACCAGCATCGCTCACCCCCAGCAGCATCCCATAGCCATCGAACATGTGCTGCAGCCAGGAGAGGCGGGGGAGGGCGGCAGGATCAGCTGATGGAGCAAAGCATCAGCTGATGAAGCCAAGCATCAGCTGGTGGAGCTCCACGGCAAACATACATCGCATGCTGATCGTGCAACAGCTGCTCAGCAGTGCAACATACGCTCACCTCCATGTCGCTGAGCTCTCCAGGACCGTTGCGCACGTACTTGCCACGCAGCCAGGCCGGGAAACGGCCCGTCACCTCGGCCGGCACGCGCAGCGCCGGCTCCCGAGGCGAAGAGCTGTAGCCTGCCCGCCGTGCCTCTGCTGATGGCCAGGAGGACGGCGTGCTGCTGCTGCTGCTGCTGCTGCTGCTGCTGCTGCTGCTGGAAGCCTCCTGCACACTGCCTGCCGCACTGCAGCGCACCGAGCTTGCCGCCGGGTGGCCAGCGGCGGCGCCGGCGGCAGCAAGCGGTCGCCGCCCTCCCACCAGCGGGCCAGCGCACTGCGCTTGCAGCGCTCTCATCTGATGCTGTAGTGCAGCCGAGAGCAGGGCAGCTGCGACAGGGGCGCTTGGGAGGGTGGAGAAGCGGTGGGAGCGAGCCGCAAGCAGAGGGCGCCTCAGTCTCCCTGTCTGCTTGATCGCTAACCGCGGTGTTGGACAACACACAAAGGTAACAAGTATCGGGGCGCGAACGTGGCTGCCCCCGCATCCAAGTGGCACTAGGCAATGCCGGCCACAGGGAGCGCGGCTGCGGCCTGGGCGTGCAGCTTTGGATCTCAATTGTTATTGATATTGGATTTATCGACGTGCAAGCTGGCTCCAGTCGCCTGAGCCCGCCCCTCGGAGGCCCCGGCGCCTTGTGTTCTCCCGGCTCCAAACCGGCACTCGATCGCTCACTTACAAGCTCATGGTAGCCTGAATTTCGCGGGCCCCTCCCACCCAAGGCTCCCAGCCGGCCCGCCCACCACTCTCCCTTGGCCGCCCTCAAAGGGCTGCTGACAGGGGCTGGCTCTTGGCAGCCTGACTGCGCGTATCAAGAGCCATGACAAAGGGCCCGGCGGTGCAGTCGAGCGGGGCGAGCCTGTCGGTGCCCGCCGGCGGCGGCGGCGGCCTGAGCAGCAACCGCGCCGCAGTGGCACGCGCCGCCAGCAGCTCCCGCCTGGGCAGCCGCACCATCATCGAGACGGCGGCATGTCCACCCGAACTGAAGCATGGCGACCAGCCCTGGTGAGTTGGGGATGCAGGCGCTGCTTTTGGTGGCGCGATGGCGGGGGGTGGCAGGGAGGGCAGCGGGCGCCGCTCGCTCGCCTGCTGCCCGTGCTTTCTTCCCATGAGCTGCTCAAACACTGCACCAAGCTCTCTATTTGACCACTGGTACCCTGATGCAGGAGTTTCAGCGAGTTCCATGTGCAGAAGATGCTGGGCGAGGGCGGCATGAGCAGCGTGGTGCACTGCGTGTGCGCCCGCACCGGCTGCCACACCGCCATCAAGATGTACCACCGAGACCGCATGAACAGCATGAACGTGAAGCAGGTGCTGCGGGGTGGGCTGGATGGGCAGCTGTGCAGGGCTGCTGGCGGTTCTGCAACAAGGGAGGCGCCCAGGATGAGCGCTTGAAGGACCCCAGGGTGCGGGTGCAGCGGATGCGTGCCTCGCGAAAATCACCAGTGCCTGGAACCCTGGCCTGTGCAAGCAGGTGTCGCGTGAGATTGAGATCCACGCCTCGCTGCTGCACCCCCACATCGTGCGCCTGTATGCCGCGTTCGAGGACGCCGACGGCATCTACCTGGTGCAGGAGTATGCGGCGCGCGGTGAGGGTTGACAGTAGCAGGGGAGGGTGCTGAGGGTGCGGTGGCAGGGGCTGGCATGAGGCGGTTCATTGGAAGGATGCAATGTGGTTGCCGCACAGAGCGCCTGGCAAAGCTGACATCTGCCATACGACAGTTGAGGCATGCCTGCCTTCCCACCTCCCACCTCTCACCTGCTCCCTTGCCTGCCTCCCTCCCATTTGGCCCGTGCCTCTTTCCAGGCGATCTGTACGTGGAGCTGAGCCGGCGGGGCGGGTACATGGCGGAGGCGCACGTGGTCAAGGGAGTGATGATCCCCTTCCTCTCCGCCCTCGCCTACATGCACGCACAGGCGCGCGCCTGAAGCGGGATGGGGTGGGCTGGCATTGTGGCGGCATCATGCCCTCATGCCTGCATGCTTGCCCACCGCCTCTCCGGCTGCTTGCATTCCCACTGCTGCACGGCGGCACCCTTCCTGCCCTGGGTGTGCATTGACGAGTGCGTGCCAGTGATTGATGCTTTCTCCCGCCTGCCCACTCCATCCACCCACAACTCCAGGGCATCCTGCACCGCGACATCAAGCCCGAGAACATCATGCTGAGTGCGGAGGGGGAGGTGAAAGTGGGCGACTTTGGGCTCGCCATCAACACCACGCGGTGAGCGGGAGCAGGGTGGGAGGGCCATGTGGGAGTGGCAATGCCCAGGCAGGCTGTGCCAGAGCGTGGCGCTTTTTACTGAGCTAACCTTTCCCTTGGCGGTGCAGGGAGCGGCCCATGTCGCGCGTCGGCACCCTGGACTACATGGCTCCCGAGGCAAATGTCTTGATTACTATTGGCCTGGGAGTGCAGGGGCCTGGCCTGCAGCAAGTTCGCGCATGCAAGTGCTTGCAACAGCCTCCGGCCATGCTAATAGGCTCTTACCTGTCTGCCAATCATGCTTGCACCGCTTGTTGCGCCCTCTCCCGCCAGATTGTGCGCCTGCCGTACGGCGCCAGCGCCGCTTCAGCTGCACAAGCCGCCAAGCCGGGGGCGAGCGATGCGGCGTACGGCCTGCCCGTGGACGTCTGGTGCTGCGGCGTCCTGGCTTTTGAGCTGCTGCTGGGCAGCCCGCCCTTTGAGGCCGAGAGCAAGTGAGCCGGGGGTGGGCTGCGTAGCAGGTACTGCAGTGCCCAGCGCTATGGCGTTGGGGAACAGAGTTCACCATCCACTGCCTGCTTGAAACTGTGCTTGCTCAAACCCACAACCCCTGGCCGTGATTCCTTGCACCAGGGAGGCCACTTACACTCGCATCCTCAAGTTGGAGCCCGCCCTGCCCTCCCACCTGTCTGGTAAGTTGGAACAACATGCGTTGATGGGAGGCCGGTGAGCACGGGCGCAGATTGGGCAGGCTCGGTTGCTATTCTATTGTCCGTCGTGACGCATGTGCCCAGCACATACCTGCCCCTCATTTGCAACAGAGCCCGCCCGCGACTTCATCCGCGCCGCACTGAACAAGGACGCGAGCAAGCGCCCCACCATGCACCAGCTGCTGCGCCACAACTGGCTGCGTGCCTACCAGGTGGGCGGGCAGGAGGATGTGGCTGACTTTGATTGCCAGGGTATCTCGCCTCTGCTTTCAAAGCTGCCTCCTGAGATGACGTCCAATCATCAACGATCCACTATCAATGGATGTGCACTACAAACGACCCAGCAGCTCTCCTCACTTCTGTCTCCCTCCCACCGCCCCGCCCGCAGCGCCCCAAGTCCATGATCGTGCTGGAGTCGCCCTCGCTGTCCCGCCCTGGCACAGCCACCGCCGGCGCAGCCCCAGCGGCTGCCTCCACCGACCAGAACGCTGCCGCAGCGGCAGCCATGTTTGATGCGGTGCAGCACAGCGAGGAGCAGGGTGAGGCGGTGGTTGCCACCGGCCCCAGCATCACCGGTCCCGCCTCCCCGGCAGCCAGCAGCCCTGCCTCGCCGGCAGTGAGCGTGACGGCCAGTGCCAAGCCCGCCCCCGCCACAACCACAGCGGCGGCTGCGCTGGGGGCGGCACAGCGCGCCCCCCACATGTCCAAGTCCCTCAGCTTCTCAAGCGCCATGGCCGGCCGCTTCAGCGCCGTCAAGCCCTCCAAGCCCTCCGCCTTCAGCATGCTGCTGCGCTACAAGGGCGGCAGCGGCAAGGGCGAGGGCAGCCTGCACGGCAGCAGCGGCGCCAGCAAGGGCGCCAGCTTTGCGCCCGGCGGCCGGGCCGAAGATGCCGCCGCCGCCGCTGTGGCAGAAGTGGAGGCGGAGCGTGCGGCAGCCTCGGCAGCGGTGGCGCTGGTTGGCAGCGACGGCCCACAGACTCCCAGCAAGGCGGGCGCCCCTGACCGGCTGGTGATCCGTGTGCAGGCCACCTCAGGCTCTGCTGCCCCTGCCCTGGCAAACAGCCGCCTGGCTACCGGTGCTACAGTGCCAGCTGCCACACAGGGTGATGATCTGATCCGTGCGGCGCTGCCCGACGGCGGCCGCATCTCGGGCAGCACTCCCCGTGGCAGCGGCGGCCAGCGGGCCAGCTTTGCTGCCGCCATCAAGCGCAAGCTCAGCTCGGCGGGCAGTAAGGGCATGTCCCTGTTTGCGCCGGCAGGTGCGGCAGAGGGCGCAAAGGACGAGGCCAGCGCTGTGGCCCTGGCGGCAGCGGCCTCTGCGGCGGCTGGCAGGGGTGGTGGTGCGGGCTGCATTTCCGCTGTGCAGGCGCCGTCCATGCAGCAGCTGCTGGCCTCCCCTGTGGCCGGCGGCAAGGCAGGCAAGCAGAAGCGCAGCTCTGGTGGGCGCAGCAGCCGCCTGCAGTCGCTGGCGCTGGGCTTTGGCAAGAAGCTGAGCTTCAAGGGCACGGCTGGCCAGGCGGCGGCGGATGGAGCCGAGGAGGTGAGAAGCCCGCCACGTAGGACTGCCTCCCGCCTGTCAGCAGCAGCCTCGTAGCTCACAAAAACATTGCACAGCACTGGAACGCCACCTCCACTGTTCACTAGCCGTGCATTTCTTGGTGCCAAATAACAACGAACAACGCTTCCCCTGGCTTCTTTGCATCACCCATTTCCCAGCCTGTGTGCAACTGGTGCCGCAGGCTCTTCTCTCTCTCCCTGCATCCCCATCTATTGGCAGTCAACCTTTCAACCCTCAATTCCTCCCTTGTTTCACATGACCTAGTTTACACCCAGCTGAAATAGAGGCTGTAATCAAATCTACGGGGAGCTGCTGCGGTGCCCGCTGCCAAAGCCGCTCAGCCAGCAGATGGCCCCTGGAATGTCGCTGGCCGCCCGATGGGGGGCCGCTGTAACCACAGCAGCTGCCGCCGCGTGCTGCGCCTTGCTGCGGGCCAGCTGTGCCTCCAGCCTGCAAGGGGCAGAGCAAGGAGGAGCACGTCGGTTGCCTCAATGAAGGGCCAGTTCATCCCCGTTGGTTGTCAACATGCTGGGGTTCTGCACGGCAGCCACCGCCCATTTTCCCCACCTGTTCAGTGCTGCCTGCAGCCGCTCGTCGCTGCTTGCAGGGCTGGCACGGTTGGTGAGTGTTGCGACTCCCGCCTGTCCCTGGATGCCACCCTTGATCTGGACCTTGGCACTGGCGCCGATGGGAGATGCAGCGCTGCCTCCTGCTGCAGCGCTGGGCGCCGGCGCTGCTGTGGCCAGTGAGGTCGCCGCTGCTGAGCCTGCAGCCGCCCCTGCCGCCTCACCCTCTGCTGCCACGCTCACGACGCTAGAGCTCAGTGCTGCCTGCTGTGCGGGCTGCGCTCCCAGTGTGATGTGGGAGCCTGGTGCCTGCGGCTGCTGCAGGCAGAAGGCCGGCAGCGGGCGAGGCAGGGGCCTGCGCTCTGCTGGCACCGCAAGTGCCACAGCTGGGTTGGGCTGGTTTGCGGGCTGGGCAGGCCGAGGATCAAGGCGGCCTGGAGGGCTGTAGCTGGGCTGCTGCTGCACGGGCTGGACAGCCTCCATGTTCTCATGGCTGTCGCCGCAAGGGCTGCTGCTGCTGGCCGAGGCAGCACCATCGCCAAGAGCAGATGCTACCCAGCGACCTGTGCCATTGCTGCTGCTGCTGCTGCTGCTCGCATCGCCACTGCCACAACTGCTCAAGGCACCCTCACTGCGTGCAGTACGGCTGGTCCTCCTGCTGCTGGCGCCACATGCACTGCGGCTGCTGGTGGTGCTGCGTTGACAGCTGTCCTGCTGGCTGGTGCGCACCAAACTGCTGCCGTGAGGGGCTCCTCCGTGCACCATGCTAGGCCTGCTGCAGCTGGCGAGCAGGCTGCCTGCAGGGTCACGCTTCACCACAGTGGCGGCTTGACCTGCCACAGCGCACGCTACAGGAGGAATAGTGCTGCCTAAAACATCGCTGCTGCCGCTGTCCGCTTGCCCCTGCTGCGTGCCGTCACAGCTAGCTAGTTGCCTGCTGTGCATGCTTCCGCCGGCTGCAGCGCCCACTGCCACTGCTTGCTCTGCCGCGAGCAGAGGTGGCACACCGCCCACCGCTGCTGCTGCAGGACCCTCAAGGGGGCAATCGGCTGATGACGAGCGTGCTATGGAGTGACGCAACGCCAGCTCAGCCACTCGCCCCATGTTCTCGGCCCTGCGGCATCAGGGCCAGCATTAAATAGACTGCTTTGGGAGCACATTCAAAACAGGCCGTACTCAATTCCACAAAATGCATCGCATGTGTCCTGAACATGCAAAGCATGCAGAGCCCACCTGCGGCGCCACTTGGCTGCCGATGCCGCTGCTGCTGCCGCTGCATCGTGCCAGCCGCCGGCCGCAAGGCGCGATGCCTCAAGCTCTGCATTCAGGTCAACAGGAGCCCCGACTTTAGAACTAAGCTGACGAGGGGCAGGGCATGACAACGCAGCCGTGCCATTCCTCACCTGCTGCTGCTGCACGGGCCAGCGCACGCTCCTGCTTGCTCAGCATGGCGGCTGCAGCGGCATGCGTGCGCTCAGCCAGGTCCAGCTCTCCGGGCACACTGCTGGCTTGCCCATCCCGCGCGCAGCTGCTGCTGCTGTCAGCAGATGCGGCCGCAGCGGCAGGCTGCTGAGCTGCTTCAGGCTGGTAATGTGGAGAGGGTGCACAGCTTTCGGGCGGATCCAGGCTCAGACCGCCTTGCTCTGCCGCACTGGCAGCACCTGGAGCTGCCGACTGCGCAGCAGCCAGAGAGGCAGCAGCATCCGGCCTGCTGCCGAACACCTCGACAGCAGAGCATCCTCCCTGGCAGCTGCCATGCTGAGCAGCCTGCTGGGCTGCACAGCTGTCCTCCTCAACTTCATCAGGCTGCTGCTGCTGCTGCTGGCTCGTGTGCCGCCCCTCCTCCTGTGAGGGTTGTGGCCCACATGGCTGTGCCCCGTGCTGCGAGGCCTGCACCAGCCACACCTGGACCGGCGGCTGCAAACCGTGCGCACCGGCTGCTTTGTGCTCCTTGCAGGCATCTGCTAGGCTGCTGGGCAGTGCTGCAGGGCCCTCCAGCTGCTCCAGCAGCGCCGCAGCAGCGCACATGGTGCCCTGGGCAGCACTGGGTCCAGCACGGCTGCCCAGCTGGCTGCCTGTGGCTGCCCCATCTGCTGGCGAGGCAGTCGCCCACTTGACCGCCAGCCGCAGCGCCCTGGCTGCTGCTGCTGCTTTGGTTGTTGCTGCCTTGGCTGAGCCAGCTGGGGTGTGCAGCGCCTCGGCTGCTGCTGCCGCCGCAACCAGCACATCCTGCTCCAGGGCCGTGAGCCGCTGGCTCGCCTCCGCAGCAGCTTGCTGCAGCGCATTTGCCGCTGCTCGTAGCCTGCAGGTGTGCAGAAGCAGGGCCTCTTGTTGCCAAGATGGGCTCAGCACACTGCAAAAACATGCCCAATCTTTTTTGGTCCACCTCACCACTCTCTTCCCTCACCTGGATGCGTCACCAGCAGGACCAGCGGCATCCAGCCCCTCTGCCTGCAGCCCCTCCAGCTGTGCCTCCACTGCTGCAGCTGCCGCCTCAGCCGCAGCTGCATCCGCCTGCCTGCTTGCTGCCTCTCGCTGGAAGGTCACGTGTGCCTGGTTCAGCAGGCGCTCTGCCAGGTTGGCCGCCTCCGCGGCAGCGCCCAGCTGGAGAACAACTGCATCTGGCAGCCAAAGAGGGTCAGAGGCAGACATGCCCTCCCCTTCGGCCCCCTGTCCTCCATCAGCTGCTCCAGCTGCGTGGTCCTCGCTAGCCACGCTGCCCACGCTGTCGTGCTGCATGTGGGTGGCAAGCCGCCGCAGCAACCTGGAGGGCAGGGTGCGCTGGGCAAGGGCATCCGTCTGACCCGCCACTGTGTGGCCCTCTGGCATCGCTTCACTGTTTGCAGCTGGCTCAGTGCCGCTGATGTTGCTGCTGCTGCTGCCGCCGCCGCTGCTGCTGCTGCCGTCGCCGCTGCCGCCGCTGCTGGGCATGCTGGTTGCAGCAAGCTGTCCAGCCTCCTGCTGCATTTGCAGTGAATCCGCAGATACATCTGCCGTGCAAGCTGCCACTGGCTGTCCAGCCACAACGCCCACCCACTCCACAGCATCCTGCTCCGCAGCGGCAGGGCTGCTGCAGCTGTCCTGTGCCTGCCCCTCCAGCTGATGCCCTGGAGGTGGGCTGGCGGCTGTCTCAGCGCTGGCATGCCCCAGGGTGGACGCCTCCAGCTCGTCCAGCAGGACATCCCATTGCTCGCTGCGAGGGCTAGGTGGGCCAGAGCCGCTGTGCCCAGCAGCTGCCAGACTGCCTTCCTGAGTGATGGACGCACTCACAAGGCCTGGTGAGACGGGCTGTCTGCCGCACGCGGCTGCCGGCTGTGCCCCTGGAGAGGCTGGGCTGGCGATGGTGGCAGGAGAGGAGCGGCCTGCTGCTGGGCTTGCTGCTGCCGGGCTTGCTGCTGCCACAGAGCCTGTCGCAGCAGACCTTGCATCTGCTGGGCTCTCTGCACTTGGGGATGCTGCTATTCCCCCAGTGGCTGCTGCGCTGACTGGCAGTGGGCTGTCTGCTGCTGTGCTGTCTGCTGGTGCTGGGGATCCTGCGACGGTGCTGGCACTGGCTAGGTTTGCGACCGCGCCCAAGCTTGCAGCAGCAGAATGGCCATTCTGCATGTTGTCTGGGAGCGCTGGGTTGGCTGTGCTGGCCTGCCCTCCCGCCGGTGCGTGTGAGTAGTGCTCATCGCTGCTGGTGCCTCCTGCATAGCCTGCGGACAGGCTGGCTGGCATGTGGCCACCACCATCAGGCTGCGCAACCTCAGCAGCCAGGCTCCCAGCCTGAAGCCGCTGCCCCTCCTGCTCCTGCTCCTGCTGATGCATCAGGGTGCTGTTCTCGTGCGCAACTGCATCCGCCGCTGCGAGGGCAGCCTCGTAGCTGGGGCCACCAAGGCTGCTGCCGCCTGGTGCCTCAGGAGCAGAGGCGTCCTGTGCTACAACCACCACGGTCACAGCGCTGCTGCTGCGGGTGTACACGCCTGCAGCATCTGACATGCTGGTCGAGGGCTGCACGCTTGCAGCTGCAAGGGGCACCTCGGCCGTGCTGCTGCGGCCCCGAGCGGCTGCTAGCGTGCGAAGCAGGAAGCTGTCGCCTGCTGTGCGCTGCAACGGCCGTGGGGTGCGCTGCTGCGGTGGCGGCGGAGGAGCAAGCTGCTGCGATGGCGGCTGCCACAGGGCTTCCTGCGACTCGAGCTGTGCGCTTGCAGGGCTGGCGGCTGCAATGGTTTGCGATGCAGCAGAGAGAGCAGCCTCAAGCTGCTGGCTCGGGCCTCTGACAGCTGGTGTGGGCAGGCTGGAGGCCGCAAAAGGGCTGGCTGTGATGCTGGTGGGCTGGGCTGCCTTCAGAGCAGACATGACCTGCTGCAGCGCAGCCGCATGTGCATCTGCGTTTGCGTTGGGCACCTCTGCTGCCATGCTGGGGGTGGCTGAAACAGGCTGCCTGCTCTCTGTCATGGCCGCAGGCGGCTGCTGCAGCACCTCAGTGCTGGCTGCCAATGTCAGCGCCAGGCCTTCAGCCACCATGCTGCTCTGCGCGCCTCCAGCCGCCAGCTCTGCAGCTGCAGGTTCGCCAGCCTGCTCAAACAGCCCTGCCAGATTGCTGCCAGCCGCCCCGCTGCAACTGACGGACTGCTGCTCCAGGTTGCGGCGGATGGTGGCCATCCTGCGGCGGCAACAGCATCGAGTCTGTTGGATGAATTTAAAACAATCAAAATGGCACACTGCGCAAGTAAGCATGCTGTACATTGCTGTGCTGATTTGAACCCCACCTGCTGGCCTCCACAGCAGCGTCCTTCAAGCTGGTGTTCAGCACGGCCTGCGGCAGGGCTGCGTGCTCCGCTGCCTCTGTGTTGCGCGCCGAGAAAGCTGCACCAATGAATGCTGTCGTGGTTGGGCTCAGCACTGCGAGCTGGGCCAGGGAGGCTGCCGGCGGCGTGCCACCGCCTGCTTGGCTGCTGGTCGGGCTCTCGCTGCCATCATAACGGTTGCTGGGGCATTCTGGCCGCTCCTGCTGCAGCTGCTGTTGGGCTGAAGGCAGCTCCGACGCCTGCACCACCTGGCCTTGCTGCCACTGCGGCGCCACGACTTGCTGCTGCTGCTGCTGCTGCTGCTGCTGCTGCTGCTGGCCCTCTGGCTGCTGACTTTGCAAGCTCCTCAATAGCTGCTTCCCTGCAAGGTCGCCTGCATTTTGGGGCCACAACACAGCACCCGCATGTGCCGCCCCGCCAGGCGTGCCCAGTGGCGGGAAGGGCAGCGGGCTGCTGGCTCGCCCTCCTGCGCCGCTGGCGCCCAGCTCTGCCAGGCACGCCTCCACATCCTGCTGCAGTCCGGAGATGGTGTCGTAGGCACGCTGCAGCAGCGCCGTGCGCTGCTGGGCAGCCTGCAGCAGCTGGCGGCCAGTGCTGCCTGGCCCACTCGCCGGGCTGGATGAGGCGGGTGCTGCCACTAGCGCATGGATAGCAGGCAGCTCGGCGGCCACAGCTTGATGGAAGCTGGTGCCAAGCCGCACGTCCAGCTCGAACAGCAGGCCTCCCACGTCGGTCTGTCAGGCAGGGACGAAAAGCGAATGAAGTTGAGGCGGCAGGGGCCAGGAAGTGCGGCGGGCCCTGGCGGGTGGCGGCGGCGGGTTTACCTGCAGGTCCGCCACAACGCGCTGGGAGCGCTGCAGCAGGTCGTCGCTGGTCGCCACCCTGTCCTCCAGGCCTGGCGGCATCTGGTCAGGCGGCCGCTGGCCCCGGCCTGGCCGTTTTCAGGTGGGCAGGTCGGCTGACGCCTGGGCGCCTCACAGGCACACTACGAGATGCATATTTGAGTAGAGAAGGACGAGAACCTGCAAACGAGCTCTGAAACAGGGAGGAGTCCCCGCTGGCGGCGGCGGGTAAATGCGGGGCGCAGTGGCGCCTCCAAGCCAATTGAGTGCTCTGATCGCTTGTGCCCACGACCCCTCTACGAATAGTCGCGCAGTTGCGGTCTGGGTGGGCTGCAGGCGTTCGTCATTCTGCCGTCCTTTCTGTCAACGCATCATCGAGGCCAACCAGCTATCTGGAGGGCAAGACACAGTCGATAGCACGCTAATTTACAGCGCAGCGCCGTTGCTCCGCGGCTGGCCAGCGACCTGCCGCCGCTGCCGCCGCCGCCGCCGCCGCCGTGATGGCCGCGCAAGCACAGCCGTGGACAGAGGCCGACACGGCGGCTGCCCGCGCCGCTATCCCACACCTGCGCTCCGGCCTCGTCCACCTCAACAATGCGGGCTGCAGCATCCCCACACAAGCCACGCTGGCAGCGGTGCAAGACTACCTTGCACGGTGCGAGCCTTCTGGTGACGCAATACGAGTGCATTCTGCACTGAAATGTGGCAGATGCATCCACCTGCCTCCCTGCCTCTGCCCTGCAGGGAGGCGTCCGATGGCGGGTACGAAACGGTTGATGCCAGCGCCGCCGCGCTGCAGCGGCCCTACACCGCGCTGGCTGCCCTGCTCAACTGCCGGCCCGAGGAGATCGCCATTCTGACCAGCGCAACTGCGGCTTGGCAGCAAGTCCTTTATGGCCTGGCATGGGGCTGGCGGCCAGGCGACCGTGTGCTGACCAGCGTGCACGAGTACGGCAGCAATGCCATCGCCCTGCTGCAGCTGGCCAGGTGGGCTGGTGAAGATGGCGGTGCGCTGCTCACTGCTGCCTGCCGCCTGGCTGCCGGCTTCCCTGCGCGGCACCCCGGCCCTGCACTGCCCTGCCTGCCCAGGCCGCAATACTGCACCTTCCGAACCACCCAATGCAGGCGGACAGGCGTGAGCCTGGAAGTCGTGCCTGAGACACCAGCCGGCGACATAGATACAGCTGCACTGGAGCGCATGCTGGCCAGCAGTCCCAAGCCTGTGCTGGTGGCGATCTCCCATGTGCCCACCAGCTCAGGTGCGTGGAGGGAGTGTGTGGGTACGTCAGTCAGTTGCATGCAGGATTCTTCCTAGCTGGCCCCAACGGCAGTGCACCGGCATGCTGCAGCTGAGCAGCCCCCTGCCCTTCCACCGATCGCAGGCCGTGTATACAACGCGGCAGCAGTGGGCGCGCTGTGCCGGCAGGCAGGAGTGCTCTACATGCTGGACGCCTGTCAAAGCATTGGACAGCTGCCGGTGGATGTGCAGGCAGTTCAGTGCGACTTTGCGTGCGGCACAGGGCGCAAGTATTTGAGGGGCCCTCGCGGGTCCGGCTTCCTGTTCTGCCGCAGGTGAAGGGGGGTGCTTGAGGAGGGGCTGGTTGCGGCACTGCAAGTCTGGTCATGCCACACCGTGGGGAGGTGCAGCACCTGTTTTATGTGCCAGCTGTACGACAATGCACAGCAGGTGCACACCCGCCCTGCACCTTGCTGCCGGCCATGCCTCACCTGCTTCCTCCACTAGCATGCCCTGCCCACTTCCTGTCTGCCCAAGCAGTGATGCCTTGGACAAGTTTGAGCCGGCGGTCCTGGACAACACGGGCGGCAGCTGGAGCGGCAGCTGGGGGTACAGCATCCACCCCACGGCCAAGCGCTTTGAGAGCTACGAGATGTCATTTGCAGCCAAAGTGGGCCTGGGCGTGGCGGTGCAAGAATGCGTTGAGCTCGGCATCCAGCGCATCTGGGCCCGCGTGCAGCAGCTGGCGCAGCAGCTGCGGCAGGGGCTGGCGGCGCTGCCGGGCGTGACTGTGCATGACCACGGCCGGACGCTGTGTGGCCTGGTCAGCTTCACAGTGGATGGCATGACGGGTGAGGCGGCAGGGCGAGGGAGGGGCGGTGCCTGTGCAGATGTGGGTTCATATGTGAGTGTGTATGCCCCGCTTGAGCAGGCTGCATAATGCGGTTGTTTGCTGCTTACTGAGGTTGCTGCTCGCTGTGGCCTGTGCTCTGCTTCAAAGTGGTCCTACCCTCCCTTGCCCGCCCCTGCGCAGCCGACAAGGTGCAGCAGGGCCTGGCGGCGCGCCACATCAACACCAGCGTGTCGCGCATCGGCTCCAGCCGCTGGGACTTTGAGACCAGGCAGTTGGCCGAGGTGGTGCGAGCCTCTGTGCACTACTTCAACACAGAGGAGGAGGTGCAGCGCTGCGTGGAGGCGGTGAGCCAGCTGGAGGCGGCGGCAGGGGGAGGGCAGCGATGAGACGGTGCAGCTGTAGAGTGAACTCCGGTATTCGTTTCCTGAATGTGCATGACTGTGGCCAATTTTCAACTGAGTGCTTGACCGGTTTGTGATTCCTGAGCCCGTGCAACTGGCATAGCTGGCGCATCAAGAGCGGTGGGCATCTCCCATCCTCAATTTATACAGAAACGCAAGCGCTAGCAAATGGTACATGAGACTGCAGAGTATGAGCGAGTACTACATGCGAAGCAAGCTGTACAATCGTCCGGCGGCAGACCATGGCCGAGCTCGTCCCCAAGTGCTGCTGGTGCCGTTGCTCGAATGTTAGCCAGGGCCTCACTCCGCCTCCAGTGGCACGGTGTCCTGCTGCCCCTCCAGCACAATGCCGCGGCGGCCAATCGGGTTGGTGGTGTTGTGGTCTGCGGGGTCACAACAGGGCGGAGGGGCAGACCGTCATGCAGAGCAGCTGCCGAATTTACAAGAAACAGCAGCATGTATGCGAGGCAGGCAGCAAGTCGGCAGCAGGTCGAGCATGCAGCAGTGTGCGCCCCTGCCACTCACAGGCGGGGTCCAGCGGCTGGCCGTCGTCCGACACACGCCAGATGCGCAGCAGGTGGCGCCGCTCGTTGATGTCCTGGCGGGTTGGAGAGGCAGGGAGACAGGTCAGCAGTTCTGGATTTCAAGTCTTGTTCTTGCTCATGAACGAACCACCAGCTGCATGCACGAGGTGCATGGCAAGCTGCTGGCCCGCCTCCAACCCATGGTGGCCCTCACCTCGTGATCATCAATCTCAGTGCGGTTGTGCAGGTTGGTCCTGCAGGGAAGTGAACAAACGAGTAAGGTCGTTGATGAAAGGTCCTGGCACTTGGGCATTCCCTGGTTGCCCACGCTGTGTTGGGTCTGCAGGTGGCCTGCCTCCCCTCCCCAGTCCACTCACCAGTTGTTGAGCAGCTGGATGTCGCCCGGCTGCAGGTCTGCATGTGAGGGCAGGGCAGGGGAAGGGGTGGTGGCAACTGATGGCAATGCTCCTTCACATGTCACGCGGCTGCAAAGACCAGCTGCCAGGCATCATGCTGCCTTCAGCGCGTTTGCCTCACCCCACTCGAGGTGCAGCTCAGGGTCGTTAGCGAGCTCAGCCACATACTTGATGGCCTGCAGGGAGGGGGTGGGCCGTTCATGAGTGCAGATGGTGCAAGACCCGCATCAAATCAATTTCCGAACCACGCAGCAACAGTTACAAAGGCCAGGCAAACTAGCGACAAGGCTTGTAAAACAAATCACCTCACCTCAATCTGCTTGTCGCTGATGCGCGGGATGCCCGGCAGCTGCTGCGACTGCCCCGCCACCAGGTCGTTCACCGCAATCTGCAGGGCAGCACGATGTGGGCCCAGGGCAGGGGCAGATGACAATTGCTCAGCAGCTGCCTGCCTTCACATCAGTCGGTGCAGGTCAGAAACGCCAGTTCGACCCTGCAGCTGCTCACCACCCAGCCCCACCTGGAAGTGTCCCTGGTAAAAATTGATCACTGGCTGCTCGTAGAATGGCTTCTCCCCCTTGTTGATTTCGCCGTAACGCGTGTAAGGCACCGGCTTGGTCAGCTCCTGCAAGCAGGGTGACGTGCCAGGCGGCAGCCGGCTGCATTTGGCCGACCAGCCAGGCAGCAGAGGCCTGGGTGCCCTTGCTCACAGTGTGGCTCTCTATTTGCGGGCCCATGAAGTGTGTGCAGACATGCAAGCATAAAGCACCCATGATCGCTTGACGTTTGTGGCCCACCTCCAGCAGGTCTGGCCGCTCCGCCAGCACACGGTTGTAGATGGATGCGCCGCTAGCCCAACCGCTGTGCAAGACAGCGCCAGTGGGCAGCAGGGTGAGTGCTGCCATAAAGTTGGTAGGTCAAAAGGCGGCATACCGCAAGGATCAAGGCACCCCCATCCAGGCATCGCCCACAAAACAACTTGGCCCTGCCCACCTGCGGCCGCCGCTGCGCGCGGCCTTGAGGGAGAGCAGGGACACGATGTCCGATGCATCCACGTGCCAGGGCTGCAGGGAGAATGAGCAGGCGGAAGAAGCAGCCGACTGTTTGTGCGGTGCCTGCCTACTGCGCATCTACACCGTGCCACCTGTTCATAATTGCATGCATCCTCTGCAGCGGTTGCTGCAGCCGCACCTGTGCAGCCGAGGTGAGGTACACACGCACGCCAAACGTGTTATTGCTGCCCGTAATGTTTTTTACATGACCAACCTGCGATGGAGATGTGGCCTCGTCTCGGTGGGAGAGGAGAAAGAAGGACGACAGCTGTAGGCAGCCAGCACGCACAGCACAGGGGGGCATGCCAGCAGGCGTAGCAGCATGGCAGCAACAGCGCGCACCACGTGACCCTTGGCGTTCTGGCGAAGGGCGGCATGGCCCCTGCGGGCGTTGGCAGAAGAGGGACAGCATTCTGCTCAGCTGCTGTGCAAGATCAATGCCAACTCAGGCGGGAGGCTCAGACAAAGTTGTACTGAGGTTGCCAATGGTTTGCTGTTGGCACGTTCAGAAGCTGTCCACAGCATGCACTCTCCATCACTCGTTGGTGAGCGCACCAGTACAGGCTGATGCCCCAGTACGCCAGGATGACCTCCTGCCGGGACAGGCGGTCCACGGGGAAGCCTGCTAGTCATGGAGGCCCAGCAAAGCTTGTTAGGCAGGGGGACCAGTGAGGCTGTGAGGCAGGCTGGCGGGCTGGCACAGCATGGCAGGCTGCGTGCTTGAGTCAGCACTCTGCTGTACTGCCAGCCAGTCTCACCGCGAATAAGTTGGAAGCCGCGCCCAAACAGCACCGACTGGCGGATGGCCTCCAGCGTAGGCGCCAGCGTGGGCAGCGGGAAGTCGTCACGGGTCACCTCCTTGACAAAGTGGAAGAGGGCCGGAGAAGAGATTGTACTTTTCAAGAGCTTGTCCCAGTGGTATGCACTGATGGACACATGGCAGTGTGTGGCAGGCAACCATGCACTGGCCGATTTTGCCAGCACAGCGTCACGACACACGGCTCACCATCACCGACTCTCAACCACCGTCACCAACCCTATCTCCTCACCTGGACGGGCTTGCCAGTGGACGCAGCGTGCTTGGTGGCCTCCAGGATCTCGTCAACCTGCTGCGGCGACAGCTCAAGCACCCACTTGCTCTGCTCGGCCGCCGCACCGCTCGCGGTCCACGCTGCGGCGCTGGTGATGGGTTTGCCCAGCTCGCCGGGGCCTTGGGCAGGCTTGGCAGCTGGCTGCAGGAGGCTCTCGCCGACGGCCATGGCGAAGCGGATGCTGTTGCGGGGCTAGAGGGCGGTGGCGCGGACCTCGGCGGGCGAGCAGTCTGGCAAGCACACCGCAACGTGTGATAGCGAGCCAAATAGACAATGCGACCCATCAAGGCCTCAAATACAAGCGCCGTGTTCTGCAGGCACTGCCGCCGCCGCTGGCCATCTGCTAAACCCTGCCGCCATGCATCGGCAAGCACACCACCCGCACACCACCCGCACTGCAGATGCTCAGCATGCGCTTGCATATTACACCATTGGTTGCTCAGCAGAGTTCAGTCCCAGGCCGGCAGGCCTGCGCCGCCGCCCACATCAGCTGCTGCCGGCTGCAGCAGCGCCTTGAGCGCCTGAGCGCCCGTCACAGCCGGTGCCGCCGCCTTGCCCTTTGCAGCCTTGCCTCCTGCCTTGCCCTTGGCCTTGCCCTGCTTGCCGCTCTTCAGGTCGATCACCTTGACCACGCCTGCACAGTGGCACAAGGAAGAAGGCAGCCTGCTGTGATGCCCACTGTGCATGATGGCAGAGATGGGGCGCACTCCGCCACTCTTGCTGCACGCTTCCATCCTGTTCCCTGCTCGGCTCGCACCTGTCTGCTTGGGGTTGAGCTGCTGCTTGGCCGGCCGGCGCAGCAGCTCCGCTGCATCGGCTGCATCATCATCTGAATCATCATACACAGCCTGCTTTGCCGGTTGCTGCGCCTGCTGCTGCTTTGCTGGCTGCTGCGCTGGCTGCTGTGCCACCGGCAACGATGCCTTGGGCTTGGGCAGTGCCGCTGCGGCTGCCGCCGCCTTGGCCATATCCGCTGCGGTTGGGCTGCCCGGCTCCTGCCCCTCGGCAGCCCGTGCCTTGCCGTACTTGGAGCTGCGCCGCTTCCGCTTCTTCTTGTGAGGCTCGCCACCCTCCTGGGGCTGCTGCTCCTGGGGCTGCTGCGCCTGCTGCTGCTCCGCAGCTGCCGGGGCGGGTGCAGCGCCAGCACCTTCTGCTGCCTGTTTCCGCTTCTTCTCTGGCCGCTGCTCAGGCTGGCCAACTGGTGCAGCTGCACCGTCTGCTCCTTTGCCCGCCCCCTTCTGCTTCTGCTTCTTTGCTGCCTGCTGCTCCGCCTGCTCCTGCTGCTGCGCACGCTGCGGCGCCGCGGTCTGCTGCTCGCCGCCATGCTTGCCGGCTTTCCTGTCTGCCTTGGCCGCTTCGCGTGGCTCAACCTCCTGCTGCTTCCGGTGCGGTGCCTGTGCCCCCTGCTGCTCCCACTTCTGCTTGTGCGGCGGCTGCTGCTGCCCCCCTTGCTCCTCCTCCCTATGCTGCGCCTTGCCAGGCATCTGCTTGGCAGCCGCGTCCCCGCCGCCGCCGCCCTCCTCCGCCGCATCTGCTGCTGCTGCGACTGCTGCGCCCGGCAGCTGCCTGCGCGGCCGCTCCGCTATGCGGGCGTTGTCCAAGATCTCGAGCCGAGGCACCAGCGCCTGCAGCTTCTCTCGGTAGCCAGGCAGCGCGGCAAGCGGGCAGCCCTTGAAGCTCACGCTGCGCAGCTGCGGCAGGCTGGACAGCACCTGCGGGCAGCCGCAGGCGGGTGGCAGGTAGAGCAAGGGGTGAGGGGTTGCTGTATGTATGCATGATGGCATGGTGTCAAGCTGCTGTTGGCAGCAGTGGAGAAAAGAGGCAGCAGAGGGGATGTGGCAGGGGGATCATCCGGCCACTGGCATGGAGAGCCAGGGCCGGTATCGACCCTGTGTTTACTATGGCACGGAAACAACGCCAGGCGCCGTGGCAGGGAGAGGCGGGCCGGCATGAATTTTCCGTGCGGTTGTGCTCCGCTCAGGCAGGTGCACCTTGCTTGCAAGTCTGGCCAGGAGCTAGCTACGAACTGTCCCCTGTGCACCCAAGGCATGCCGCAAGCGCGGCAGCTTTGCCTGCAGCCTCCCACCTCCCCGCCCACTCCCCACCTGGATGTCGTCAAAAGACGCAATCCGGTTGCCGCCGCAGTCGAGGATGCGCAGGCGTGTGTTGGAGGCCAGGTCAGCCGGCAGCGCGCGCAGCTGGTTGTGGTTCAGCCGCAGCTCCTGCAGCGCAGTGCAGCTCCTGGGGCGGGAGGCAGGGGCGGGAGAGAGGCGAGGGTGTGTGTGCAGTGGGTGCGGGACGGCAGCGGCAGCGTACACAGCAGGCCTACCGCAGCTGAATGCACAGCAGCAGCGGAGAGGCAGTTCCGTTCAGGCACACCGCATGCAAGCTGGCAGCACCCTCCCCGCCTGCCCGCTCACTTGAGCGAGCCGCCCAGCTCTGCCAGCGCATTATAGCTGATGGACAGCTTCTCCAGCTTGGGCAGGCCGCTGGCCCAGGAGCCCAGGGAGGCGACGCTGTTGTGCGACAGCACCAGCGTGTTCAGCTCGCGGCACTTGTCCAGGCCTGGGGGGAGGCATGGGAGTGATGGCAGGATGTGACAGTGCAGGTGGGTGACCAGTTGTCGGGCGCGCCAGCCGGGCGCTGCTGGCATGTATTGCTGCGGATGTACAACCCAGAGCAGTCTGCTGAGGGGCCGACTCGGTTGCATGCATGAGAACCTCCCTCTGGGCCAGGCAAACAAGCAAGCCTCACCTCCCACCAGCGTGAGCTCGTTTTCATTCAGGATCAGGGCCTTCAGGGCGCGCAGCCGCCCCACCGCCACTTTGCCCGCCAGCTTGTTGCGCCCCAGGTTGAGCACCTGCAGGGGCGAGGCGCAGGCGAGGGGTACCGTTGGGTTGCATGGTGCGAGTGGTGCCCAGATGCTGAGCATGAGTGAGAAGCACATAAGGAGTTGAGCAGACTGACATGGCCCCTGTCCAAATGCAGCAACCTCCTCACCTCCAGCTGCTCAAGGTCTTTCAGAGCATCGGCGGCACCCTCAGTTGTGATGGCATTGCCGGCAGCAGACAGCCAGCGCAGCGCCGTGCAGGCGCCCAGACCATCCAGAGATGACAGCTCGTTCTTGCTCACGTCCAGCCGGGCCAGATGCTTGCATGGGGCCAGGTCCACAATCTGCAGAGGCGCAAAAACACAGTGCCCCGGCTGGGCAGGCCGGAGTGCAGCGGCGGCGGCAGCGGCGGTGGCGGCTTCGATCACAGAGCGGGCGCCATTGCAATGCGTGCATCGGTGATGGAAACACCTTTCTATTATAGCACATCCCTCAACGCAGGCTGCACCGGCCTGCACAGCCCGGGTGGCAAGCTCGGCGCCCGCCCTCTGCCCGCGCCGCACCTCTGTGATGCCCTTGTTGCTGCAATCGATGCGCTGAATTTCTTCAAGTGCCTTGTCGGGGCACAGCTGCCCCACGAGCGCCACTGTGAGCTTGCCCATCTGTGCGCGCTTTGGATATGCAGGAAAGCCTCTTCACATACTCTTGAGTGCTTGAGCACAGGGAGAAGGACCCTGCAAGCCGCATGCATGGCCGTCAACATGCAGCAGCGGCGGCAGCGGCGACAGCGTGCTGGCGGCAGCGGCGGCAGGAGGCCAGCCATTGTGCGGGCCGAGACGCACGCTTGTTGCAACCTTGAGGCCCTGGTTGAGCGATCAGACTTGCCTCGCGCCACTGGCGTAAGGCGGCAAAGGGCGCGTAGGCGCTTGTGGTGTCCAGAGGCCCAAGTGCGGCTCCACTGCACATGCAGTCTGGAGCCGCCACCATGCCTTGCTTCAGAGCGCCTGCAGCAGGCGGCGCCGCGACTGCGGTGCGGCGGCCCAGGCCTCGTAGCAGGTGGGACCGTCCCTGCTGTTTTTCCGCAAGCAGAACTGCAGCATGTATAGACATCGGGCTAACTGATACCGGGTTCTTCCATGCAGGGTAATAGCTCAGTCTTTGCAGCAGCAGCAGCAGCAGCAGATATTGCAGGAGGAGGCTGCCCAAGAAGAGCGTCGTCGCAGCGGCAGTGCGACGAGCACGAGCGGCGGCAGCAGCACGAGCGGCAGCGGCAGCAGCAGGAGCACGGCTGCCGCCTCCTCCTTGCTGGACCGCCTGCTGCACTCTGGTGCGGGCACTGCAGCTAGCACCGAAAATGCCACCGGCACAACGCCCAGGCCAGCAGCAGAGGGGCAGGCCCGCAACACGGCAGTGGACGTCCAATACAAGCCCTTTCTGGATGCGTGGGACCGCGGGTTTATCGAGGCCGAGGAGGAGCCGGAGGGATACTTCATGGAGGTGGTGCAGGGCCAGGTGCCTCCCGATTTGTGCGGCACACTGTTCAGGTGGGCGGGGGGCACGCTTGGGCGGGCACGAGCGGGTACTGGTGCGCCTGCATGGATTTGCCCCGCTTTATTCAGGTGCTCATCTACTGCCTGCTTGCTGGACCACGCAGGAATGGTCCCGGCCGCTTCAGCGTGGGAGACCAGCCCTTCCAACGTGAGCCGCCTGCCCTGGGCTACTGGCTTAGGCAGCTTGCCAAGGGGCACACCGCTTGTTGCGGCTTTTGACTCGCACCTGGCAGGCCTGCTCTGCAAACGGTCTGCTGCCGGCAGATAAGCCTGTTGTGACACAACCCTGCCTGCCAACACTCCGTTGTTGCAGATCCATACGATGGCGATGGCTTCATTTTCTCCGTCGCATTTAAGGACGGCCGCGCGTTTACTCGCTCGCGCTTCGTGCGCACAGCAGAGTGAGGGGATGGAGGGCGTTCTGTGTTGTAGAGCCAACAGCTTTCCAACTGCCTTTAGAGTGGAATGATGTATAGTTCGGGCCACTTCTGTTGTTTCAGCGCGCCTGATCAAGCGTGCCCTGCCCCTGCTGCAGGTTTGAAGCGGAGAGCGCGGAGCAGCGGGTGCTGTTCCGGGGCACCTTTGCCACGCAGCGCCCCGGCGGCGCTGCCAACAATGCCATGGACGTTTACGTAAAAAATACTTCGAACACCAATGTGGTGCACTGGGGCGGCCGCCTCTGGACGCTGTTTGAGGCTGGGCAGCCGTACCGGCTGGACCCGGCCACCCTGGAAACAGAGGTGCGCCGGCTGGGGAGTGCAACTGCCGATCCTGTTGACTATCCTTGTTGTATGGTATCAGCAGCAGCCTGCGCTCTTTGTCTTGCGTATTCCGGCCTGCAACATGCTGGTTGCCCCTGCCTGTGCAGGGCCTGGAGACGCTGGGCGGTCAGGTGCAGCCGGGCCTGCCATTTGACTTGGGTGCACAAGCAGCCAACGAGGGGTTCTCAGGCATGGTGCGCGGCATACACCAGCGGCTGGGCAGCGCGGCACACATGCCACCTGAGCTGTTCAATGCTGGTGAGAAAACAAGGATGTGGCAGGCAGGGGCGGCGCAGCTGTGCTTCTGCTTTGCTGTATGTTGTGTCGCAAGTGTGCAGCTGTTCATGCGGCCTGCTGTCAACCTCTCCTTGCTCTTGCGCCCATTGCGTCTGCAGGTGGCGATGCGGTGACAGCTCATCCGCACGTGGATCCCAGTACTGGCCGGCTCGTGACGTTTTCCTACAAGTGCGCGGCTGCTTGCAACACTGGGGGGAGTGGCCATGGCCTGGGCATTGGTTAGCAGCGGCAGTGCCTCTAGTTCCCCATATCAGCTCCAGCACATTGCCAAAGTTGTTGATGTGCCCTTCGCGGCATGCGTCCTCCTTGTGCGCCCTGCAGGGTGGGCCCCAAGCTGCCGCCGCTGCCGCCCTGGCTGGGCACCGAGCTCACATTCATGGAGCTGGATCCGGGTGCGGCAGGCGGATGGAGTGGAGGGCTGTGTGCGTCTTGCATGTCTCCTGCGCACTGCAGTTGCGCAGTCGACTAGCTGATGTGCGACCTGGGCACAGGCCTGCCCTTCACACCTGCACAGTGCGTCACCCACCCTGCTGCTGGTGCAGACTTCACCTTGGCAGCCAAGCGCACCTTCCACCTGTCAGGATTTGCCTTCCTGCACGACTTTGCTGGTGCGCCCCGCTGCCCCTGACTCCCTGACGTCAATCAACTATATGGCTGTCTTTACGCTTTGTCAATCTTGCAGCCTGTGTCTGCAGCTGTTGAAGGCCTGCTGTCTGGCTCATGCTCCTCCACGCACTGTCCTTGCAGTCACGGAGAATTACTACGTGGTCTTCCAGAACCCGGTTACAGGTGCGGGTGGTTGGTGCACCCATGACCAGCTGTTTGCTGCACAGCCGGCTGTTTGAAGCGGCCGCTGTTGATATCTGTAATCCTGGGATTCTACTGTGTATGGTGTGCGCATGCCAATACCTGTCCACTCGGGCGTCGTTGTGCTGTTGCAGTCGACAACGTGCCCTACATTCTCGGGCGCGCGCCCGCAGCGGCCTGCGTGCGGTGGGTGGAGGGCAAACCTACGCTGATGCACCTCATCCCGCGCCCGGGCCGGACCGATGCCGAGGTAGGCAAGCAGCGCCTGGAAGTGCCTGCAAACTCTGCACAGCCCAGCTTTGATGTGCTGCTGCTCCTGTTGCGGCTGCTGTTCACGGCTGCTGTCCTGTTCCGGACCCCCATTCGCAGGGCCGGCCGCTGGAGGCGCGCACCTTCACGCTGCCGGCGCTCTTCATCTTCCACCACGTGCGTTGCAGTGTACAGGGGCGGACCTGCGCCCAGCTTCACACTCTGCTGGCCTGCTGCAGTCAGCATGGCGAGCTGCTCTTGTAAAGCATGCATGCATGAGTGCCCCACGCACGCTGCCCAACCCGCTCTGCAGGCCAACGCCTACGAGGCGGATGGCGGTCAGCGCATCGTGGTGGACTCAATCCACTACGACTCGCTGCCGGCGGTGGGCCGGGAGGCGCTGGCGGAGCAGCAGGTGGGGGTGTGGTTGGGGTGGAGGGCTGGCGCGGCATGAGACGGTCCGCATGTACCTGCTGAGCTGTTGGCCTGATAGTGCAGCGTGTGTGGGGCTTGCTACGGCGCTGGCAAGCTGCCTGCCTGCCTGGGCATGCCAGCCGGCTTCATCACAACGTTGGCAGGCACGCTGCAGCACGCGCTCAGCTTAGCCCACCACTCCCCTTTGTGATGCAGATTGACCCGGACGTGGCGTTCCGCAGCCGGCTGCGGCGGGTTGAAGTGGATCTGCGCACAGGGGTGCAGCGCATCTCCGCCTCCTTTGACCAGTATCTAGAAATGGTGGCGATCAATGAGTCGCGGTTTGGGTGCCCGCACCGATACGTGTACGGATGTGAGCTGTGCTGCTGGGAGGGGGAAGAGGGAGAGCTGCGAGGGCAGGGAGGGAGGCCTGTGAGCGTGGCAGGTGAACATGGTCCGGCGCTGTGCTGTTGTCTGAGCACCGCTGCATGCTCCAACTGTATAGTGTGTGTTGCTGCCGTTTCACCCTGGCCTGCAGACAACAGCGTGTTTGACGTGCCGCAGATTGGGCTTGCCAAGGTGGGCAGAAACAATGCATCTGGCGCATGCCCCTCAGCAGCCAAGCTACATCTTCCGCCCTGCATTGTCATGCTCTGCAATGTCGCCCTATCCACCATCGCCCACTCACCGCCACTTGCCCAGGTGGACATGGAGGGGCGTACCGTGTCTCTGTACCGCCCCGGCCACCAGCACTTTTGCTTGGAGCCCAAGTTTGTGCCTCGGCCGGGGGCCACTGAGGAGGACGACGGCTGGCTGCTCAGCGTGGGATTCCACTCGGGTGCGACTGGCCAGCATGGGGGCCGAAAGGTGGTTGGGAGGGATGTGGAAGGTGCCAGGCCGGGCTTGGCCAGCACCACTAAGGGTGACGCAGCTGCCAACGGCCCTCTTTGTGAGCTCTGCACGTCTCCACGACATCCATTTACCTCGGGCCTTGAAACGCTTTCCTGCCACTCCACCTCACTTCCAAAACGCGGCAGGCACTCAAGTGTCGTTCTTGGTCATCCTGGATGCCCAGCGGATGGAGCAGGGCCCGGTGGCCACGCTCCGCTTCCGGCGGGTGAGGCTGCCGCCGCCGCTGCTGCCGCCGCTGCTGGGCGATTGTGATGCGCTGCTGCTACTGCTGGGTGCCTGTCAAGCTATGGAGGCTGTGACTTGCACTGGCTGGCTGTATGCCCTGATTTTTGAACAAAAGGCCTCCTCTCCAACATCTCTTCAACCCGACTTTGCCCCACTTGTTATGCGATGCAGCCGGTGCCCAGCGGCCTGCACGGCTGCTGGACCAGCGAGCACTACGGGCCGAGCAACGTGCAGTGAAGCCGAGCGTAGGACCGGCGGCGGAACGAATCCATTTGAATGAATTCTAGGGCTTATTTACATTTATGTTATTTACATTTATGATTGCATTTAATGGGGTGGAAATGGACCAGCATGATACTCGCCACTCGCTGCGGGTCGGCGCATGCATGCCTATGCCCCCTGGCAACGTGCGCTTCCAGCTGATACATTGCAGGGATCAAAGAATTAGCTGCCTTGCCACATTGGGGAGCCCTAAGACACCAGCACAGGGGTGAATATGGGCAGCCTAAAGATAGAAAAGTGAGAAAGGGACACGGCATCGGAGAAAGTGCAACGGCGCCGCTGAGCTGGCGGTGTGGCCGCCCATTTGGCCTCCCACAGCCCCGATCGCCGCGTCGTTCCTCGTCAATTGGCAGCGGAGACACACAAAAAACATGTTCAAGGCCGCCGCGCTGCTTCTGCTGGGCGCCCTGCTTGTGGCCGCTCCGGCGCACGCCCGCAGCCTCGCCCAGGCAAGCGCTGCTTTGGAAATACTTCGTTCAGAGTGTTTGGTCGCTCGCCTTTCGCGCGGTATCGTGACCTGGGCAGCGCCTTGCTTGCCGCCGCTCCGCCGCAAGGCCTCACCACTGGGGTGGTAGGCATGCACGCCGCTAGCAGCATTAGCTTCAGGTCCAGCCCTGGGTGTGGGCTAGCAGCTATGCCTTAGAAACGGGAGAAGCGGGGCCCACCCCGTCCACGGTTCTCATGCGTGCGCATGGGGGATCGAGTGCCTTAGCTCCTGCCCCGTCCAGTCACCGAGCCGCATGCCCTGCCCCCACGCCCCTCGCCGCAGGCCGAGAATGACACCTCCGCCTCCGCCTCCAACCCGTTTACCACCAACCTGAACGACCGCAAGCCCGTGGTGGAGGCCCAAGTGGGCATCGGCAACGCCAGTGTGCGTGCCATCGACGCCAGTGTGATGCCAGGCTTTGCCTCCACGGGGCTGAGCACCCACCTGGTGAAGCTGGGGCCCTGCTCCTCACTGGCACCCCACTACCACCCCACCGCCGACGAGATGCAGACCGTGCTGGAGGGTGAGTGGCCCGCTGCCTGGCTCAAAGCACTGGCAGGTGTGTGCACATGCAGCCACAACAGCCCGCGCTCTTCAAACACAACGCGTCTGACCGCTGCCCACTGCGCGCCACCTATTGCCAGGCACCCTGCGGTTTGTCATCACAGACATTGAGGGCACCACGTACGCCGCGGTGAGCTGCTGCTGTGCACCGGCAGGGCCTGGTTTGCGGCGCTGGCATGTGGACAGCCCTGCTTGCTGCTGGCAAGCAAGCATGAATCCAGCTGCGCCTGCATGCTGGGGGCGCAATGTCAGAATGCCTGCTGGCAATGTCTGCTGGACGCCATGGCTGAACTATGCTCCGTTCGCTGTGCGCAGAACGCTACCAAGGGCGACGTTAACATCATCCCCCAAGGTGTGCAGTTTGCGCTTACGCCTGTCTCCTCGCACACATGTCCACCTGCCTCTGTGCATGCACATGCAACCAGAGCCGCGTTCAACAATGGCAGCATGCACGCCTGCCCCATTGGCGCCTCTCTTGGGGCCCCAGGGCGCATCTGCCGTGGCTCTGACTGGCAAGCCTCGACCACAAACTTGCAGGGCTGGTGCACTACATTGCGAATGAGAGCTGCGAGGATGCCACGGTGCAACTGGTCTTCTCAGGTGCTGCTGGGTGCTTCTCAGATGCTGTGATGCATTCCTGCCTGACCCATGCACTTGGACGACAGGAGACAAACATTCTACCTTGCCCCTTTTCTGCAGGCAACGTCACCCGTGTGAACCTGGGGCCCGCCTTCATGATGCTTGGCCAGGACATTTCCAAGGGTAAGGCACAATGTTGTGGCCAGCTGCACAATGGGACGCCGCCCCTGCTTGTCAAGCAATGTGTGCATGTGACAGTGCAGGGCAGTTCAGCACACGCTGCCGCCCCTGGCGACCCTGATCCTTCACCCCCTGAGCCTTGCCAGTACCCACTGTGCTGCCCTGCAGACGCGCTCAACCTGACGGGCACCGCTCTGGATGCTCCCATGGCCGACATCATCCCAATCACCTTCAACGGCTGCTCCGACAAGTGCAAGAGCCGGCGGTAGATGGGCGGCACGTGGTGCATGGCCGGCGCACTTTTGGTTCCCAAAGTGTTGAACATGTTGTGCTCATTGTAATGCTCCAGCACCATGCGCGATTGTAACTACTACTGGTGCCAAGGTACCGCAGCTGGTTGCTGCACTCAAATGATGAAGGTGGGGATGCGGTGGCCACCGCCACCTTGCGGGGAAAGGATAGGCCAACTTGCAGGTGGCAGACTTCTGGGCTTGCTTGACCACGGGTGGCGGCCTTGTTGTGATGCCGACTCACTGGTTGCTACAAACCACCCAGCCTTCAATGCTCAGCACATCAATGACAAGCTTGCACTTGCGCATCCCATCACCGGTGCATCCGTCACTGCCTGGAAAGTCGAAACGTTAGCATGACAGCGGCTCCCAGTGCTCTCACAGCACGCCAGCAGATGTCTGGCTGACCGGCTTACATGCATATGCGCGCATGTGCGTATTTGGTATGTGAAATTGGACACCAGATGCACCATTGCACACGTATAACGCCACTAAACAACAGCTTGGCAACAGGTCAGAGGCCTCCTTGCTTTGCAGCCCGTTTCTTTACAGGGCCACCCATTGGTTGGCGGATCACAGGTGGCTGGTAGCCGCCGCTGATGCCGCCGCTCACTCGCAGGGAGCGGTGGGCGGGGTGGTGCTCACGATGCGCTCCTGCAGCAGACGGGCGGCAAAGGCGATTGTTGTGATCGCTTCCTCATCGTGCACAACTGATTTCCAAAGCGACAGGCATTTGGAATGGCACAGGCCACCAGAGCTGCATCATTTCTGCGATTCAGCACACCTTGGTGCCCAGGTGCTCCACCTCTCCGCCGCCCACGGCACGCTCAGCGCCCGTCTGGCGCGTCTCCACCTGAAGGGTGGCCAGGGACAGAGGGAGCAGTTGCTGGGGAGTGCTTTGCAACCTCCAGCCTTCGGTTGCGTACACAACACAGAGGAATGCAGCCGGCGGAATGCAAGCCGCAATGTCGGCCCCTGAAGGCTCACCACAAACTCCTTCTCAACGGGGCGGTGCTCCATGACCTGTGGGCGGCAAGCGCAAGGAGGAGCAATGAATGTCCACAGAGCAAGCCACAGCCTTGTGCAAGGGCCACCAGCATCCTGCATCATGTTTCCACCGGCCTCCCAGCCCGCCAGCCAGCCAGCAGGGCAGCCAGTCACTGACCAACATCTCAACCCCGTCGACTCCCCGCCCACCTGCTCCACGCGCTCCTTCACCACGGGGCGGTCCTCCACCTGCAGGTGTGGGGAGACGAGGTGGGGAACTTGGTTAGTTGGGTGGGCCGGCACTAAAGTGCAAGCTTTGCAGTCGGCATCTTTAGCACGTGGGGGCCTAGCAAAGCTTGCTGAGGTCGCTCGAAGTGAACTAAACAGTGTGCCCACACCTTGGTGTAGTACTGAGCGTCGCATGTCGCGCCCTCGCCCTGCACACCAGTGGCGGCCGTGGTGGTCTGCATGGGGTTGGGTTGGCGGGGGTGGACGGGTGTAGAGCGCCGGTAAGGCAGGCACGTGGCGGCACGCCTAGCTTGCATTCAACCCAGTTTGGAGCCACCAGGCAGCTCTGCACTCTGTCCTCCCTACCAGCCCTGTCCTCC
>VFQO010007057.1_pt1 | contig 42076 bp, 74 predicted proteins | sample 3512331 | NCBI WGS metagenome assembly VFQO01 (sample SAMN10412371, study PRJNA504923) | tailings metagenome | isolation source: Replicate 3 from Balatoc abandoned mine | place: Philippines: Itogon, Benguet | collected 2017-08-28 | reverse complement strand
GCCCTCGCCACCCAGCCCCAACCCTCCACCCTCACCTGCGCCTCCTGTGGCTGAAGCCCCCGCTCCTGCCCCTGAGGCACCCACCCCTGAGGCATCCCCAGTAGAGGCTCCCGCCCCCTCTGTGGAGGAGCCTGCCGCTGAGGATGCGACCACCGAGGCTCCTGCCCTCGCTCCGGAGGCGTATGCTTTCGAGGAGGAACCAACCGCTGAAGCTCCTGCACCCAATCCTGAAGCCCCTGCACCTGAGAGCGCTGCCGCTGAGGCTGTGCCTGAAGCTGGGGAGGCTGCGGCGTCTGCTCAGCCAGCGGTGGTGCCGCAGTGGGGCCGGGCCGGCGAGCTCTTCTCTGCCGATGGCCCGCTCACCGACTGGAGCCAGGCGGGATACTCTGGTACGTGCCGCCGATTTGCTGCAGGCGGAGGCTTGCAGCAGCCGTGCATGGAAAGTTGCAACAAGCAACTCGGGGCTTGTGGAAAGCCGTTTCACACTCTCGCCTCACCCGCCGTGCATGGGCCTGCCCTGCCCTGTGCTGTGGTGCAGCGAATGCGGACTTCATCCCTGATTACGAGGCTGCCCTGGACGTGAAGGACTTTGGGGCCAAGGGGGATGGCAAGACAGGTGCGCACTCTGAGGCTTGTGTTGCAGGGGGCAGGTGTTTACAGGTTCTGCTGGGGCACTTGTGCAGCAGGCCTCCACGCACTGCCCCTGCATGTGCCCCCTCGCCTCCCACCGCTCGTGCCTCCGTGCTGCACCGGCCGTTGTGTTGCAGCTGCATTACTGTTCGTCGACTTACACTCCGCTGCTTCGCATTGCCTCATATTGCAGATGACACCAAGGCTTTCCTGGCAGCCATTGCCAACGCCTCTGCCCAGGCCGCGGCCAGCGGCAAGGGCGTGGCCGTGGCCGTGCCGCCTGGGCAGTACCGCATCACGCGGCAGCTGACCATCGATGCCAGCCGCGTGGTGCTGCGGGGTTCCGGGGTAAGCGGGGCCACGTGGTTGTGAGAGGGGCCACGTGGCTGTGAGGGAAATGTGGTTGTGTTCATCCAGATGGGCTCTCGACGCATGAAAGCAGTCGGTATGGAAGGACGTTTGCCAGTTGATGCACTGGTGCTGCATGGCCAGCGACCGCAAAGCCTGACCCGCCGCCCTCCCATCTGCCGCTCCTGTCTCTGTTCTCCACAGCCTGCCCAGACCAGCCTGCAGTTCCCCTTCCCGCTGTCTCAAATCTATGGCACGGGCCAAGCCTGGGCCTATGGCGGCTCCTGGCTGACGTGAGGGGGATGCTTTTGATTTGCAGCTGTGAAGAGGCATTGAGCTGCTGGTTGAGCCGCTTTATGAAGCCTGGGCCGAGCATTTTGGCTGCCATTGGCGCAGCCAGCGGCTGCAGGCTCTGCTGCTCTGCTGCCCAACGGCCTTGCTGTCCACGGGCCTTGCTGCCCAAGGGCCTACCATGCGTTGTGCAACCCACCCACCCCTCCCTGCAGCATCCTGGGCTCCAACCCCTCGAGCTCCGCCTCTGAACACTACCTGGCATCTCTCACTGCGGATGCAAAGCGTGGCGACAAGCGGATCAGGGTGAGAGAGGAGGGCAGCTTGTGGTCTCTCCCTGCAGCAGCGATTAGCCGAGGAAAGGCCGGAAGCATGAAGCAGTAGCACACCTGAGGACTGTTGTGAACCCGTCGCTGCTGTACCCTGCTCGCACACTACACCCCCCAATGTCGCTGCCATCCCCTCCTGTTGTTTTTTGGGCGCCAGGTCGACTTCACTGATTACATCAAGCCCGGCGATTGGGTGCGCCTGTGGGTCAAGACGCCCTTCAACGCCCAGCCACCGGAGGGCGGCGAGCAGGGCGGCGATGCCGCCGAGGCGCCCGCTGCCGGCCGCGCCCTGCTGGCGGCGGCGGCGGCTGGCAAGAAGAAGCCGGCCAGCCCGACTGGAAAGGTGGCTGCTGCGTCTGTGCAAGCAGCGCAGCAGCGGCAGGAGCCTTCCCTGGCGTCTCTGCTGTTTGACGAGCCGGAGCTGCAGGCTGGGGTGGCTGCTGCGCTGGAGGCTGAGGTGGCAGCTCAGCACGCCGCAAAGAAGGTGGGGGGTATGGCCTTGAAGGCGGGTGGATGCAGCAAGGGTGCATTGGTGGCTCAACTGTACGCCATGCATTCAGGTGCCGTCCTGCCCAGGTTTCAGTTGGTGCGCACCTTTCCTGCACGGCTGCATGCACCATCATTTGCCACACCTGCCCCTGCCTAGCAGGTGACGGTGCAGAGCCTGGATGGCGTCAACGCCACGGACCCCACCCCGCTGGACGTGCCGCCCACCTTGCTCATGTCGGGGCGCTACGCTGCTGCCGCTCTGCTGGCTGAGCTGGCAGCTGCCGAGGCACCCGCCGATCCCAACCCTGGCACGCTGGATGATTACCTGTTTGGCGCCACCGCGCTGGCAGCCCCGGAGGGCAGCGGTGAGCTGCAATGGGGAGCCTGCCTGGCAGCTCTGCGGCCCGCCTTGTGCGCCCAATGCATTTGCTGAAGCGGACAATGGCATGGGCAGATGTGCCAGCGTAGCAGTGTCCTTCGGCCTGCACCAATTCATACTCTGCCATTGCCTGTGTGCTTTTGCTCTGCCCTGCAGAGGAGGAGGTGCCGGAGCCCGACCGCATCCGCTTTGTGGCCAAGTGAGCCAGCGCCGCACAGCAGGCAGCGTCCCGCTGTTGCTTGCGCTGCTTGTCAGCTTCGTGCTGCCTGGGCAGAAGCACCCTGCGTATCACTTGTGCATCTGTTGTTGCCCAAAGGGTTGACGGGCACACTGCAATGGCGCATCACATGCCCTAACTCTGCTTGCGCCCTGCTCTCTCTTGCAGGGTCACCGCTGTCGGCGACCGCTGTTGTGCATCACGTGCCGTAACTCTGCTTGCGCCCTTTTTCCCCTTGCAGGGTCACCGCCGTCGGCGACCGCTGGGTGGAGCTGGACCGGGCGTTGCCGTACGACCTGCGCCTGCAGTGGCAGGTGAGCGCAGCATGTCAACTGGCACGTTCCCGCTCGATGGGGGTGGTTTGGCGGCAATCCATCGCCCTGCAAAGAGCCACGCGAATGGCACCAGCAGCCCTGAACCTGCGGGGCTTCTCTAGCATCCTTAGCGATGACTGCCAAAGGCAATAGTATGCATTTGCTGAAGTCACACGCGTCCTCTCCACTTCTGCCCCGCAGCCGGAGGTGCACGCCTTTTCCCCCAGCGTGTGGCTGAGCGGCTTTGAGGGCTTCACGGTGGAGTTCCCCTGGGGTGAGCTGCAGCAGCACTGTGGCTTTGTTGTGTGCATGCATGCCGCGCTAGGTAACCCAGTCCAGCCATTGGCGTGTGACCAGCTGACAGGTGAAGCTGACTCATGGCCATGCACTTGTTGCCAACTGCAGCTTTGTGGTCTCGCACTCACTGCCGTTGCAGTTGCCAGCCATGCTGTTGTCAAACTGTTGCTAATCATCTTGTGTTTTCCGCAGCTGCTTATCGATCCAACCTGGAGGTGGAGGGCTACAATGGCATCGGCGTGTATGAAGCGGCCAACTGCTGGGTCCGGGACGTGAGTGCTGCTTCTTCGCATTAATTGCAACAGCCAGTTGATGGAAAATGCAACAGCACGCAACATGGCAGTGCAGGCACACTGCCGGCTTGCACTGTTGTGGCGGTAGGGCGCCCTGCCACCTGTTGAGCACCTTGCTGTGCACTTGCCTTCCCTCTTCTGAACAAGCTGCCCTGTACCTGCCCCGCGCCCTTGATTTGTACCTCCTCCGCACCCTTAATTGTTACCTCCCCGCAACCTTGATTTATTTTGCAGGTGCGCGTCGTCAACGCAGACGTGGGCCTGCTGGTCGCAGGTTCCGACTTTGTGACTGTGTCCGGCCTGGTGCTGCAAACCAGCGAGCCGCGCGGCATCCAGGCGGCAGAGGGCCTGGCCGGCCACATCGGCCTGCGGGTGCAGCAGTCGTCCAACGTGCTGGTCAGCGAGTGAGTGATGCAGGGGAGAGGGGGATGTTTTGTTGCTGCTGCGCGGTCACATCAACCTCACCGAACTGCCATCCGCTCAATGCATTGCTGCCGCGCGCTGCCCGACCCGCTCAATCCACATCTCAAACCCATATACCCACCCCGCCCAACCCTGCCCCACAACCCCCCTGCAGCTTTGTTGTGTCCGACACCTGGCTGCACGACGCCTCGCTGGCTGTGTACACCGAGAGCTCTGTGCTGGCCAACGGCCGGGGCGTGGACCTCAGCATCGATACGCAAGGTGGGTGTTGTGAGGGTTTTGATACAGTTGGGAGTATAGCTGCCGGAGTGGATGGTATGTGCTGGCCAACGGGCGGTGCGTGGACCTGAGCATCGACACGCAGGGTGGGTGCTGAAGATTTTTTGGTACAGTTGGGAACAGATCCTGTTGGAGTGGATGTTGCTATGTGCTGGCCAACGGCCAGGGCGTGGACCTGAGCATCGACACACAAAGTGGGTGCTGCTGACGGCTGTGGTGTTCGTGGGGTGGAACCAGCCGTGGGTATTGGTTGGGTGCCTTAGATTGGGCGCATGCCCTGCTGCTGCTGCTTGGTTGAGGCCGAGTGTCGCCGGCGTAGTGTGCTCCATTGTCAATCTCTTTTCTGCAACGTTTGCAGGCTCCCACCACAACCTGGTCAGCCGCGTGAACGTGGGCAAGGCCAACCGCGCCTTCCAGGGCGGCAGCGGTGAGCACGCCTGTGTTTGTGGCGGTGTGCGCTCTCAACGGCTGATTCCCTGCTTCCCAGTCTAGTTTCGTGCCTTCAACGCTTGAGGAGTTGCTTTTGCACTTGGCTGCCAAAATGGTCGCAACTCCAGCTTGACCTGCCACTTGCTCCTGCCCTCCCTCCCGCCCTTCCACCAGGTGCCAGCACCGCATGGTGGAACATTTACTCGCCTGCCGGTGACCTGGCGCTGCCGCCCTGCGACTTTGGCACCGGCCTCTTCTTCGCCGGCCGCTTCACCAACGCCACCAAGGGCGGCGCTGGCGCCGGCGCTCGGCGGCTGCTGGCCAAGCAGCCGGCGGCCACTGTGCAGCAGGCGGCGGCCGCAGCGCAGCAGGCGCAGCAGGCGCAGCAGCCAAAGCAGAGGGCAGCACCAAAGGTGCAGAAGCAGGATTTGGAGGCGGGAGCAGAGGCGCCTGCCCCCGCCCCAGAGGCGCCTGCCGCCGCCCCGCAGCCTGCGGCAGACAGTGAGAGCAGCGCGGCTGGAGACGGCAGCCAGTGGTGCCCCGAGCAGCAGTGGGTGGTGGAGCAGGTGGCGGCGGGCGAGCGGCTTGAGCCTGCTGACCTGGCAGGCTCCATGGTGCAGCGCCGCAGGGGGCAGGGCGCGCTGTAAAAGCATGCTCACTGCCCTTCGTCCGTGCATGTATGCTGCCCGCCCTGCTCCTCCCCTGCTCTGTTTCTTTCTTCCCCCATGTATTCCTTCCCCTCCCTGCTGCCCTGTCTCTGCTGCCCTCTTCCCGTTCAACGAGTTGCCTTTCAAAACACTGCCGCTGCCCCGGCCGGCGGCCCTGCACAATGCATTCATACACCAAGGGGCGCTAGGCCTTTGACTGACACATTTCCCTGCAAATAAGCTCACAAAGCGCTAAACATTAGGTGGACGGCAGCAGCTTCTCACCTTGGCTATGGGCTATGCTTTGAAAGCTGGGGCTGCATGTCTGCCCCGCTGGCGTCTCGCCACAGATGCATTGGAAGCCGTGGCGCAGCAGGCCAGATGCCCACAAGCCGTGCTCTCTTTGCGCTCCAGCCGCCCTGCAACGTCACAGTCGACGCCTGAAGCAGCAGCAGAGCCCGATTGCCATGGTGAGGCTCCCTTGGACGGGCAGGGGCAGTCGATCTGCGCCAGGCGTCGCCAACCCTTGCCCGATTTTGCTGTGGTTGCCACCAGTGTGCCTGCGCAGCGTCCAATGGGCCTAAAATGGGCCTGGAGAGAGAAGGCCCCCCCAGCAGTGTTGGCGCGCTGCTGCTGCCGCCGCCGCCGCCGTCGCTCCACACCGCCGCCTGGGAGCTTAGCCTTGTCTGCCTTCCCTTCCCACTTTGCTCCTTTCAACAGGAGGACCAGATTCGTAAGAACGCTGATGTTGGGCGCGACCCCTCGGGCGGCAAGTGTGAGTGGGAGTAGGATTCAGTCCACACATCTTGCTGTTGGAGCGCCAACCTGTTTGGCTCATATTGCACTCGCTTGCAGCCCCGCCTGCCTCAGACCTGCGCTCCATGCTTCCCCAACCACCCACTGCAGCCGGCACCGAGAGCGCCTTGGCAATGCTCAACGCGTGCTGCTCACAGTGCGCCATGCTGCCCCCAACTGCGTGCTGCAGATGGCACCGAGGGCGCCGAGGCGATGAGCGCGTACCAGAACCCCAACCCCAAGGCCCACACCTCGCCGCCCGAAGTCGTGGAGGCAGCACAGCGCCTGGGGAAAGAGGCCGCGCAGCAGGGTGCGCTTCTTGGCTACTGACCTCTGTGGTGAATTGCAACAGGGCACGTTGGTTGCTGCCTGCTCTGGACAGCAAGTGCTAGCATTAGCGTAACTGACGCTCCAGAGGACTGATCACAAACCTACCCTGGGCCGCTCCTTCCCCCTCTGCACCCTGTTGAGCAGGCCCCAACAAGGCGGGCCAGGGCGACGCTACTGCTCCGGAGACCTGTTCCAATACCTCCAACCCGGCCCTCTTTTGTTTGCCCCCTCCGCACCCTGTTGAGCAGGCCCCAACAAGGCGGGCCAGGACGACGCAATCCCCAAGCACGCCGACATTGGGCGCGACCCGCAGGGCGGCCAGTGTGAGTGCAGATTAAGCAAAGGACGGGTAAAGACGTGCATCCATGGGGATGACACGCGCGGGTCAGTGCAGTTTGTTGCAAGCGTGGGTGCACAAGCGCTGCGCGGAGCGGCGGACTGCAGCCTGACACGCCAATCCTCTACCTTGCGCTGCAGATGGCACCGAGGCTGCCCTGGGCATGAGCGCCGCGCAGAAGGGCGGCAGCTGAGCACCGGCAATGGCAGCGGTTGCAAAGCGTTTCGGCGTGCGTTGCTTTGCGTTGTTGTGCTCGTTATGACTGCCGCAGATGCGGTGACAAACTTTGCATGCAGTAGTGTACAAGACCTGTAGTGCCCAGCCCTCTGTGAACGACCAAGAAAAAGGCCCAATTTGCAGGGCGGGCGCCTTAGCGCAACGGCAAATGTGAAAGGGCATGGATAGGCGACTAGTAGTGAGAGCAGTCCAGAAGTGTGGCGAGGCGCTGCCACCGGGAAGAAATTGCAAGTCGAGAAGCATATCATGAGGCAAACACAACACATCCATCAAAGCACGCAACATCAGATCGAAACGTGCTGCACATCACCATCAGTGCAGATGCTCTGGTGCTCTAATACAGAGTCAGAGGCCAATTTGGCCGCTCGAGCAACTATTCAGCAATTCCGGCTAGCTTACTCTCCCCTGCCGTGCAGCCGGTCGTACACAGCAATGGCTGCCATGGCGGCTCCCAGGGCCACCATGCTTGCTGCGCCTGCACGTGGGCCGGGGTGCTTGTGCAGCCTCCAAAGCTGCACATGGAAGAAGGCGGGCGGTGAAAAGAATGAGCCTGCACGTGCTGAGAACTTGCACAAGTCGCCGGCGCTGGCAACGGGCAACAAAACAGCACAGCATCCGTGCGCTTACCAGGGCGGCTGGGAAGAAGTAAGAGAAGGTGACACAAGCGGTGGAGCCAACCAGCGCCAGCAGGGCCTGCACATTAGGGAATCACAGAGGGGAGCAGCGGCAGTGAGGGCTGCATGGAGAGGAGCAGCGGTGGGCAGTGCTGAGTGAGGAAGGCTGGCAGCAGAGAGGGAGAACAGCACGCCTTGCGGCAGATACCCTGGCAAGTGCAGGAGCAGTAGCCCATGGCAGGCGGCTGAGCAGCAGGCCGCAAACCAGACCAGACTAATCAGGCTCACATAGATGGAGGGTACGAAGATGGAGATGCCAAAGGCGGCCGCCACCAGCAGGGCTGTCAGCCCATAGAAGGCGGGGTTGCTCAGGCGCTGCACAGCCATGCCAAAGATCAGCTCCACCAGGTTTTCGCGCACAGCCCACACCTGTTATGGAAGGAGGAGGATAAGGGAGGCGTCGTGTGGCAGGAACAGACGCTGGGTAGCTGCGGATTTGCCGCTGCTGCGTGGCCCAAACCAAGCGGCAGGGCAATTAACAGGCAGCCCTGGTGCTGCTTGGGTGCAAGTCTAGGCCTGCATTGTGCACAAACACGCAAGAGCGGCCCGCACCTTCAGCACAAAGTTGACCAGCAGGTTGAAGGTGAAGGCGGCGGCGATGCCATACACAATCGTGGCCGCAACCGCTGGCGGCACGTAGCGCTGCACCGCCGCAGCCGTCAGGTTCTTCAGCACGTCGCTGTCGGTCTCAGAACCGAACAGCGCGTAGCCTGCAGGGAAAAGGCGGGGCATGGGGAGAGGGATCGGCAGAACAGTGGGCTGTAGCTGGCTGGTGTAGGAGAGATACAGCAGGCGGTAGAAGCATGCTGCGAGGCAGCCATGCAACCTCACACAGCACTCCAAATGCATCCATCCCGCAAGCGCTGCTTGCAGGCTCACAAGCAGCCCTGCCGCAGCCCTGCCGCAGCGCACCGCAGACGGCGACGGTTGCGTAGACCAGGGCGCAGATGGCGAGGGCGGCTTGCAGCACGCGCAGCATGTGGGTGCTGGAGGGGTCCTTCAGGGAGCACTGGACAGGCACCAGGTTGAAGTGGCAGGTGAAGGCCAGGCAGCTGACTGCGGCAGGCGGGTGGGCGGGGAAGGGGACCAGAGGTTTGAGTTTCAAACGGTGGCTGGCTGAGAGGGCAGGCGAAGAAGCTGGGGAGAGGCGGGGCAGTTGGCATCGCTGACAGCCAAGTGCAACAGAAGCAGCCGCCAAACAGCCATTCAGCAGACTGGTCCATCGCAATCCACGGCCAGTCCCACGCACAACAAGGTCCCTTCAGCCGCTGCGCTCTCACCCGAGACCACAGCCAGGATTGACGTGGCGATGCCCAGAGGTGTGCCGCCGCCCATGGCTGATGGATCAGGCAGCAGGCGGACGTCTGGCGCCAGCCGCCCCTCAACCGCCGCTGTGCCGGCCAGCAGGCAAATCGTGGCCGCCAGGCCCAGCACGCACGCCACGCCAAAGCGTGAGAAGCGTGCCACGCCTGCTAGGCTGCGCGGTACCAGCAGGGGGCCGACCACAGAGCACAGCGCAGCCGCCAGCACGGCGGGGCGGGACAGCCACCAGGGGTTGTCGTGCCTGCACGGGGGCGGGCGGGCGGGTGCAGTACAAGAGATGCGATTCAAAAGGGGCAGCCACTTGGTAACAGAATGGCAGAACGCACGTGTGCACCCAATGCCTGCACCACTGCCAGCAGCACAGCCCCAGCACAATCACACAATGCGCAGCAGTGGCGCACCGTCCCAGCAGCGTTGGCAGCACGCCTCGAAAGCCGGGGACAGAGCCTACTAGCACATCTGACACGATAACGCAGTAGCCAATCATGACACCGCCTGCACAGAAAGAAGGCAGTTGGGTTGGCAGCAGTGCAGGCACGCCTGCGCCATGCAGGCTCCTTGGCGGCAGCAGCCGGCAACAAGCAGCGGCCCGCCACTAGCCAGCAGCCAGCGCAGCACCAGCACCTTGATGCCGCATCAGCACAAACCAAATCAGTGCGCGCACTGCGCCTCCTCTCACCGACGTGAGTCACAATCGCCGTCTGCAGCAGCGCAGCTCCGCCCCGCCCAAAGTGCAGCCGCACGAGATCGCCGTATGACTTCGTGTTGAAGCGGCTGGCGTACCTGTAGCAAGGGGCGGCAGCTGGAAGGTGGAGACAGTCGCACTTGCTGGGCAGGCACAGGGGCAAAATGGGAGCGGGCGGTGCCCCGGCAAGGCCGCACATCTCCACCCAACGTGGTCCTCCGGCCTCAGGCAGAGACAATACACATTCTAGGCCATCGCACATTTGCATGCATGCATTGCTCCCAGCATTACCCTCCACAACAACGCCACGCCTTCTTCGCACCGCACGATGATGGAGGTCGAGCAGAGCGTGAGCGCCGCGGTGCCCAAGAAGAGCAGCATGCCGAGGAGGATGCCCGTCTCGCTAACTGCCCGAGGCAGCGCCACCATTCCCGCTCCAACCGCGGTGGTGACCAGGTTGGACACGCCGCCAGCGGTGCTGCAGGTGCCCCCCCGGAGCGCCGGCTGTGGTGGCGGCGGTGGCGGCACTTCACCGCCGCCGCCCTCGCCGCCGCCGTCTCTGCCGCCCAGGAGCGGCTCCTGGAGCCGCTGGGGCGGCGCATCCTCCACCACGATGCGCATGGCCTGGGCGTGCCCCGCCAGGCGGCGGGAGAGCAGCAGCGTGCAGCTGCAGGAGCGCACAGCGCGCTAGGACTGTCGTGGTGCAGCAGGCAGCGTTGGGCTGTTGTTGCAAAGTCAATTGACAGGTGGGAATGCACGAAGCGAGCCGCCCTGTTGCCCTTGCGCCGCTGCCACGACAATGAGCGCAGCAGGAGTGGTCTGTGCGCGCTTGCATGGTTTCGTTGCGCCATTGCAGCCCACTCGATACACGACAAGCAGCCGATCGCCGCACAGCGCTGCCCGGGAGCGAGAGCCGGCTCGCAGCGCCGCCCAGGATGGGCCGCAGCAGGTCCCGCTCCTCCAGGGAGCGGGGCAGATCACGCAGCCGCTCTCGGTCGCGCAGCAGGGACCGGCGGCGCGACGAGCGCGACGAGCGCCGCCCCCGCGACGACAGGGACGAGCGGCGCGGCGACTACCGGTCGGAGAGAGTTGATCGGGATCGTGTCGACCGCGACAGGCACGCCGCTGGGCGCCCGCATCCTGCGCTGGCACTGCCGCCGCTGCCTGCCGCCGCCGCCCGCCGCCGCTGCCTGCTACTCCCCCCGCCTCACCCCCTCCTTGTGCCCTGCCATGCTTGCAGGCGCGACGACCGGCGGCGCGATGACCGCGACCGTGGCTACGACAACCGGCGTGAGCGTGAGCGCGATGACCGCCGCGGCGGCGACGAGCGGCAAGGCAGGGACGGTCGCTCTGGCCGTGAGGATGGCGGGCGCGATTTTGACCGCCGCAGGGACCGCGAGGACGGCGGACGTGAGCGGGACAGCGGGCGGGAGCGGGACAGCGGGCGGGAGCGTGATGAGCGGCGGCGCAGCGAGGCGGAGGCGATGGAGGAGGGGGAGCAGCCGAGCGGTGCTGCGGGGGCCTCCAACGGCGATGTGGCCAAGAAGAAAGAGGTGCGGGGAGCTCTTGGGCTGACGGCATTCACTTTGTTGGGTGCTAAGGAACTTGCAGCTGCTGGGGCTGTGCTGCATGCAGCGTTGCTCCGTGCCTCGTGCATGCGTGGCTGGGAGGCCGGTGGCCACTGCTGAGTGCTGCTGCAAGTCTAGCTGCTCTGATTGCTGGTTGCTGATCCTGTTTGCCAGAGTGGACCCGCATCAACCAACTCAGTTTGTTTGTGCAGCCGCAGTCGCTGGAGGAGCTGCTGCGCAAGCAGAAGGCGGTGGAGAGGGCTTTGTTTCCCCCTAAATGTTGGCTGTTTTGCGCCAATCCCCAACCCGTCCCTGCAGCCTCTCTCACTAGAAGAGCTGCTGCGCAAGCAGAAGGCGGAGAAGAAGGCTCATGATCTCTTTTGAGTGCTGACTGTTTTGCGCCTGTACCTCTCATTTTCTTTTGCAGCCGCTGTCCCTCGAAGAGCTGCTGCGCAAGCAGAAGGCGGAGAAGGAGGCACAGGCCAAGCCCGTGTTCCTGACCAAGGAGCAGCGCGCGGCGCTGGCGCTGCAGAAGCGGGTGGGTCTGACGCAATGCTGCTTGATGAAGCTGCTGTGGTCGTTTATTTCGCATTGCTGCATGTTGAAGAGCAGTGTGCCGTGGCTGTGCGGCAGAAGCGCATGTGACAAGCCGTGCTTCTCACCTGCATGCCCTCTGTTGTTTGCAATCTCCAAACCTGCAGGCGGACGAGGCGGCAGCAGCCCGGCAGCGGCTGGCCGACATGCGGCAGGACCTGGCTGCCTCGGGGCTGCGACCATCGGATGGCGGCAATGGCGGGGCGGGGCCCAGCGGCCGCGACAGCCGGGATGGCGGCCGCGACAGCAGGTGCGCGCTTGTGAGAGGCAGACGTGCGCTTGTGAGGGCAGCCATGTGATCTGCGCAGAGGTGTCAACCTGTTGAGCGCATGTGCTGCCGCAAGAGCAGCGTGCGTCGTGCATGTGCGCCCTCCCACCTTGCAGCGGCCGCTTGTGAATTGCTCTGCAATGCTTTGTTACCGCCATTGCAACTGCTGCTGATGTTTTGCCACTGAGCTGCCCCCCCTGCCTCTGCCTGCCAACCAACCATGTCTGGCAGTTGTTCATTGCAAGGTGCCAGCTAGGTGCTAGCTGCTCAGCCAATTCTTCATTTCGTTCACATGCGCTGGCCTGCAGGGGCGGCAGCTACGACCGGCTTGATCGAGAACGCGACCGAGACCGGGACCGAGATCGGGACCGGGGCAGGGACAGGGACGGCCATGTGCGGGACGATCGTAAGGAGGTGCGGGGTTGTTTGCTGCTGCTTCCTATTGCGTGTGCGGTTTTTGAACTTGTCATTGAGTCGCCACTGAGGGGGATGAGCAAGGAGGTGCGCTTTGCACTGGCAGCATGCATGCATGTGTTGTTGGTGTGCGTTTGCCTTCTGTGCTTTTGGCTGTGCGCGAGTTGGAGGGCAGCGCAGGCCCCCATGCCTGCAAGCCTTGCCGTAAAACCATGTTCTGGTGTCGCAACGCGGGTGTTGACGATGTGCAAAAGCGGGAGCGGCAGAGCGAGCTGGAGCTCACTGGCTTGCCCCACCCTTGCGAATCTGGCTTTATATTACTACGCCAACACAATTTCGCAGGAGCGGGAGCGGCAGCGCGAGCTGGAGCTCATCAAGCAGCAGTACCTGGGTGCCGAGAAAGTGAAGAAGAAGATTCTGAAGGTGCCTTCAGGGCGTGGCATGCAGTGTGTTGAGGCTTGTGAGATGTGTAGCACAGAAGGTGCGGTTGCTGTGCGGCAGAGCAGCTGCTGCTTAATGGACATGCAAGTGTTGTGGGGCGGCGCGCATGTGCTGGGATTCGCTCTTGGCGCAGCTCTGCACCAGCACCGCCTGACTGGCACAGTTTGACTGCTTCCTCTCTTCCCTCCAGGCCACGGAGCGCATGAAGTTTGTGTTTGACTGGGACGCCAACGAGGACACTAGCCGAGACCTGAACCCGCTGTACCAAAACCTGCACGGTGGGCGCCGCTGCATGCTTTGCATGTACCCTTTGCTGCGCTAGCTTGTTACCAGGACACGTGCAGCAGGGCGGCGGCTGCTGGCATGCGCTCACCCCGCTGTGTTAAAGCCTGCACGGCGGGCGGCGTTGTTTGTGCATTTACTTTTGCTCAGCTGGCTGATATATTAACAAGCGCTCTGCCAGAACCTGCACTGCGGGTGGTGACCGGCCATCCTGCACGTGCACGCTCTGCTCTGCTGACTCGCTCTTGCAGTTATACCGCTCAGTTTGCTTGTTTCGGGGGCCTAAGTAGCAGGGTCGCAGCTGCTGGACGTGCTTGGACCTGCTTGATTTGCGCCATCAAACTTACCAGCCACAGTGCCCTTCTTCTGCCCAATGCCACAGAGACCAACTCGCTGCTTGGCTGCGGCTTTCGAGTCGGCACCGCCATGCATCCGCTTTTTCCGAGCACACTATGTCCCCAATGCACCCCTCAATGCTGCAGAGGCCAACCTGCTCTTCGGCCGCGGCTTCCGGGCGGGCATCGACCGGCGAGAGCAGAAGAAGAGCGCTGCCGAGGTGGAGGCAGACATACTGCGCCGCAAGCGCGAGCAGGACGGTGCGTGGTGCTGTGGATTGGAGTGCCCTGCTGTGCTGTGCTGCTGCTGCACTGCCGTTCTGCCTGCGGTCAAGTGCCGCGCTGTGCCTGCTGCTCATGTGGCTACAGTGGCAGCTGTGCCGGCCAGGGCGTGCTCGTTCTGTTTGACAAGAGCACCCAGCTGCCTTCCATTGGCTCCTAAATTCAGCTGCCTATGTGCATCGACTTGCAGGCGTGCGGGAGACTGCAGAGGACCGGGCGCGGGACCGCCGCCGCAAGGACTATGCAGGTACGCACGTGCTGCGCTGCCCTGTCCAGTGTGCTGCTTGCGCTGTGCTGTGTTTGGCTGGTTGGGGCTGCTTGCGCTGTTTGCACCGACCTGTGCGGGCGGCCAGGTGGGCGGGGGCGAAATCCAAAGCAGCCGCTCCTGCTTATTGGGCCCACATAACTCCATCATTTGCAGACAAGTAGGAGGGCGCGGACATGCGTGTGGACAGCGATTGGGGCTCACTCAACCCCTCCTGCCACTTGCATTGAGTGTTGCTTTTTCCATTTCCTTGTTGTGCAGACAAGTACGAGGGCGCGGACATGCGTGTGGACAGCCCCTAGTGCTTGTTCAGCCTCCCACCACTGAACCTGCAATTGTTTGTTTGGTGTGCAGACAAGTACGAGGGCGCGGACATGCGAGTGGACAGCCACTGGAGCGAGAAGAAGCGGGAGGACATGACGGAGCGCGACTGGCGCATCTTCAGGTGGGTGTTATTTATTCACACACACACACACTGCACAAGGTTGAGGGTTGGGGAGGGCATGACGGAGCGCGTCTGGCGCATCTTCAGGTGGGTGTTATTTATTCACACACACACTGCACAAGGTTGAAGGGTAGGGAGGACATGACGGAGCGCGACTGGCGCATCTTCAGGTGGGTGTTATTTATTCACACACACACACACTGCACAAGGTTGAGGGTTGGGGAGGGCATGACGGAGCGCGTCTGGCGCATCTTCAGGTGGGTGTTATTTATTCACACACACACTGCACAAGGTTGAAGGGTAGGGAGGACATGACGGAGCGCGACTGGCGCATCTTCAGGTGGGTGTTATTTATTCACACACACACACACTGCACAAGGTTGAGGGTTGGGGAGGGCATGACGGAGCGCGTCTGGGCGCGTCTTCAGGTGAGTAAAGTTCGTCTTGAATTACCAGTTATTGCTAGATGCTGTGAATCTGAGACCAAAGGGTTTGCGCATCTGCAGGTGACTCCTGCTCCCAGGCAGCTGCTTGCACGCACCCACACGCTGGTGCATCTCAGGAGCTGCTCTTTCGGGTGGCGGCTTGCCAGCTGGCTCTCTCCTCCGTGACTGGCTGACCGGCTCCCATTACTCATTGTTCTGCAACCTAGGGAGGACTTCAACATCTCCTACAAGGGCGTGCACCTTGCATTCATGCTGGCATTATTGCTAATCAGGCTCCTATCACCCATTATTCCACAACCCAGGGAGGACTTCAGCATTTCCTACAAGGGCGTGGTGCCGGCGGGCGCGCTGCCGCTGCGCAACTGGGACGAAGCCAACCTGCCCAAGCCACTCAAAAAGGTGTGGCGTTCTTTGCCTGCTAGTTGATTGCTTGAGTGGGGTTGTGGTGTGCTGCTAGCAGCTGGGACGAAGCCAACCTGATCAAACCCCTCAAACAGGTGCGGCGGCGCTGCTTCCTTGGTCGGTTGTTGCAAGGCTTGCCCCGTTGTGGCTGCCTGCAGGCACAGACGGGTCGCTGCACATTGCGCCAGTGCAAGTGTGTGTGTTCTGTCAACTGCCTCTCCCAACTGCAGGCCACCGACCGGGCGGGCTACAAGAAGCTGTCTCATCTAGATGGCTGTATTTATTCACCCATGCTCATTATTTGCCGTCCCCTCCTCCTCGTTACAGGCCGTCGATCGGGCGGGCTACAAGAAGCCGTCTCCTATCCAGATGGCCGCAATTCCGCTTGGCCTGCAGTTCCGCGACGTCATCGGCATTGCAGGTGCGTGGAGCTGTTGTCGCATGGCGCCAGCAGCGTATGTTTTGTTGAGTAGCCTGCAGTTGCTGCATGGCATGGCGCCAGCACCTGGTGCAAGTGCTGCAAGTGAGTGACCCAGCCACCCCTGAACATACAAACTCACGTTGTGCTGCCCTCTCCACGCTGCCCGCAGAGACCGGTTCCGGCAAGACCGCCGCCTTTGTGCTGCCCATGCTTGTGTACATCCAGGCAAGCACATTGATTTTTGGACGGTCTACATCGATCAGATTCCACAGAAGGAGCAGCCTCTTGCGCAGCCTGCTGGCAATGGCTGGTATGCTGGGCAGCCGCATCTGATGCCCTCTGCCGGCTTTATTGCCCTGTGCAGGCCCAGCCCCCCATGCTGGGCAACCCGGAGATTGAAGCGGAGGGCCCCTATGCAGTGGTGCTGGCGCCCACGCGCGAGCTGGCGCAGCAGGTGGGTGTGCCATGTGCCCACCGTTGTATTGCTGATTGCTTGCAGCCAGGTGGCTGGTGTTGGCTGGCGGTGCACGACCGAGCCATTTCCACCGCGCTGCTCGATCCTCATTTTTCCCGTATTGCGTTCCTTTCCCGCTCCCCACAGATCGAAGAAGAGACGCGCAACCTGGCCCACTACACCGAGTTCCGAGTGGTGTCGGTGGTGGGCGGCCAGTCGATTGAGGACCAGGGCTTTGCGCTGCGGTGAGTGGGGGCCTCTGTTTCCCTTCTCTTTACGTCACTGCCTACAGTTGTGCGTGCAGTCAGATGCAGCCAGCTGCTGGCTTGCAAGTGTGCTTGCCTGCTCTGTGCTTTGGGCTTCTGTGCATGAGTGTTTCAGCGAGCGCCGCTTGCCTGCGTGGATTCCCTGCCTGACGCAAAAGTTTTTTTTTCACCCCCCTTTTATCACGTCTATGTCCCTTTGCTGTGCTGCAGCAAGGGCTGCGACATTGTGGTGGGCACGCCCGGCCGGCTGGTGGACTGCATTGAGCGCTCGTACGCTGGTGCGTGCTGGTCTGGTGGCTGCCCGCTGTTTGCGGTGCACAGAGGGCAGGTTGGTGGTGGTTGGGAATGGCGTCATGCTGCAGTTTTCGCTCCTTGCCATGCCAAACCAGTGCCAATCTGCGCTTTATTCAACAGCTCTGTTTACAGGCTGGCTTGGATGTACCGGAGGCCGACCTTATCTGTAGCACCCCTGTTTCATCTGCAGTGCTCAACCAGTGCAACTACGTGGTGCTGTGCAGTTCTCACGACTTGTTTTTTCAGCCACAGTGCGTCCAACTCGGCCTCTCTTACCTCTTGTTTTGTCCACTGCAGTGCTGAACCAGTGCAACTACGTGGTGCTGGATGAGGCGGACCGCATGATTGATCTGGGCTTTGAGCCGCAGGTGCGGCTGGTGGATTATACATACCGGGCAGTTGCAGCTAATGAAACTGGGTGGTATGATCGACCTGGGCTTCGAGCCACAGGTGCGGCTGTGCATTGTATATATCGTGCAATTGCAGTGAATAAAGCTGGGGGTGGTCTGATCGACCTGGGCTTCGAGCCGCAGGCAAGTTGCACCGCCATTTCATGATTGCAATGCTGCTTGGGTTGGTCTTGCTTTATGGCGTGCGTCATGGCACATGCATCGACCTGGGCTTTGGGCCGCAGGTGTGGCTGTTGGATCGAACAACGCAACCCACATGCCTTGTGTGCCGGTTGTTTGCCATGCTGAGAGGGGCACGTTTGCGATTTTGGGGTGCGCATGCAGTGGCAGTTGATTGCTGTTTCTGTTGGCAAGCGGTGCGCCCTGCCCTGCCTGATCAAGTTTATTACTCGTTGCAGGTGATGAGCGTGCTGGATGCCATGCCATCCTCCAACCTCAAGCCCGAGAATGAGGGTGGGTGGATCGGCGGGGCGGCTGGGTGCGCAGCAGCAGAGCTGTTTGGTTATGGAGGGCGGGCGATGGGATGTTGCAGGCGCAAATATGCTGTGCTTGCAAGGAGATCGATCGGCGGAGTACATGCACACGTGGCCTCTGCTCCCTCAGCTACGCTGCTGCACCCTGAACTTCGTCGTATTTGTCCATGTGCCTTCAGACGTCGAGCTGGAGGCCAACCGCGTGTACCGCACCACCTACATGCTTGCATTGCTTGTTTCGGTTTGTGCCTCATTTCAATGCATCGCACTTTCTCTTGCAGACATTGAGCTGGAGGCCAACCGCGTGTACCGCACCACTTACATGTTCTCCGCCACCATGCCGCCTGCGGTGGAGCGCCTGGCGCGGTGAGGAAGCATTGTGGTTGCAGTCCAAACAAGAAGAGAGAGAATGCATGAAAGATGTCGGGCAGGAGGTGCAGGCAGCCGTGCCGCCCCCGGTGGAGCGCCTGCCTTTGCCGCTGTGGGCTCGGCTGTGGATTCCGCTTATAAGGTTTGCCCGCTCAGTCCCACCCCTGCCTGCATTCCCTCACATTCCTTTTTATCCTCCCCTCCTGCCCCCACCCTTGCAGCAAGTACCTGCGGCGCCCTGTGGTGGTGACCATCGGCACGGCGGGCAAGGCGACCGACAACGTCACGCAGCGCGTCGTGGTGAGCGCTTGGGCAGCTTGGTTGCGGTTGGATGCAGTGCCTGGGCGGCATCGTGCACTCAGAAAGTTACGAGGGTGGTAGCTGGAACTGCAGCCCTGCTGGGTCCCCAGAGCTCAAGTTGCGCCAACGCCATGGTCGCCTGCATATCCTGACCCTCGTTCCCGTCCTGCACATGATGAAGAGAAGGCCCGGGCGCTGGAGCAGGACATGTCTTGCCTGGGTGCCCGGTTTTGCTGATTCCACATGTGCTGCTGCTCATCTCCACACTGCAGATGGTGAAGGAGAACGAGAAGGCGCGGGTGCTGGAGCAGGAGATGCACGCCATGGGCGACGACCAGCGCGTCATCGTCTTCGCAAACACCAAGCGCCAGGTGGGTGCTGCATTGTGTGTGGGTTGTAGCCCTGGCTTTGCAAACACCAAGCGCCAGGCGGGCTGTTGCATTGCATGTGAGTTGTAGGGTCGTGTTTGCAAACGCCAATTGCAAACACCAAGCGCCAGGTGGGGGCTGGCTATGGTGGTGACAACACCCAAGCCAGGTGGGGGCCCTGTTGATGGAGGGAGGCAAACAATTGCTGCGATTCAGCTCCCAACGACCGCGCAACGCCACTGCGTTTTCGCTCCCCCCTCGCAGTGCGACGCCGTCACCCGCATCCTCAGCGACATGGGCTACCGCTCAGCTGCCAACCAACAATGCCGCATGCCCCTCCTCTCCTCCCCCTGTGCAGTGCGACGCCGTCACTCGCATCCTCAGCGACATGGGCTACCGCGTCACCATGCTGCACGGCGGCAAGAGCCAGGACCAGCGCGAGGAGTCGATCAAGGCAAGCGCAGCGTGCACGCGTGCATTTCACGGCAGCATGCGTTGCGTGGCAGCGGCGGTGTGCGCGCACTGGATTGCCGCAACAATGCAACAATGCAGCGCGCCCAAAATGCAACGCTCACTGCAGGGCTTCCGAGAGGATGTGTACAACGTGCTGGTGGCCACAGATGTGGCAGGCCGCGGTATCGATGTTGCCAACGTGGCCCTTGTCATCAACTATGACATGGCGCACACCATTGAGCAGTACACGCATAGGTGGGCAAATCACAGCGCTGGAAAATGTTGCATGGCAGCGTGTGGGTGTGTTGGATGGCGCACACCATCGAGCAGTACACGCACAGGTGAGGAAGTTGCAAAGCTGGAGGGTTACATGGCAGTGCCTGCATGTGTTGGATGGCGCACACCATTGAGCTTGAACCGACAGCTGCGCTGCGTGCACCCCACGGGACTTTGTGTGTTTGCCTGCTGCACCCTGCCGCCCATGCCTGCTGCGACGTGCCGCCCATGCCTGTTGCATCCATTGCGGCCGCTCCCCCAGGATTGGCCGTACCGGCCGTGCGGGCCGCAAGGGTGTGGCCGTCACCTTCCTCACCCTGGGAGACACGGGTGCGCTGGCGGTGCTCAGCTTGGTTTTGTTTGGCCGTCATATTGATCATGGGCCTGCTGCAGCGCATGTTGTGTGCTTCCCTTCTTGCGCTGCTGTGTGCCGGAAATGTCGTCCGCTGTTGCTGCCTGCCGGCTCCCTAAGCTGCTGCTGCCAGCGCTGCCGCTGCCGCGTTGCATGGCGTAGACTCTGGCCGGCTACGATCCTAACATTGGCCAACCCTCGGATGCTGCCTCTGCAATGTGTCTACCCACTGCAGAGGTGTTTTACGACCTCAAGAAGTTCCTGGAGGAGTCCAAGGCGGCGGTGCCCGCCCAGCTGGCCACCCACGAAGCCGCCAAGACCAAGCCCGGCACTATCGGCACCGGCCGCCCCGCGGTGCAGTTTGCCAAGAAGTGAGGGGGCGGCCTGGCTGCCAGGGATCCGGAGAACCCTCACCCTCGGCTCTCAGACGGCTCGCCAGGCTTTCTGGTCGGCGCCATCGGCAATAAGCCCTTTTCTCCTTCGTTGCGCTTGGCACCATGCACCTTGCTGCCCTGTTTCCTGCTCTGCTTCGTCTCTGCCTTGCCTGCTTGCAACTCGCCTGGTTGCGCTACCCTCTGCCTGCTGATGCTGCCTGCTTCACATCTCCTGCTCGTCCTCCATGAATCAATAGTGCTCGTCTGCTTGCACTCTTGCCCACCATGCCACCTGCCGGTGCCGCTACACTGTTAGAACATGATGTGGGCAGACACCATGCACAGAAACAATAGGCCACAGTGATAGCTGCCGTTGTTGCTCCGGTCATGCAGCGGCATGAGCGCCGCGGCAGCGGTGGCTGCGCAGCTGCTAGCGTTCAGGCCTTGCCAAGGCGTTCCACCCTCCCTCACTTGCTGGCTTGATCATCACTGCACTTTCTGGCGCCCATCAGCTCTGGCGCGAAGCCCCACAGGTCCTGCCGATCCGACCTCCAGCCTCTGCTCTCCCTGCAGCTCGATCAGACGCTCAGGTGGGCTGCCGAGGGGCCGCAGCACTGCACCACTGCCGCTGAGAAACCGCCTCGATCGCCGCCGCCTCTGCCGCCGCCGCCGCAACCTTCCCCAGCCAACGCTGCACCTCGTTGCAACACACGCCCTGCCGCAGGCAACCGCCATGGCGCCCGATGCACACGCTCCATACAATGCTGCGGATGCCAGCCGCATCCTCACAGCCTGGGCTGTGCAGCAGGTGGCGGGCGCACAACCCGAGCCAGCCATGCAGCTGGCCGCGGCTGTTGCTCTGCGCGAGCTGGCCTCTGCTGGCCGCGGGCCCATCGCTGAAATCGCCACAGCGGGCGGCATTCCCGCCCTGGCTGCCCTGCTGAGCAGCGATGGTGCTGCTGCCGCCTCCAAGGCTGCTGCACTGGTGGCGCTGCGCCGACTCGCCTCCCAGCCGGCCCTGTTTGGCGATGTTGCAAGCGCAGTCAGCGCCCCAGCCTGCCTGCAGCTGCTGCGGGGCGGCAACACCGCAGCCGCCTCAGCTGCGGCGGCGGCCCTGCTGACCAGCCTGGCAGCCGGCAGCCAGCAGCACAGGCGGGAGGCTGTGATGCAGGGGGCAGCGCCCCTGTTGCTGCAGCATGTGATGAATGGCAGCATGCAGGACGGCGTGTTGCAGCGCACTGACCCAGTGCCCGACAGCCTGGAGTTTGCGGCGGCTCGAGCGCTGCACACGCTGCACCCTGGCGCCCCAGACACTGGGCTGTGGCACGCCGGCTTGTGGCAGACAGTCAGCCTGCTGGACAGCAGTGGGCGGCAGCGGTGCGGCAGCGGGCTGTGCAGGCAGTCAAGCAGCTGGCAGACGAGCGCCTCCCTGACAGTATGGTCGGTAGAACACGTCAGGAGAGAGCGCGGTTGAGGCAGCAGCTGGCTGACCTAAACTTTGCTCGCTCCGTTAAACGGCTGCTGCTGGTGCGGGCGGGCGCCGTCCCGCGGCTGCTCAGCCTGGTGCAGGCCAGCCCCAACGCAGTCGTGCGCAGTGGGGCACTGTCGGCACTCACCTTGATTGTCAGCGGTTCTGAGGAGCGCGCGGCAAAGTCTTCGGCGGAACTAATTGCAGCTGGGGCTGTGCCCACCCTGCTGCAACAAGCAGGCAGCAACAGTGGCAGTGGCAGGGTCACACTCGAGCAGCACACTGCAATGGATTTGTTGGTCAGCCTTGCAACCCACAGCACCGAACACCATGTGGCCCTGCAGTCTTGGCTGATGCCAATACTGGTCGACTGGCTGCGGACTGATCAAGATGACATTGGTGTCTCCTTGACAGTTGCAGCGCTGGGTGCCCAGGTAAGAAACAGCACCGCTGCCTGCCAAGCAGCCATCAAGGCAGGAGCAGTAGCAGCCCTGCAACAGCTCTCTCATCCACACTGGTTGACTGAAACGCTGCACCATACCGTAGAGCGCTTGCAAGCTTTTGATCCGGACTAGAAAGCTCTCCGATTTCAAGCCCCCTGGCTGCTGCCCCGCTGTCAGTGTTCAAGATTGCAAGCTGCGAGCGAATGTTACCTTGTAGCCATCTGCCTTTCCCTTGCTGTCTCATTCTGGTCACACACATTCGCACTCACCACAATCAATACTGTGTCGTCTCTGCTGTAAGGCACAATGTGAAATGCAGGCACCAGACCCGGGGTTGAGCTGTGCACACCTGCACATACAAACCAACCAATGCCGCTGCAGAGCAGGCAAGCTTGCAGTGGCACCCTGCAACCCGATCAGCTCCTCTGCAAACCAAGTTCGGAGTTTACAGCAGGTCGAATGCTGAGCTAGGGAGTGCAGACACAATCCCAGCGTCTGGTTGAAGGGCTGCCGCGGAGGGGCCTGGGATGCGGCGCAGCGCCTTGGGAAGGGGGCCGGCAAAGAAGCAAGCGCGCAAGTCAAGATAAGTCAGCGGCAGGTCTTCCAGCACTGCCAGGCCCCGCAGCAGCCCGTTGCCTGCCAGCAGCAGCTGGCGCAGGTTGGTCAGGGCTGACAGGCTGGGCGGCAGGAGAGACACGGAGCAGACGGATAGGTCCAGATGTGTGAGGCTTTGCAGCGCAGACAGGCGGCCGAGCCCATCCTCGCTCAGCCGCGCGTTCCTGCCAAGGTCTAAGCTCTGCAGTCCAGTGGCAGCCAGCACCTCTGCAGGCAGCTCGCTGAGCTGACAGCTGCGCAGGCCCAGGTGCGGCAGCTGCTGCAGGGCCGCCAGCGGCCGCCCGCTGCGCACGCTGTTGCTGCTGACATCTAACCAGCGCAAGCCGGTCAGAGCGGTCAGTTCGTTTGGCAGGTGTGCACTGCCTGCCAGCCCTGTACCGCTGATGTCCAGGCGCGTCAGGCTGTGCTGCAGGGCGGCCAGTGGCCCCCAGCTGCCGCGGATTTCGGGGTTGTGCCGCAGAGCCAGCGACCGCAGGGCGGTGAGGTGGCGCAGCTCGGGAGGCAGCTCCCGCAGGCCCACGCTGCACAGATCATGAGCGGGGCAGGAACAGAGACGGTCGGCCTAGGGCGGCATGCAGACAAGACAAGTGAAGGTCGCATACAGGCAGCCCTATGGCAAGGCAAATGTTCAGACGAGTGCGGGTGCACCCTACAAACACATGCCCGCCTGCACCCACCTTTCAAGGCTCAGATGCGTAAGCGTTGTGATGAAGGACAGCGGGCTCAGATCCTCAAAGCGGTTGTGGCTGAGGTCCAGGCGGCGTAGGCAGCTGAGGGCCCGAACCGCCGCCGGGATGTCGCACAGGCTGCACTCGCCCAGCGAAAGGGCGGCCAGGCCGGGTGGGCAGCGCTGCAGCAGCGCCTGCACCAGGTGCGGTGGCGCTACTGGCTGGCGATAGCGCAGCTTCTGGAGCGGCACTGAGTGCATGGATGAGCGAGGCGGAGCGGCAGAAAGAAATGTTGGCAGAAGGGTGGGAAGGCTTGCGAGGTAGTGGGAAGAGGGAGGCGGGCTGCGGTAAGTTTCGCGGGCAAACAAAACTGCAACCGGTGGGATACACAGCCAAACCGACCCCCCTGGACCTGCCCACATGGAGCGTCCTCAGGCAGCTGCAGCTCGATGGCACGCCTGGTGCAGGAGTCACGCGCCGCCAACTGCAGGCACAGCGATGCGACGGCCGGGCGGTGGCGACGCAGCCACTGCCCCAGGCTGTCGGCGGCAGCCTGCGAGGTCAGCGACACATCCAGGGTGTGCCACCAGACCTCGGCTGCGGCTGCCAACTCCTGGGTGCAAGAAGCCAGCGCCACTCTGTCCCGCTGGCTCAGCAGCGCGGCGATGGCCGCTAGCACGTGTCGCGGCAGATCGGTTAGGCATAAAGAGCCGGCCGACTGTTCGCCAGGAGCCTCCGGTGCGGCGGTGAGCATCGGGCCGGCGTGCTGCAAGCTTTTATGGTCGCGTTGGGCAACAGGACGACCTCAAGATGCAGCACTAAATGCGAATTGGCTGGCTGATCAGCCGCCCAAGCCTCTCTCCTCTTGCCGCCAGCTGCCGCCAGGCGACAGCACCATGGAAGATGTGGGCCGCTTCCTGAGTTTCTTGCTGGCTGCCATTGCACTCTTGCTTGCTGTATGTGGCTGGTTGTCCGCCACAGCTGATGAGGTGCCATCCAGCAGCAGCCTGCTACGCGGCACAGCTCGGCTGAGCGGCAATGCTCATTAGAGGTGCATGGGTCAGCGTACCATAGCTGTGGGCCCACTGCACCAATCGCGGGCAAGCTACAAACTGATCTGGTGGTCTGTTGAGATGTATCTCATGCATAGATGTCTCCAGCTTCAGGGGCGGCATGCGATTGCTGGGCAAAATTTACTGCCGGGCGCTGTGTGTGGCCCTCGGCGGTGGGCCCATCCAAGCCGCACATGCCGCCAAGCGGCGTGCAAGCCGCTTCACGGCGCTGTTGGCATTGACTCAGGTTCAAATTGCGCTGCAGGGCGCCCTAAAACTTGCGCCCCTGCCACGACCCTGCGTTGGGCCACAGCCAGCCTCCTCGTCCCGGCGCCCCGTGCAGCCTTATTGACAAGGAGATTGCCTGCGGCTCGCAGCAGCCATGAGGGCGGCCTGTGCTCATCGCCGGCTTGCTGGGCCACTCGCCCTGCTCGCCGCGCTACTGCTGGGCGGCGCCTCGCTGGCCTTCGCGCAGATGGAGAGGTGCGCATACGCGGGGGCGGGCTGGCTGCAGCGAGGAGTCGCTTACACACCCCTGCCGCCGCTGCCGCTGCTTCTTGATACCTCCTATGCGGCCGATCGGCCAAACCGCTGCTCCCGGCCTGCCCTGCCTGTGCAGCCCGCTCAAGGGCTACGGCCTGCCGCAGTTGGAGACTGATCGGGTGTATGTGAGCGCTTACTTGGATCGGCTGCTGGGCGTGAATGAGGACGACTACCGCTTCGAGGTGGGTTAGTTGTGGTGCGCAAGTAGCATTGTCTGTAGTCTATAGTGTGGCAGTCGCTGGGGATATGTGGCTGATATGGGGAGACAAGCAGATGCTGTGTGCACAAGGTGGTGCCTTCACACATCTTGGACTGGAGGTGTCTCGGCAGCCGATCATGGCACTGTCTTGCTGGTGACCAATGCCTGCTCTCCCCTGTGCACTGGCCACCTCGCTGCCTGCAGGCCGTGCTCTACTTCTACAACTCGTGGCGAGACACCAAAGCCTATGAAATGGTGCGCCGACTGTTTGTTCCATCCCAGTATGGTGGTGGTGGCCCGTGCACATCTGGCATTGCTGCGAGCGGCTGTCCGGCGCATGTCGTTAAGGCTGCTGCTTTGCGGTGCTGTGCTGTGCTCCCGCCAGTGGTGACAGGCTGCCGCACGCTCCATACGTTCATAGATTGACCAAGCAACCGGCCAGTGATTTCTGCAGGTCACCAACAACACCATTAAGATGCTCACCGACCCAAACTTCAGTGAGTGTGGCTGTGCTGCAACCGCCGCTTCTCCCACAGAGTGACAACCTGCCGTTATGCCGTGCTGTGCTGCGCCGTGCAGGCAGTGCTGCTGAGGCCATGGCCAGAACTCACCGTCTCTGCAGTGGCCTCAAGCACCATCCCAGCAAATGGTGGCTGCCTTTTCTTCACACCTCCTGCCCCACCCTTTCCTGCCCACAGAGTGCGGCTCACCCTGTTCCAATGTCATTGACAACAACCTGTGAGTAGCTGGATGGATATGAGGCTTTGGGCTTGGTACATGTGCAGTGGTTGCCTGCCAACTGCAGCCCTGCCTCCTCCCGCTCTCCTTCCCTCGCCTCCCGTGCGGGCTGGCCAGCTCACGAAACGTGCCTGTCCCCACTCCCCACTCCCGCCTGCCCTGCAGGTGCTGCGACGGCATTTACCTGCCGAGCTTCTTCTTCAAAAATGCCTACGGCTTCCCCCAGGATCGAGAAATCCTGTTCAACATCGTGAGCTCCAGTTTTGAGCTTGGCCTGGTTGCCTGGCGGCCGCTTGATGGGTGAAGCAGCGCTGCGGTTCACGTGCTGCCCAGTCACCGTGACGCTCCCCCATTGCTTACCTGCTGGCTGAGTGTGCTTCCTGCGCCAGAGCCACACCCCGACCTTGCCCTCCTGCCCGTCCCGCCACTTCCCTCCCGCAGTATGCAGCGGAGGACGGCAGCATGCTGCGCGAAGTGCGCGTGCACGGCATCTTTTACCAGGTGGGCTCACACATGCAACCGTCTGGGCTGCCTGGTGCCGCTGGCATGTCCCTCCGCGGCGGTTGTCCTGTCACACGCTTTTTACATGACCGCCCACGTGTGCCTCTCTGCTTCTGCTCTGTTTCTGCAGCCCATGAGCTTCAGGCACTACCCCTTTGACTCGTTCGACCTGCTCATCGAGCTGCGCTTCTTTGGTGGGTGCCACTGATGTATACTGGCTGCTTGCAGAATGTGCAGACCTGCGAACTGCGCTGCTTTGGTGCGCAGGACGCGTGCCGGCTCTCTTACAAGCATTGCCTGCCGCAGAAAGCATGTTGCACAAGGCCAGCTTGCAAATCACAACCAAAGCTTGCTGGATGCCTCAAAGCTGTAGCCTCAACAACAGACGTTCGGCTCCTAACCTTGCCCTGCCTGCAGACCCCACCATCCTCATCGACACCACCGCTCTCTACGGCGCCAAGCACAACGGAGTGACGGTGGTGCCCTCCTCGGGCGGCAGGAAGGTGAGGTTGTTAACACAGTGGGGGCTAACACATTGGGTTGGCAGGGATGCGAGGCGCAGTGGGGCTGTGGTGCGCCCCTTTCCATGCGCAAGTAGTAGAACCGCCAACGGCTCAGGTTGCACCCATGATCCCTCTGGCAGCCAGGAGTGTTCATGCCTCCTTGGCCCGATCGCACCCTCCATCCCCCGCAGCTGTTCACCTACGGCCTCGGTGACGACGCCAGCAGCTGGGAGGTCAAGAGCTTCCTGCTGGAGAGCTACGTGAGCGCTGCACTGTGCTGCGCCATGCTCTGCTGTGCTGCGCTGTGCTGTGCTGTGGCGTGCGCGATCCAATGCTCCTGCTGCCCACTGTCCCGCCACAAATGCCTGCAGACCGTGGACCTGGGCGAGTGGTTTGACTCGTTCTCCAACCCCATTGCTCACCAACAGCAGCGCTGGCCCGTAAACTTGATTGTCTCATGTTCTTCTTTTCTTCTCTGCCCCTGCAGGCTGTGGACATGGGCGAGTGGTTTGACTCCTTCTCCGACCTCAAGTCAGCGGGCGGAGACCCCATGCCCCTGGCCCCGGCTGACACCAACTCCAGCGGCGGCTATACGAATGCGGACGGCAGGCCCGCCAATGTATACACGGGGGTGACAGACCAGCTGCTGGTGAGGGGGCAGAGTAGGGTGCAGGGCGCGGGCGCCGGGGCATGGATGGACGGCGCGTCTCTCTGTGCGGCGATGCTGACTCACTGGGATGCGGTTCCATCGTCCTTGCTTTGCCGACTTCTGACTCAACCAGCATGCTCCTGTGCAGGCGGTGCTGATCGAGGTGGAGCGCTTCTGGCGCCCCGCCCTCATCAACTCCGTGCTGCCCGTCGTCCTCGTCTTCTGCCTCGCCGTCTTTGTCTTCTTCACCGGTGGGTGCTGCTGCTGTTTGTGTAGAGCCTGCTTGGCACTGCTTTCAACTGGGGGCAGCTGCAGCGTGTCATGGTTGGGTTGCTCTCCCTAACCAGCCGAAACCTCCTCTTGCTCACAATATCCGCTTGCAGAGCCCACGGAGCTGGCCACCCGCCTGGAGATGATTGTGGCGCTCTTCCTGGCGCTGACGGGTAAGGCTCCAGGGAATGCAGCAGGGCATGCTGCTGGAGAGAATGCAACTGGGCAGCTCGAGGATTGCAACAGGGCGCGCTAACTTGGCAACCACAACCAACGGACGTTGCCCCTGCTTTGCATCCTCTACCCGCAGCCGTCCAGTTTGTGCTGTCCGACTCGCTGCCCACCTCCTCCTACGTGGTGCCCACTCAGCAGGTGCGGCTTTGTGACAGGGTTGCGACGCACTTGCGGTGTGGTGACACACTGTGTCGCTCACCATCGCGGCTGCATCACGCTTCCCAGACCTCCAACCGCAAGCACGCTCCCTCTGTCTGAGGCAGCTGTTGCTTGCCATCTATACCTCCCTCTTCCTGGTCTCCCTTTGAGTCCCTCCTGGTTCACCATGCCCTCCTTCCTCCCTCTCCCCTCCAAACTGCCTGTGCGCAGCTGGTGCTCGCCACCTACATCTTCCTCTTCCTCATCGCCCTGGAGTCGATCCTGGTGTACCACATCGTGGAGCGGCACGCCAAGCGGCAGCAGGCAGAGGTGGGTGGGCAGTCTTTTGGGCTGCATTCGCTTTCTGAGCAGTGAGGGGCTGCTGGTTTGGAGGTTGGCGAAGCACGCCAAGCGGCAGCAGGCAGAGGTGGGTGGGCAGTCTTTTGGGCTGCATTCGCTTTCTGAGCAGTGAGGGGCTGCTGGTTTGGAGGTTGGCGAAGCACGCCAAGCGGCAGCAGGCAGAGGTGGGTGGGCAGTCTTTTGGGCTGCATTCGCTTTCTGAGCAGTGAGGGGCTGCCGGTTTGGAGGTTGGCGAAGCACGCCAAGCGGCAGCAGGCAGAGGTGGGGTGGGCGGCTGGGCAGCTGCTTTTGCTTGTTGCGGTGGTGTGCTTGGTAGAAGCCGGTGAGGCATGCCAAGTGCAAGCACGGGAGTTGCTCACCAACTTACCCTTCATGCTCTTCCGTCCTGCCCGCAGCGCCGGCGCGAGGCATACCGGCGGTACTGCAAGCTGCGGGACCAGGGCAAGCTTGCCGGCGGCGCCAACCCGCCGCTGTCGGCCGCCGACACAGTTGCCCACCTGCCGGCCAGCGGTCTGGCCTTCTCAGAGGACGAAGCAGATGCTGCAGCAGCTGGCAGCATAGAGGATGGAGCCTCCAAGCCCTGGGCAGCAGCCAACGGTGTCAACGGTGTCAATGGTTCCGCCGCCGCTGCGCCAGCAATCGCGCCCGGCGCAGCGCCTGTCACCTCGCCGCCCCCGGAGCCGTTTGATGCCCCCGCCGGCCCCGCCCCGCCCCGCCGCCGCTTCGGCCTGTTTGGCGGCGGCTTCTTCAGCCGGCCCCGTGCCGCCAAGGTGCGCTTGCAAGTTTGACTGGGGTTGTGCTGCACTTGGTGGCTGATCTGTGCGCTGTGGACGCTGCACTGATGGGCGGGAGGCGGCAAAGGATCAAGGGGGTCGTTTGGGCTGTATCCGCAACGCCCAAGCCTGCGGATGCAAGGCACTGGTGGATTCCCTGCTCCACACCACCGCCCATACCTTGCGCCAGCCCTCCTCACTGCACCGCCCCACACTGCCGCACCCGGCGCTGCAGGCGAGCCACAGCGTGGCGGCCGCACGCGGCCCGCGCCGGCTGACCTCCTTCCAGCAGATGACCGCTGATGAGGCCCTGGGGCAGTACGTGGGCTTTATGGTGAGCCTGTTTGCGTTGACTGCAGCACTACCAGCGGTTGCAATGCCTGATGCCCTGCCTGTGCATTCCCGCATGTGTTGTTGCCCACCACAGCGCCCAGCCTGTCCGGGCTATGCTGCCACAAAAGCTGGGGCACCCACCCCTGCGTGCCCTGCTGTGCCCCCCATCCACACTGCAGGTGGACCTGGTGGCCGCTGTGGTGCTCAGCCTCTGCTACATCATGTAAGCATCGGTGCTGAGTCTGCTGCTCTGCTTTTGGCTGCCTCGCGCTCCATGCCGTGCATTTTGGCTGCCGCATTGCTTCTCTGCGTGCTTGCGGTGCCGTGCGCCAGCTGCGGCCCACACTTGCACTGGACAACAAGCGTTTCAGCTCCTCATCCCTCGCGTCTGCCCCCCTCCTTGCCGTGCAGCACCGCCATCCTCATCTTCACGCTGCAGAGCGGCTACATCGATCTGTTCCTCGTGGACTGAGCAGCTTCTCAGTCCTCCTGGCGGGATCTTGGCTGGAACCAGCGGATTATTTCACTGCACTACCTGTCGAACGGATCGGCCAATGGCTGCCGTGGCACAGCCCTTGTGCCAGCACGCTTGCACGTTGGCAGCACGCCGGCAGCAGGCAGCGCTGCCCTCCAGCGGCTGGCTGCCTGTGTCCAGCTGCCGCCGCGTGCAAAGCAGCCGCAGGGAGCGCAGGCGCAGCTGCTCAAAAAGCGCTGCGTCTGCAGCCTCTTTATTGCATCTTTCGTTTTCTGCCTCCTTTTCCAGCTGCCTACCTCAAGCCTACCTCGAGCCTCGCTACAGTTGACACTGCCGTAGCTGATCCCCTTCCTCCTGGCACTTTTGATCCTCCTGCCCTCTCAGATCGTAAGGGCCCCTATCTGTCGTTCATTTCCTTTCCTGTCAAAGCCTTATTCATTTAATCCGTTTAAACCGATGCGCATTTCGCACGTTTTCTTGTCTGCACTGCCACACACTTAAGTTGGCGCAAGTGAAGCCCTCCAGTACTATGTAATGTCAGGCCGAACTTAATTGGTGCCGTCATCAGCGCATGAAGGCAGTGCGTGGGCGGGACGTGCAAGGCAGCAGTCGGCAGCTGCACCAGACGGTGCGGCGACCCATGCAGCAGCGCGCACGCATGCATGCTGATCTGGGCAAGTTCCGGTACTGCAGGGATGCCAACACATCGGAATAGGTGCATAAACTGCGGCGCAGTCGTGGAGAGCAGCCCAGCAGTGCATGCAGCAGATTAAAATGCATGCGTGGCGGACGCCGCTGCCGCTCGGCAGCGCTGACTTGGCGGCGCCCGGCCTCGGCCGCCCTGGGGTCGTGCAGAACGGATGAAGGGACGTATAAATGCCCCACAAAAGCAGCCCCAGAAAACTAAGTAGCTGTAGCCGCACCTGAAGCTCACGCGAGTTCCTGCAACACGCCCCTTGCCGTGTTTGACCGATCGATAATGCGAGCAGGAAGCCCAAAGCCGTCGTTAATGCACCGATCGCTACTTCTCCGCTGGCCATCGCCTCGACAGAACCCCACTCACCTGCTCCGACAGCACCCCAGCGCCCGGCACTTCATTCCCGACAGTCTTGACATCCTGACATCCCACCTGTAAATACCCAACACCGCCATGAAGCGCGCCGCGCTCTACCTGCTCCTTGCCGCCGCTGCGGTCCTTGCGGCGGCGGCTCCTGCCGCCGCCCAGGCCGGTGAAGACCCAACTCCTGGCAACGGCAAGAAAGTTGACCACGTGGCCCTGCTGCGCCAGGCAATCGGTGAGGGGTGTTGGGTTTGGGGGTGGGTGCTGCCGCCGCGCCTGCCGCCGCCACCGCCGCCGCTCTGCTGCCGCTGACGACGACGTCACTCAAACCCGCACCCTGCCTTCCCCTCCTTCGCAGCCGACCCAAACAAGGTGGTGATTGCGCAGACGGCCCCTGCAGTCCGCGTCGCCATCGGAGAGATGTTTGGCATGGTGGGTTTGAGTCGGGAGCTTTCGTCTCGGCGCCTGCTCGCCTGTGCAATGTCCCGCCCGGCAGCTCCCGCCGGTGCGGCAGCTGCTGGTTGCCGCCATGCCCGCCTGTCATGAGCCCACCTTGGCCCCTCTGTCTAGCTGCCCCACCAATGCACGTGGTTCGCCTGGTTGCAGGGCAGCTCAGACACCACGGGAAGGCTCGTGACTGCCCTGAGAAGGCTGGGCTTTGATTATGTGTGAGTGCACTGGGGAGGGAGGGAGGGGAGGCGGAAAAGGAACGCTTGCAATGCGGCGGCGGGAGAGGGGCTGGCAAGCCCAGCGGGCCTCTCATCTGCACTCTTTCCATGCCAGCTCCCACCAGCAGTGCACCAGGAAGGACTTTGCCAAGTCTGTGCATCGCGTGACCGACAGCCTGCTTACCAAATCAAACCTGTGTGCACATGCCCGCCCTGACAGGTACGACACCCTTTCAGGCGCCGACCTGACGACGATGGAGGAAGGGCACGAAATGATTGCCAGGCACGCATCCCTGCACTACATGTGCTTCTGGTGTGCCACAGCACCTAGCATTATGCAGCAAAGCATGCCTTCCTGTCCCCGCCTCCCTGCTTGCAAGCTGCACCGCCCTGCCTCTTGTGCGAGTGAGCCGCCATGCTGAACAGGTCATGCATGCACAGCTTGTGTCTGCGACCGTCAGCCCATCCATCCCCCATTTGCCCGCCCGCCAACTCCCCTCCTCGGCCCCGCCCGTCCTGGCAGGCTGAACGCTTTTCTGGAGGAGAAAGAGGACGCCCCCGCCCTGCCCATGTTCACCTCTTGTTGCCCCGGCTGGGTCGGTGAGCGCCGCTGGCTGCTTTGATTGGACCCGATGCTGAAAGGGAGCATTGATTTGCAGCCGTACCCCTCTGCTGACCTAGCCAATATGACGGACGGCCATCAATCAAATTTCGCCACTAGCTAGTCTAGCTACTAGCCGTGCGCACCGTCCACACCGCAACCCCCTAGGCTACGTTGAGGACGAGGCGGCCGACCTGATCCCCCACCTCTCCACCTGCAAGTCGCCGCACATGATGGTGGGCGCCATGGTCAAGGTGAGGGCACGCGCAGGGAAGCAGGGCCTTTGAAGCAAGATCAGATAGCTTTGAGCATGATAACTTGCAAGGTGCGGGCAAGATCGCCTGCCGACGGCCTGCCGCACGACAAGCGTGCAGTCTGCGCACAATGCTGAGCAGCCGCCCCATCCCTGTACCCCGCTCCGTGTGCCCTGCAGCGCTTCTTTGCTCAGAAGATCGGCCGGAACGCCAGCGACATCGTCATGAGGTGAGGGCAGCAGTAAGGGTCAGTGGGAAGTGCACAGGTAAGGTTGGCACCTGCCTGCAGGCGAATCGGGCGGTGCACCGGTGATGGTACCTCACGAACGCTCACTGCTCTACCAACCAGCATGCCGCCATACACTCCCGTTTGCTGCAGCTCAATCATGCCGTGCTACAAGAAGCAGTGGGAGGCCGACCGCATCGACATGCAGACCCCCGATGGCGCCAGGTCAGCGCCGCTGTGCCTGCTGTGCCTGCCCGCTGTGCACGCTACACTTGCTCACCCGGTGCCCTTGCACACCTGCTGAGCCGGCTCAATTGGCCTGTCTGGTTGCCACAGCACAACACACAGTTGCGTATGCACTGCTGGTGCTGCCCCACCTGCTTTCCCGCCAAGGGAGGTGGAGCATGTTACGAGCACCAAGCACTTGGGCGCCTGGTTGGTGCCATAAAATGACAGACGTAGTACATCATACTTGCACATCGCTGCCCCTGTACCGCAGGGAGGTTGACCACGTGGTGACCACCAAGCAGCTGGGCGCCTGGCTGCAGCGGGAGGGAATCGACTACCCCAAGCTGGGTAAGTGGAGCGGGCTTTTTTGTAAAACTTTCCTTGCTAGTGAAGTGTGTGCAGCTCAATGTGCACCTGCCTTGGGCGGCGGCAGCTTCCCGGACGGCTCTGGAACAGCTCTTTAACTAGTTAGTTAAAGCCAGCCTACTCTGCTGGCAGCCTGCCCGCCTTCCATCCTTGGCTGGCATGGCGCGTCACTTGTTCTGTTTCGCTGCACACCCTTGTGCAGACAACTCCACCTTTGACAACTGGATGGGCATCTCCACAGGTTCGGGCGCACTGTACGGCGTCACCGGCGGCGTGACCGAATCTGTGCTCAGGCAAGCACTGCCTCTGTGTGATATCAAGCTGAAGGCGGGGACGGGTGGCACGCGTTGCATCGTTGCGTTGGTGCTGCTCTGCCATCTGTCTGGTTGCAAAGCTTTAGCTCGTCTCCTCGCGCCTCATTGGCGCAACCTCGTTTCTACGTCGTTGCAGGACGGTGTACGAGCCGTGCTTCTGGGCAGCGGCTGGACAAGCTGGAGTGTCATTGTATCGTGTTTCTAAGGCTGCCTTCAGTCCTTCCCGTTGCAGGACGGTGTACGAGCTGTGCTCCGGGCAGCGCCTGGACAAGCTGGAGTTCCCGGCTGTGCGGGGGCTGCAGGGTGTGAAGGAAGCCAACGTGGTCATTCCCGTCAACCCCAAGGGCCCGCTGAAGAACAAGGAGGTGCGTGAAACACGCTCTGCTGAACATTCTCCTACCGGTGGGCAACTGACTGGGTGCCAGTGGCAGGGTGGCTTGGTTGGTGCCAGTAGGCAGAGCATGGCGTGCCCTACAGCCATCATGTTGCTCCCACCCACCTGTGCAGTGCAGCCCTTCGCCCTCAAGGGAGGGGTGGCGGTTGCCTTCCATTGCCCCAGCTGAGCGACGTGCTCTTGATTGCTCCCTTCGTGCAGCCCTTCACGCTCAAGGTGGCGGTTGCCTCCGGCCTGGAGTACGCCACCCCCCTGCTGGACGCCGTGCGCAACGGCACTAACACCTACAACTTCCTGGAGGCAAGCTGGGGGTGCCAGTCGTGGCAGGCGTTGCTACACCGGCAACAGTGCTTGCAGTTGGAAGTGCGCAGCTGACGGCAGCCTGGCACACTGAAATGCCCCCGCAAGTTTTACACAGTTGTTATAAACTTGCGGCTTGCTTGAAACACTCCTTGGCTGCCTGGCTGGCGCAGGTGATGAACTGCGATGGCGGCTGCATCAACGGAGAGGGGCAGCCCGAGTCGGATGTGAGCCCAGGTCCCAGGGCGGCCTTTTGCATGGGGTGCTTTCATGTACTGTAGTGCCACCTGCGGTGCTTTTAGGGTAAGGCCCCATGCTGCTCTGGTCATGGAATGTCACGCAGCTTGCAGTACCTACCTCTTGTGCTGTTCACGCGGAGTCTGCTCGGCTCGCCACCCCTGCAGGACCCCGACATTGTGAAGAAGCGGGCGGCCGCCCTGTACAGGTGAGGCCCAGGCTGTGCATTGCTGCCTACCTGGCCACGCATCTTCTCAGATGCTGCACTGTATTGCTGGGGCAGGCGAGGTGCCACATGGCTAACTAATGGCAGCGCCAGATTTGCAGCGAGAGACCGAGCGCTGCAAGGGAGCCCAACACTTGCCTGCTCACCTTTGCACTCACCCCGCAGTGCTGACGAGCGCGCCGTTATCCGCCGCGCCCACGAGAACCCCGCCGTGCTCCAGCTGTACGAGAAGTACCTTGGAGAGCCCAACAGCGAGATCGTAAGTGAAACACAGTCAACCAGTCACCCAGTCAGCCCGCCATGCAATGCGGCAGCAGCTCTGCGACAGCATGCTGAGTGTGTGAGGATGGCGGTCATTTTACGCGCCCACATTACCTTGTGCCCCACTGCAGGCTGAGGAGGTGCTGCACACCACCTTTGTGGAGGGCGGGCCGGAGCTGTACGATTGGTGAGCAAGGACTGCACAGCTTGCAGCATGCACGCACTGCTTCCTGTTACATTTCTGGCGCTGATATGGATTCAGGCAGCGGCGCTGTGCAGGGACCGTGCAACTGAGCGTGTGGACGGACGTGCCGCGCCGCTCTTGCTCTCGACAGCAAGGTGATGAGCTCACCAACAAGCCCTGGCCTCTGACACATTCCGCTTCTTTCCGGCTCGTGAACCTGCAGGCGCCTGGCCATTGACGGCGAGTCGGGCAACCTGGGCAACCCTTCCAACGGCAAGATGGATGGGTCCGGCAAGGACGGTGGCAACAAGGGCGGCGCCAGCCGCCGCTCCCTGCGCGACACCGGCTGCCGGTGCTGAGCACCACTGGTGGCAGCCCTGAGGCTGGCAGCCCCATTTACTCAGCGGCACCACAAACGCGCCGCATGTGCAGCAGGGCGGGAAGGCCGCCCTGCAAGCTGCTGGCAACAGCGTTTGAGTGCACGCACCCAGCCAGCACCTGCTGCTGTCTGCTGCTGATGCCATGCGGCACACACACGTTCCTAACCTACGTCCAACCAAACGACCCGCCTGTGGGGGCAAACGGCCCGCCCCTCTTCTCCTTGTCACAAAGTGAGTGGGACACGCATTGTTGCCACCACCCAACCATGAGCATGCTCCCTCCGGACATGCATGCAGTGCAGAATAACAACAGCATTGCCAGCTGAAACACCCGCCCACACCTCATTGCTTTTCATCGAAACACCAACCGTAACTGATTTTTTTCCACGAGCCCACCAACCCATCCAACCCTGTGCGCATCCGTCCATGATTTTGAAACTGCTGAGAGCACGCTCGACTTTCCATCTTTTACCCAGCTGGGTTTTGTCTCATCACCCCACATCCTGCTGACCATCACTGCCTCCCACCATGCTGTTGAACGCTTCTTTGGGTTCACTTCCATTGCTGCTTAATCTTGCAGTACATGCGTAAAAAACAATGGCATGCAAAACCTGATCCGTTGCCGGCAAGAAGCAAGAAAGGGCAGAGTGAGCGAGCAGCCATGCCAGAGATGCACGCCTTGCACAGCGTGGCGCCGCCGAGCCACCGCCGCAGATTGGTGCGGCTCGTCTGCATATTACACTCAGTAGAAAAGTCGTTGCAAATCTGAGCAGCCTCATAAGCGATACGTTATTGGAGCAGGAATTCGAGAGGGATAAAGGGCTGAAAAACGTCCTTTATTGCCGCTTCACGCCGGCGCTGCTGCCGCCCCATTGGCCGTTTGCGCCGCCGCTGCGCCTGCCGCCTTGCCATTTTTTCGCACATCCTTGACCAGCATGCCGAGCCACTGTGGGCAGCAGGATGGAGGTGACAGCAGGAAGTTCAGCAGCAGCTATAGCCTGAGTGCCGCATGCAAAACCGCCTGGCAAGCACAGTGGTGAAACCTTGGTAGGCAGTCCCCCGCCCTGCCCACCTGCTTGACCATCTGTCGGTAAACCCAGCTCCAGAAGCCGCTGCCCGCCACCATGCGCACAAACACCCAGCCAAAGAACGCCTGCGGAGGGGTGGAGGGTGGGGGGCGCAGGGCAGCGGTCATTGCCACTGAGTTGGCACAGCAGCCGCAGGCAGCAGGCCATGGCACATGCCTGGTGCAGCGGCCGCACTCCAAGCAGCAAAGGCACACATACAACCGCACACTGCATTCCTCTTGCGCTGCGTAAAGCAATGCGCACCTTGAACCTGGCTGGCGCTGCGCCCGCCTGCACGTTGCTGCCCATCTGCATGACGCCTGCTTTGGGGCCCAATGAGAAGCCGCACACCGAGGGGGCCGGCCCACCAAACACGCCTGCCACGGGAAGCAACAGAGGGGGCAGCGGTGTGAAGAGCGTGGGAAGCAGCAGCAGCAGCAGCAGGTAGCAGCAGCAGCAGCAGCAGAGCGGTGAGTGACGCAGCCGCGCGATGCACCCTGCCCTCCCCAAGCTGCCGCTGTGCGCAGCATGCCCCTCGCTGTGCCGAGACGAGCAGTCCAACTCAGCAGCATTGGCCCTCACATTCGGGGTAGCGCTGCAGCTCCTTGCCCGCATCTAGCAGCACGATGTTCTGCGCCGCAACCTTGGCTGCACAGCAAGGCAAAGGGGGGCGGGGGCCGGTGGGACAGACGCAGCATGCAGGCCGGTCTGCAGCACTGCGCTTGAGGCCAAGCAGGCCCTGCGCCGAGCAGTAATGCAGGGAGCTGGCCTTGGCCTTGAGCACGACCAATCAGATGAACCAGCAACAAAACGATCCCTCCCACTGCAGCCCCACCTGCCACTCCCGCCAGCGCTGCCGTCTTCTCCTCTTTGACCGTGTTGCAGTCGCCCACTGCAAACACATTCTGCCAGCCCACCACCTGCGCATGGCATGCGTGAAAAAGTGGACAGCAGGGTGAGGCAAACTCGTGCAGCGCAGCCCAAGCAGACGCATCAGCCAGCCGCTCTGCCAACGTGCCGCCACTGCCCACACGCAGCACTACACACAGCCGTGCAAGCAAGAACGGTACCGATTTCAGCAAGCCCTGCCGCCCCACATGCACTTGCCTGCAGCGTGGGCTCTACTGCAATCGCGCCGCTGCGCGACAGCTGCCCGGGGCCCTGCAGCGACGCCGCGTACAGCGCTGTGGCGGGGCGCACTCCCACGCATTTGAACACCAGGTCTGCGCTGATTTTCTCGCCCTTGGTGGTCGTCAGCGTGGCTGCCGCGGGGTTGCCGTCGGTCAGACCGCCCCAGTCGCTGCGGAGGGGGCATGACAAAAGGTAGAAGCCATGGTCAGAGGCGCAACCACTAGCACGGGGTTCTGGTGCAGGCGAGAGCACAGCACAGCGCTTGGAGGCACCATTCCAGACCGCGCACCATGGCGTGCCAAAAGCACTGCCATTGCAAAGTTTGTAATCAACGGCAAGCGCCCACGGCAGCACTCTGGCCCGGCTGCCGCCCGGTGGCATTACTACTGCTACAGCTGCCCTCCGCGCGTGCAATTTTATTGCCACCTTCCATCTTTACCCACCTGATGCGCATGCCGGTCACCACCTCCACCCCGTTTTGGTGCAGCCACTTGGCCGCGAATTCCTTGGCCTGGGGGTCCATGCGGTCCAGCAGCGTGGAGTGCGCGCACACCAGGCGCACCTGCAAATAGAACAAGCATGCAGTAAACCCATGAGGGTCCACGCGCCCGTGCAAAGCCCATCTGGGTGCCCTGCCTGTGCCCCTGCTCCAGCTGCTCTGCCTATGCAGCTGCACCAGCTGCACAGCAAGGCAGCAATACGACAAATGGCAGCACCCACGCACCTTCTTGGCGGGGAAGCGGTGCAGGATCTCGGCCGCCACCTCAACGCCCACGGGACCGCCTCCCACAATCAGCACCGATGCCGCCTTGTCTATCTGCGGAGCAGGCAAGGCAGCAGGAGCAGAGCAACAGGCTGGTGGGTGCAGCAAGGCAGCATTGGAACGGCAACAGCTTGTTGGGTGCCGGCCAGCTGAGCCGGCCAGCCAAGCCAGGCACGGCACGGCGAGCATTGGGACTTTTGAGCCCGCTGGATACCTGATGCAGCTTGCATGGCTGAATCCAATAGGCAGGCCGCTGCTGCCGTGCCATACGCCTGCCGCCGCACTGAACAAAACTGACTCCCCAGGGGGCGCATGACTGGAACCAAATTCACGGTACCAAACCGTTCCACTGCCCCTCGGCAGGTCTCGACCGTACCTTGGCTCGGATGTCTGCAAACTGCTTGAGCCGCTGGGTGCGCGTCAGCAGCACATCGGCGGGCGGCTTGACCCCAGAAGCGTACACTGAACCCGTGGCCAGCAGGGCGTAGTCAAAGGCCAGCGTCTCGCCGCTCTGCACATTGCCAAGTTGCAGCAGGCGGGCAGGTGCGGTTGACATGGCCCGCCTGGTGTGCAGGGCAGCGGCACCGCGGCGGCAGCGGCGGAAGGAGCGTCCAACAGCCACGCATGCGCTTTGCATGCTGGCAGTAGAGTGAACTGCTCCCCCAGCCGGGCCAGCACCCACCTGCAGCGTGGCCTCCCCGGTCTTCCCATCGCTGGTAATGCCCGTGAGCAGGGCTTGTTTGAACGTCACACCCGGCAGCGTGGGGAAGGGCACGAGCGAGCGGACTGCGCTCTCGCCCTCCACAAAGTTGACCGGCGCAGCTGGGACGTAGCAGAAGTAGCTGCACGCAGGGCAATGGGAGCAGTGGGCGAGCCGCGGCGCCGGCCTGCCGGAACGTACCGTGCTAGCGGCGGCGGCGGCGGTGGCGGCGGCGGCAGGGGCCGGCGGCAGCTGCAGCGGCCTGCACCGCGCTCACTCCTTAGGGTCGACGACCGTGACCTCGTAGGCGTGAGTTTTGCTGAGTTCCCTGGCGGCGGCAAGCCCTGCAAACCCGGCGCCCGCCACCACCACGCGCTTGCGGGTCGCCATGCCGACAGACACGCGAGCTGCCTGCCAGGAGTGGCTGGAATGGTCGAGCGGCGCGGGATCCGCCCCTGACATGTCCGCCGCCGCTTCAGCCCCCTGGCGCAAGGGGGCACAAATGGGAAGCTGCGCGCACGACTGACTCCTTCTGCTTTATCGCCACCCAAAACAGACCGGCAGGTGCTTGTGATGAGCGTGGCAGCCATGGGGCATAGCCTTGGGCAGGGCCGGCGCTGTTCCACCTGCAGGCTTGCCGGCGGCGCAGGGGCCGTCTGCCCTTGGTTTAAAATGCACGAGGCGTGCCCTAAGTGAAGGGCAAAGTGCGCCCACACGCTACTTCTGGCATCGGTGCAAGGTGTAGATGAGGGATTGGGCGCCATGTACATGAGGGTACCTGCTGCAGAGCAGACACCCAAGCAGCCCGCCGGTGGAATACCTGTGCTGCCGCAGCAACACCGCCGCTGCAGGGCAGCCCAATGCAAAGGCCCAGCTTCGCCTGCTTTCGTGCCCGGGGGCTGTGCACATGGGGCGCAACACAGGCGGTAACACCCTTCTCTATGTGGGTGTGGGTTGGCCCTCGGCTGTGGAAGAAAGAAGGTCAGCTGGCCCGGAGGGAGGAGCGGCAGGGAAGCAGCCTTCATCGGGCAGCAACAAGCAGCAGACCTGGGCCGAATATGAATGGTTGTTGAGCAGCAGGCCGCAGTGCTGTCGAGTTGAAGGCAAACCGGCAACGCGTTGATGCATGCCCAGGGTGTGCGCCCCCATGCGCATGGGCTCGTTCACCAGGGTGGCAAGCGCATCACGTGCGAGGGCACCGCGGCAGCGTGCATTGCCTCCACGGCGTGCAGAATATATTTCGTTCCCAAATTTAATGGAGGAGGCAACTGTTGGTGCTGGTTTCAAGGCGCATGGTCGCACCACTGGGTGTACCGCACGTGTGGGCCCTGCTGGGCATCATCTGCGAGGCCCTGTTGCTAAGAGTGGACTCTTCGCCGGGGTGCTGTCCATCGTTTGTAGACGCTACGAGATTCCCATTCCGCCGCCTGGAGCAGCCAGGGTGAGCTCGCCAGCGGGTTGCAAGCACGTGGTGCCCTCCGAAGAGCGGCGCACGGCCCGCTCGCCGTTAATCCAGATGAGGGAGAGCTTACAGCTCGCGATCCGGGCTTCGGCGGCAGCTGTGGCGCGCAGCCGCGGGTGCCGCCGCCGGCCGCCGCTGCCGCCGCCGCGCTGCGCCCCCTCGCGGGGTGGCAGCCTCCTCTTCTTACTTTAAAGTGCACCGCAACCTCCCGCCGTGCAGACTTCCGCCTGAATAAACCATCAGCTAACCGTCATGTCCAGCGGGCAGGTGGCAGACGCGGCCGCCCGGGCCGTCAAGGTGCGTCAGCCCGGCGCCCCTGCCCGCCCGCCGCCTGCCGCGGCGCCATGCGCAGAGATGAAATAGCATCCAGACTTGCATGCATGCATCTTATCTTGTCCACCCAACATATACACCCTCCCCAGGTCCTGGAGGCTCTGGCCAACAAGGAGGAGGTGCCGCTGCAGCTGCCTGAGATGGGCACCAAGCGCCTGCCGCCCAGGCGAGCAGAAGGGGGCCCGGGCTTTGCAGACCGTGGTTGCTTTTTTGCAGACACGCACCGCACTGGCTTGTTTGGGCTACCAGAAACAACTAAAGAGAGGCGGTTTGCGTGGTCCAGCATGGTGGCGTGCGGCAACTCGTGTGGCGCTGTCCAGCATTCCAGCGACCCAGCGGCCGTGGCCATCTGCTGAGCTTGCGCCTTGCTGCACATCACCGCTGCACGTGCCAGCAAACCAAAATGCCAGATCCTCATAGTTCAGTACAGTATAGTCCAACAGCTGAGCACCAGAACCCCAAACGGCCCAACCTCACGCAGGGACCTGATGCAGTGCTCCGGCCTGTGCTTCACCTTTGTGCGCAAGGCGGGCGTGGGCCTGACAGCTGAGCACGGCACCGGCTTCCTCATCGCCCACCAGGTCTGCCTCCCCTGCTGCTGCCGCTGCTGCTGCTGCCGCCGCTGCTGCTGCTGCTGCTGCTGCTGCTGCTGTGGCGCCAC
>VFQO010000483.1_pt1 | contig 42196 bp, 33 predicted proteins | sample 3512331 | NCBI WGS metagenome assembly VFQO01 (sample SAMN10412371, study PRJNA504923) | tailings metagenome | isolation source: Replicate 3 from Balatoc abandoned mine | place: Philippines: Itogon, Benguet | collected 2017-08-28 | reverse complement strand
CATCCTTTTTTATGGCAAAGGTAAACACATTCAGCTTGTTAACCTGACGGCTATGGTGTCCTCACAGACCGAAACCCCAATATCCTCACAGACCAAAACCCCAGTCGCCTATGTCATGACTGAACGAAACACTCGTGGCCTGTGAGGACACAAGAAGTATGGTCTGTGAGGACACAGACCATGGGATATTAGGACGGAAATGGGTGGTTTGAATTTGCTTCAGATACTGCAACACAATGGGATCAGATGGAAAGTCAGCCCAATACGCTATTTCGTCGTTCGGGATTTACAAAAAAAGGATTGTGCGTGAAATAAAGAATATTTCTCGCACAATCCGTTAAATAAGTATGATCTTACCTATATAGGGTTCTGATCAGCTTACTTCAAAAACTCATAGATCCCGGCTACCCCTTGGCCGCCGCCCACACAGGCTGTCACCATCCCATATTTTTGATTGCGACGACGCATCTCATTGAATAACTGAACCGACAAACGTGCACCCGTTGAACCTAACGCATGACCCAACGCAATTGCCCCCCCATTTGGATTCAATTTGGCCGGATCTATTCCCAACTCTTTTACAACTGCCAATGCCTGAGCTGCAAAAGCTTCATTTAATTCGATTTGATCGATTTGTCCGAGCGATAAACCCGCCTGTGCCAAGGCCTTAGGAACCGCAAAAACAGGACCGATGCCCATCAATCGCGGTTCACAACCCGCCACAGCATAAGACATCATCCGGGCGATTGGCTCCAAATTGAGCTCTTTCACCATTTTCTCCGACATCACCACCACAAAGGCAGCACCATCCGAAGTCTGTGAGGAGTTCCCTGCCGTAACACTTCCGCCAGCAGCAAATACAGGTTTCAGACGTTGCAAAGCAGCAAAGGAAGTATCCGCCCGGGGGCCTTCATCTTTACTAACCACATATTCCCGTGTCTTTTTCTTCCCACTTCCTGCATCAAAATAGGTTTCTTTAACGGTGATCGGAACAATCTCTCCATCAAACTTACCTTCTGCTTGTGCTTTAAGCGCTTTTTGGTGAGACTCAAATGCAAACTGATCTTGCTCCTCTCTGGAAATTTGAAATTGTTGGGCCACTTGCTCCGCCGTTAATCCCATACCAATGTAATAGTCGGGATTTTGATCCGAAATTTGGTAGTTCAAGGCAGTTTTCCAACCCGTGGTCGGAACCAACGACATGGATTCGGTACCACCCGCAATGATACAATCGGCCATACCCGCATTAATTTTGGCTGCTGCCATCGCGATGGCCTCCACACCAGAGCCACAATACCGGTTGATCGTCACACCTGGAACAACCTTACCCAAGGCTAAAAGTGAGATGTACCGTGCCATTTGCATCCCTTGCTCTGCTTCGGGTACGGCATTTCCCACAATCACGTCGTCCACACGAGCAGGATCTAAACCCGGGGTATGTTCAACAACGTATTTAATGACGTCAGCGGCCAAATCATCTGGCCGAGTGAAACGAAAAAGCCCCTTGGGTGCCTTCCCAACAGCTGATCGATATCCTGAAACAATATATGCGTTCATGTTAACTTCCTAATTTTGTTTGAGTAAAATGATTAATTACGTGGTGGTTTGCCTCCACTCAACAGCCCTTGCATCCGCTCCATGGTTTTGCGTTCTCCACAAAGTGAAAGGAACGCCTCCAATTCCAATTCCAACAAATACTGCTCCGAGACGAGTTGAGGATAACTTAGATCGCCCCCGCAAATGACGTAGGCTAATTTATTCGCAATCAATGCATCATGTTCAGTGATGTAACCCGCCATTTTCATGGAGGCAATACCTGCCTTGAAAGTGGCGATACCCGCTTTTCCTTGTACCTTGATATCTGTACGCTGAGTAGGTTGGGTATAGCCATTCTCCGCTAATTCGATCGCGGCCTGCTTCGCTTCCGCAATCAGTCGGCTGCGATTGATCACGATTTGATCCCGATCTGGCTTCAAATAATTCATTGCCATGGCGTCATAGGCCGACGTCGAGACCTTGGCTTGTGCAATATTCATGAAAGCTGTTTGCAGAATATTCAATTCCGTATCACCCGACTGGTACAAATCGGACGCGCGTAAAGCCATTTCTTTGGTTCCACCACCAGCCGGAATCAATCCAACTCCTAATTCAACCAATCCCATATAGGTTTCAGCATGAGCGACTACTTTGTCCGCGTGCAAGTTGATCTCACAACCTCCTCCCAAAGCTAACGTATGAGGAGCCGTCACGACCGGAACAGAGGAGTACCGAGCCCGCATCATGGTTTGTTGGAACGTCGAAATCATCATCGAGATTTCATCATACTCCTGTTCTATAGCGAACATAAATAACATGGCCAAGTTGGCGCCCGCAGAGAAAGCTTCGGAACTATCATTTCCAACCACCAAGCCTCGGAAATCTTTTTCAGCAATGGCATAGGCTTTGTTTAATCCCTCCAAAACCTCTGCTCCAACGGTATTCATTTTGGAACGGAACTCAATACCTGCGACCCCATCACCTAAATCATAAATGGTAGATCCCGCATTTTCCCAAATTTTATTGGTTTTCCGGATATTGTCTAGAATGATGAAGCTCTCTTGACCTGGAATCGGCAAATACCCTTTAGTGGCTACATCATAGAAATACTTCTTGCCTTGTTCGATTTTGTAGAATTGGGTATGTCCCGCCTCCAACATGTCATAAACCCAAGGGGCCGGAGGGAGATTTTCACCTTCCATCATCTTCACAAAGTCAGCGACACCTACGGCATCTGCGGTGGCAAATAACCCCATTTGCCAACCGAATCCAGAGCAGATAGCGTCATCGATGCGGTACAGTTCATCTGAAATTTCAGGAATCCGGAATGTCGCGTAACGGAAGCCGTCGGCGAAGGTTTTCCGATAGAAAGCACCTGCTTTGTCAGTTCCTTTTAATAAAATGGCAAACCGATCCTTTAATGAGTCCGCCGCTTTGGCGGCATCGAGTGTAGCAATTTTTACTTTACCACTGGGGCGGTACTCCAAAGTGGCTAAGTCCAACCCAAGAATGACTGTTTTTCCTTTTTCATCCTTGGTTTTTTTATAGAATCCTTGACCCGTCTTATCCCCTAGCCAACGGTTGTCCATCAAAGTCTGCATGATCGCGGGTACTTCAAAGGCCGCAACCGACTCATCGGTAGTAAGGGTTGATTTTAAATTTTGACAAACGTGGTAGGTAGTATCCAACCCAACAACATCCGACAACCGGAAGGTACCCGATTTCGGGCGTCCGACTATTGGACCCGTCAACTTATCAACCTCCTCTACTGTCAAACCTACCTCAACAGCCGCTCGGATGGTCTGAACCATGGCATAAATTCCCAAACGATTGGCAATAAAGGCCGGAGTATCTTTGCAAAGTACGGTTTGTTTTCCTAAAAATAAGTCTCCATAATGCATCAAGAAATCAATGATTTCAGGCTGCGTTTTGGGCCCCGGGATAATCTCCAACAACCGCAAATAGCGGGGTGGATTGAAGAAGTGTGTGCCACAGAAATGCTGTTGAAAATCCTCAGATCGGCCTTCCGACATCAAGTGAATAGGAATTCCAGAAGTATTGGACGTAATCAAAGTTCCTGGCTTACGCAGGGCATCAACCTTTTCATACAATGATTTCTTAATGTCCAATCGCTCCACCACGACCTCCATCACCCAGTCGCAATGTTGGATTTCCGCCAGGTTATCGTCAAAATTACCCAGCTTGATTCGCTCGGCCATTTTGGAAGAATACAATGCCGCAGGATTAGCCTTTAGCGTATTTTGAAAAGCGGTCTGCACGATCCGGTTCCGCACAGCAGGGTGCGTCAACGTCAAGCCCTTCGCTTCTTCCTCAGCGGTGAGTTCGGATGGAACAATGTCCAATAGCAAAACCTGAACCCCAATGTTTGCGAAATGGCACGCGATCCGCGAACCCATAATGCCGGAGCCCAGGATGGCTACCTTTTTGATCTTTCTGTTCATAACAAATTCTCGTGTTGTTCTTAGTTGTGATGCACAAGTGCTTTTGCGACACGGTTGCTTGCCGAAATGAAACTATTTCTTGATATTATGCAAGCATACCACTCAACAAATCTAGAAGGTTTAAAAATATTATGCAAGCATACTATTAAAAGTTTTTTCAGTCATGAACCATCCCGACTTGGGAGCTGTTTATCAAAAGCGTACATTTGCAACACTATTGTAAATTCACTCATGGAACAGAAAAGAGTACTTCCTACCCAGACGTGGCATAAAGCCGGACTTTGGTTATCTATACTTTGCACAATTCACTGCCTTGCCATGCCCTTTATCATGGCCTTGCTTCCCTTTTTAGGTTCGTTTATCAGCCATGAATTCGAACATATTTTGGTCAATGTCAGCGTTGTTTTAGCTTTTGTTTTATTGATCAAAGATTACCGAATGCACCGAATGATTCTCCCTTTACTCTTAGTTGGCGTGGCAACCACGCTCAATTTCTTAGGCTTATATGTAGTAGATCACGATCTGGAAACCTATTTTGTGGTACCCGGTGCCTTGGTAATGGCCTTAGCCTATTACGTGAATTGGCGGTATCATTCTCGGGTCTGTCCTCATTAATTAAACATACGTTTTGGGGTCTGGCCATTGATAGACAAAATGATAGGCCTCTTGAAACGCTTTGCCTGAAACCATTTTAAACGGCTCTACCTCGGCTGCTTCATGGAACTGAGGCATAGGCCATTGGTGGCGTCGACAACTGATTTCCATCACTTCCCGCCGAGTGGGATGCTCCGGACTTACAATATTATAAATTCCTCCTACCCCAGGTTTGGTCTCCAAGGCCGTTTGAATAGCCCGAATCACATCTTGCTGATGTACATAATTTACGGGTGCTTTCCCCCCATGATCTAGTATTTTACCCTGAACATACTTACCTGGCAGTCGATCCACACCCATCAATCCGCCACACCGCAGGATCAATGCCTGAGGTATCTTGGCTAGAAGTTGGTTCTCGAGTAAAACCAAGGGATGGTTCGTATCGGCATCTGCCTCGAAAACTTCCGCTTGCGTATCCGGATAAACGGAGGTCGACGAAATGAAAATAACCCAAGTAGCCGGCGTCAAATGGGCCAAAATATGATCTAACTGCTGCCGTGCATGGGCAGGTCCCCGAGTTTTGCTGCGCGGGGGAATGTTAATTAAGCATACTGGAGTATCAAAGAAATCAGTGGTCGGAATCGGATCATCTGCTTGAATGAGATAGGGAATAATTCCATTTTCGGATAGAATCGCTTGTTTTTCCAATCGAGTAGTCGATCCATTCACGGTCCAACCCTGCTGAACTAATTGTGTAGCCAACGGTAGCCCAATCCATCCACACCCTAAAATGCTAATCTTCTTCATGCTCTCAGAACGATTTAAGAGGACTGTAAGTTAACCCGTTGGTCGCATTCTTGCGAAAAAATTTTTGTGGCAACTCCTTTTTTTCGAAATTACCCCACCGAAACGATTACCCTAACTACCGTTACAAAATGAAAAAGTGGCTTGTCTGTCTTTGCTTTTTAAGTTCTTCCTTGACGGGTTTCTCTCAGATTCAACCCGATAAAATCACGCTGGTAATCCATGGAGGTGCTGGAACAATCACCCGGAAAAACATGTCACCTGAGATGGAAAAGGCCTATACTGCCGTATTAGACCAGGCCTTGCAGACTGGTTACACCATTTTAAAAAATGGGGGTACCAGCTTGGATGCCGTGACCGCCACGATCCAAGTAATGGAAGAATCTCCTTTGTTTAATGCAGGGAAAGGAGCTGTTTTTACCCACGAAGGGAAAAATGAATTGGACGCTTCGATCATGGAAGGTAAAACCCTAAAAGCCGGGGCGATTGCTGGCGTAACGACGATCAAAAGTCCCATCGCTGCCGCAAGAGCGGTCATGGAACAATCGGAGCACGTCATGCTAACAGGAAAAGGGGCTGAGGAATTTGCCAAATTACGTGGATTGGAGATCGTCGATCCTAGCTATTTTTACACCGAAAAACGGTGGGAAGGATTACAACGCGCATTGAAGGCCGAAAAGTCCCAACTCGACCACACCGAAGAGCCAGCGAAACCACGTAAAAGTTCATCTTTAATTTTTGATGAGGGCAAAAAATTTGGCACCGTAGGCTGTGTGGCCCTGGATCAATACGGAAATTTGGCGGCCGGGACATCTACCGGAGGAATGACGAATAAACGTTGGAATCGAGTCGGTGATGCCCCCATTATTGGAGCCGGAACCTATGCCAATAATGAAACATGTGCGATCTCCGCTACAGGTCATGGGGAATATTTCATTCGATCCGTGGTGGCCCATGATATTTCCGCCTTAATGGCTTACAAAGGACTTTCACTCGCGGCTGCTAGTGACGAAGTGGTCATGAAAAAGCTAGTGAAAATGGGGGGAGAAGGAGGCTTGGTAGCAGTTGATAAAGATGGGAATGTTTCCATGCCCTTCAATTCGGAAGGAATGTACCGAGGATATATCAAGGCGAATGGACAAAAGGTAATCGGAATTTACCGGGATTGACCGTACCTTTGTGGTTTACTTGATCACAACACATGGAACCATACGTCATTGGCATCACAGGAGGCAGTGCCTCGGGTAAGACCTATTTTTTACATAGTTTATTGAGTGAGTTCAAACCCGAGGAGGTTTGCTTGATTTCTCAAGATAACTATTACAAGCCTAAGGCTCAAGTTCCGAAGGATGCCAATGGAGTTGAAAACTATGATCTCCCGGAAGCCATCGATTTTGAACTCTATGCCGAGCATATTTCAGCCCTCAAAGCAGGCAAGGAAGTACAACAAAAGGAATACACATTCAATAACCCGAATATCATTCCCAAAATATTGACCTTTCGCCCAGCACCCATCATTGTGGTAGAAGGCATATTTGTATTTTATTCGTATCATATCTCACGGCTTTTGGATTTAAAAGTATTCATTGACGCCAAGGAACATATTAAAATCAAGCGGCGGATCATCCGCGACAATAGTGAGCGCGGATACGACCTAGAGGACGTTCTTTATCGGTGGGAAAATCATGTGGCCCCCACCTATGAAAAATTCATTAAACCCTCCAAGTACGACGCTGATATCGTCATCAACAACAACCAGCATTTTGCAAATGGTCTAAAGATTCTAACGACCTACATGCGCAACCTGATGTAAGTCTACAAAAAGCCACGAATACGTGGCTTTTTTTGTGAATAATCCTCCTTTTTGGTCACAACATTTCGGTAGAAAGTCTCCAAAGCATGAAGACTCCCACAAACATTCCCTATCTTGTTCAACAACTATATTTTTCAACAGCATCCATTATGAATATGAAAAAACTTTGGGTACTTTGCTTGTTGTCTTTTGGCGCAACGGCTCAGTACCTCACCCCCCCAAAACCGTTGGCTGATCTCGTGACTGCTCCACCAACCCCTACCGTCAGTGTGGATAGCAAAGCCCAATGGATGGTAATTTTATCCCGGGAAACCGCCACTACAACCATCGCCGAATTATCTGAACCCGAACTTCGCTTGGCGGGTATTCGGTTAAATCCAGCGAATTTTGGACCTAGCCGAGCTACCTACATCAATGGCATCGCTCTACGTCGGGTTCAAGCAGGTTCCCCTGAAGTACCCGTGAAAGGTCTCCCAGCCAATCCTAAAATTAGTCAAGTGCAATGGTCTCCTGATGATCAGAAAATTGCCCTGGCCTTGACCTCTGAGTCGAAAATTGAATTGTATGTCATTGATGTTGCTACGGCTCAAGCTCGTTTGGTGACAAGTAGAGCGCTGCATTCCGTGCTAGGCGGAGCCTTTGAATGGTTCTCTGATAGCCAGTCCTTACTTGTTAAAACTGTACCAACCAATCGGGGAGCCGCCCCTGAGGTTTCACGGATTCCGACTGGCCCCACGATCCAGGAAAATGCCGGAACCAAAGCCCAAGCTGCAACCTATCAAGATTTGCTTAAAAATGCCTCAGACGAACAGCAATTTGAGTATTATGCTACCACGGAGGTCTATCGGATAGGATTAGATGGATCCGAACAAAAAATCGCTCCTGCTAGTCTGGTGGTCGAGGCCTCTTCCTCCCCCGACGGCCAATTTGTTTTGATCGAGTCAGTCCATCGCCCATTCTCGTATTTGGTGACTGTCAGTCGTTTTCCTAAGAAAACCGAAATCTACTCACGCACCGGGCAACTCGTTCGGATGATGTTTGACTCCCCTCTACAAGAAAACGTGCCATGGGGTGCCGATGCATCTACTATAGGGCCTCGTGGCTACAATTGGCGTAACGATGCTCCTGCTACGATCTATTGGGTAGAAGCAAAAGACGGAGGTGACCCGAAAAAGAAAGTAGATGTTCGGGATATCGTGTACACCTTGGAGGCCCCTTTCAACGGCACACCGAAAGAATTGTATAAAACGACCTATCGTTTTGGTGGAATTACCTGGGGTACCGATCAAGTAGCGTTTGCCTCGGAGCGTTGGTATGCCACACGGAAAGCCATCACCCAAGTCATCAATCCCAGTGCCCCTGGCTCACCGTCTATGTTGTTCGATCGGTCGTCGGAGGACCGGTACGGAAATCCTGGCTCCCCTGAACTGAAGAAAAACGCCTATGGACGTTACGTCCTCGATCTACAACCCAATGGTGACCTGATCTACACGGGATTAGGCTCTTCTCCAGAAGGAGACCGCCCATTTGTGGACCGTTTCAACCTCACAACCCGCCAAGCTACGCGTTTGTGGCGTTCGGAAGCCCCCTATTTTGAGCGACCTATTTCGGTTCTAGATGCGGCAAAAGGATTGATCCTGACCAGCCGTGAATCCAACGAGGAGGTACCCAATTATTTCATCCGGAATTTGAATCCCGCACCTAAAAAAGGCAAAAAGCCGGCAGAAAATCCATTAACTCAAATCACCGATTTCCCTCATCCATATCCTCAATTCAAGGGTATTCAAAAACAACAATTGCGTTACAAGCGCTCCGATGGTGTCGACTTAACAGCTACCTTGCTATTACCGGTGGGGTATAAAAAAGAGGACGGGCCATTGCCTACATTCCTTTGGGCGTATCCGGCTGAATTTAAAAGTGCAGCAGCGGCAAGTCAGGTGAGTGGTTCTCCTTACACCTTCAATCGGATCAGCTATTGGAGCGGAGCGGCTTTTGTTACGATGGGATATGCGGTGCTTGAAAACGCCTCCATTCCGATCGTCGGAGAAGGCGATGCCGAGCCAAACGATACCTATGTGGAGCAATTAGTAGCCAGTGCCAAAGCGGCGATTGACGAAGGTGTACGTTTGGGTGTTGTGGATGCCAATCGTGTCGGTGTGGGTGGACACTCCTATGGTGCTTTTATGACAGCGAATTTATTAACCCACAGTAATTTATTCAAAGCAGGAATTGCCCGATCGGGAGCTTATAACCGGACCTTAACTCCGTTTGGTTTCCAGAACGAGCAAAGAACTTACTGGCAAGCTCCCAAGGTGTACAACCAAATGTCGCCATTCATGAATGCTGACAAAATGAAGACACCCTTGTTGATGACTCACGGAGAAGCGGATAACAACACCGGAACATTCCCCATCCAATCTGAGCGCTATTACAACGCCCTCAAAGGCATGGGTGCTACGGTGAAATTGGTGACGTTCCCTTACGAAAGTCATGGCTATACCGCCAAAGAATCATTGCTCCACCTGTTGCACGAAATGAACGCCCATCTGGACAAGTTCGTGAAGAACGCGAAGTAACCTGATTCGACTTCAATCCTTCAAAAAAGACAAAGCACTCCTGTGTTTTGTCTTTTTTTGCTTAGAATACGAAAGAAAACTTGCATCGTCTTTTTCTTTTGATCTATCTTTGCCCCCGTTATCTCAAAAGGGGTGCCTTAATACAACGGGCTGAGATCATACCCATAGAACCTGATGCGGTTAGTACCGACGAAGGGATTGAGTACACACAAAGCAGAAGCCGGCCTGTCTTTGTATTCTCAAATCACACAATTTTTGTCAAATCCACGACAGATTTTGCTCCTTATTCTGCTTCGTAATATCCATGTGTTATTATGAAACATGTATTTCTATTGCTTTTCAGCTTTGCGTTATCCGCAAACGCTCAAGATTCTACTAAAATCAATCAGCTTAGCGAAGTGGTTGTAAAGTCAACCCGTGCCTCTGAGAAATCCGGAATGGTTTTTTCGACCGTCACCAAAGAGGAAATTCGCAAGCAAAACCTAGGACAGGACATTCCTTTTCTGCTGAACCAACTCCCTTCGGTGGTCATTACCTCGGACGCAGGGGCTGGAATTGGCTACACCGGGATTCGAATTCGTGGCACCGACGCGACCCGTGTGAACGTCACATTGAATGGTATTCCGTACAACGATTCGGAGTCCCAAGGGGTATTTTGGGTGAATTTGCCCGATTTTGCCTCGTCGGTACAAAGTATGCAAGTACAGCGTGGGGTGGGCTCCTCTACCAATGGTGCGGGAGCTTTTGGGGGGAGTATCAACATCAATACGCTAGGCTATGAACCGCTCCCAACCGCTGAGACCAATTTTTCTGTCGGTTCGTTTGGGACCATGAAAAACAATATCCTAGCCAGTACCGGATTGATCGACGGAAAATTCGTGGTGGATGCGCGACTTTCTCGCATTGTATCGGATGGTTTTTTGAATCGCTCGGCATCAAACCTCCGGTCGTTTTATGTGTCGGGGGGATATTATTTCAAGGAAAACTTCATTCGGCTGAATGTCTTCTCCGGCCACGAAATCACGCAACAAGCTTGGGAGGGTACCCCAGAAGCCTTGGCAAAGGGAGACCAAGCGGGGATTCGGGACTATGTAGAGCGAAATGGTTTAGGAGATGCGTACCTACAGCGGATGTTATCGGAAGGCAGACGATTCAACCATTATACCTATGACAACCAAGTGGATAATTACCAGCAAGATCATTACCAGTTGATCTCATCCTTCAAGTTGTCTGAATCATGGCGCTTTAACCCCACTTTGCATTATACATACGGTCGTGGATTCTACGAACAGTTTCGAGCCAACGATCGACTTTCTCGCTATGGTATTGCACCCGTGGTTCTTGGCAATCAAACGATCAGCCGATCCGACCTTATTCGTCGCAAATGGTTGAATAATGATTTTTATGGAGCCGTTTGGTCATTTGATTATACCAAACCCGGCCCATTGAATGCCACCCTAGGCGGAGGATGGAACCAGTATCTCGGAGATCACTTTGGCGAAGTGATTTGGGCTCGCTTTGCCTCAACCTCCAACATCCGCCAACGGTGGTATGAGAATTTAGGCACAAAGCAGGATTTCAATACCTATGCCAAAGCGACATACGATATTTCAGACCGATTGAGTGTATACGGAGACCTTCAGTACCGACGAGTTGGGTTCCAGATTGATGGTTCGGACGATAACGATATTCAGTTGAATACCGATGTCGTATATCATTTCTTTAATCCCAAAGCCGGATTGACGTATCAGCTCAACGATCAAACATCTGCTTTTTTGTCGTATGCCAAAGGATCGCGTGAACCGAGTCGGCAGGATTTTGTGGACGGGCTTGGCCAATCCCCGCGACCTGAGACGCTGCACGACTTTGAGGCGGGGTATAAATTCCGAAAAGGAAAGGCGAGTTCAGAGGTGACCTTGTATTATATGTATTATCGGAATCAATTGGTCCTGACTGGCCAGGTGAACGATGTGGGTAATGCGATCCGGGTGAATGTTCCGGAAAGTTACCGAGCTGGTATAGAGTGGCAAGGAACACTTCAGGTGGGAAATCACTGGGTATTGGGTGGAAATGCGACCTTCAGCCGAAACAAAATTCGAAATTTCTCGGAAACCATTGTGAGCTATGACGAAACACCTACGCAAGTCAATTCCTTAAACGACACGGATATTTCATTTTCTCCTAACGTGATTGCCGGCGGACAGATGAGTTATTTCCCCAAAAAGAACATCGAGATTACTTGGTTGCCAAAGTACGTCGGACGACAGTTTTTGGATAATACATCGTCGTCGAATCGCCAAATTGATGCGTTTTTTGTGAACGATGTTCGGATGAACTGGACAGTCAAATCGAAGATTGCGAAGGAAATCACATTCAGTTTACTGGTAAACAACGTCTTGAACCATGTCTACGAGTCGAATGGCTATACCTACAGTTACATTGCGGGAGGGGTCATCACCGAGAATTTCTTGTATCCCCAAGCCGGACGGAATTTCTTAGCGGCGGTACGGCTGAAGTGGTAATAGTTGCTTCATCGGGGTAGAAGTACCGAACCGATTTTAATTATGAATTATGAGTTATGAATCATTGGGCTTTTTAGTGCTGAGTGATGAGAGATGAGTGCGTCATCACATGGTGAAGTGATGATGAATTGATAGGACGATGACTTTCAATTTCTCTAGATTTAATTCATAATTCATAATTAAGTCCCATAACATTTCGCGATACGGCCCATGATTATAGCCTGAGCAACCAAATCCATAACCGTTCGATATCCTTGCCCCAGCGGGGCAACCTGTTTGTAGCCCAAAAATTCCCCACCCAATTTTCACGTCGGTGCCAGAAAATAGTATTGATGAATGATGGGATGTTTTTAGTGATGAGAGATGAGTGCCTCTAGGCAAGGTGATGATGAATTGATAGGACGATGACTTTCAATTTCTCTAGATTTAATTCATAATTCATAATTAAGTCCCATAACATTTCGCGATACGGCCCATGATTATAGCCTGAGCAACCAAATCCATAACCGTTCGATATCCTTGCCCCAGCGGGGCAACCTGTTTGTAGCCCAAAAATTCCCCACCCAATTTTCACGTCGGTGCCAGAAAATAGTATTGATGAATGATGGGATGTTTTTAGTGATGAGAGATGAGTGTGTCTAGACGAAGTGATGATGAATTGATAGGACGATGACTTTTAATTTCTCTAGATTTAATTACATAATTCATAATTCAATGTCGTTTAATTAAGGAGTTTTACCTAGCTGCTTTAATCCAGCACCAACGGTGCTTAATCAATAACCTAGCCTGCGAAGGCTAGGAAAATGGCACAAACCCTAGCAAAAAAAGGCCTGAAGGGCCGTAATCATGGGCTACTTCCTGAAAGAATCCACTAACTAAACGACATCAATTCATAATTAAATTCTCCTTGACCCCACTCATCTCTCATATCTCATCTCTAAATACATTCATAATTCATTAAATCTTACCGAGTTAATTCCAACACCTGATTGGCTCCTTGTTTCCGAAGTGTGAGTCTAGTGGGTGGATTTCCTGTTCCGATCTCATAGGCCCAAGCACCTTCAAATTCTTGTTGGGCGGCTTTTTGCATGGCACTAAACTCGACTTGAGTTAGCCCAGAAGAGGTTTGGGGAAAAGGAGGTCGAACGCCTAAAATCATCAGTTCACCCGGATTAGTTAATTGGTAGCTCACCATCATTTTTTCTCCGTTCGTCAAGGTTAAATCACCTGTACATCCTGTATTAGCATTTTGTACCTTCTTTCTTGTCATTTGGCATCCAGTGAGGTCTAATTGCTGAATAAGCCCAGAAGAAGAGCCTGTCCAGACGTGTTGCACAGCCGCATACTCAGCCAAAATCTCGGGCGGCTCACAACTCCAAAAACTGACACTTACGAGACACAACCAAATCATTTTTTTCATGGGGAATTTGTATTTAAAGTAAAAGGAATTTCGAGGAGAGTACTGGTTTTTGACCCAAAAACGCCCAAGCCACCGGTTATATTGCTCGGTAAAAATAAGGGACCCTCAAAGCGCCTTAGTTCGGGCGACCGGTTGATCAATTTTTTACTTATTTCGTTGTAGTCAAACCACACAGCATCCATGGATTCGACCTGAACGGATAGTGTAGCCGATTTTTCGCGACCAGAAAATGAAAAATATCCAACCGGAGAAAAAACTTCCTGTGTGCGAACGCGCCCTTTTTCTTGGATAGTCGTCCCAAACAATTCATCCCCCCAATAAAAAAAGGGGAAAGAAGGTTGGCCAAAATCTAGCTCATTGGGAATCTGACTGTTTTTATTTTCGCCCCCCAGTAGAGATGTAGCATTGCTGGTAGAGATGTAGCATTGCTGGTAGAGACGTAGCAATGCTGGTAGAGACGTAGCATTGCTACGTCTCTACCGGGGGGAATAAAAACCTACTTTCCAAAAAAATCCGATTAATTCAACAGATCAAACCAAAATTATTTAATTTAAGATGCTTTAATTATCAGTCATGAAAAAATACAAGAATAAACATAGAATCGAATCCATTCGAGCGCCATGGTGGGACTACTCACAACCAGGTCTATACTTCATTACGATTTGTACAAAAGATAAGATTTCATACTTTGGCGATCTTCAGTATGGGCGAATGGAATGGACACCTGTTGGTGTTGCTGCTCATTTACTTTGGAAAGAAATACCTTTCCACCATCAGCATGTTTCGCTTGACGAATTTATTGTGATGCCAAATCATCTGCATGGTATTCTACGGTTGGACGAGCATGTGATTTCAAACCCAATAAAAAAGGAGCTGAAACCTGGTAAAAATGAATATTTTTCTAAAATTTCCCCAAAACCAGGCTCTGTATCAGCAATTGTTCGATCGTATAAATCAGCAGTTACTCATTTTGCGAACCAGATGGGATTAGCCCATGCATGGCAATCTAGATTTCATGACCATATCATTCGAAATCAAGAATCATATCATAGAATTAAAAACTACATCATCCAAAATCCAGCTCATTGGGAAACTGATTGTTTTTATTTTCGTCCCCGGTAGAGACGTAGCAATGCTACGTCTCCACCAGCAATGCTACGTCTCCACCAGCAATGCTACCTCTCCACTAGCAATGCTACGTCTCCACCAGCAATGCTACGTCTCCACCAGCAATGCTACGTCTCCACCAGCAATGCTACCTCTCCACTAGCAATGCTACGTCTCCACCAGCAATGCTACGTCTCCACCAGCAATGCTACGTCTCCACCAGCAATGCTACCTCTCCACTAGCAATGCTACGTCTCCACCAGCAATGCTACGTCTCCACCAGCAATGCTACGTCTCTACCAGCAATGCTATCCCTCCACAAATCATGCTACGTCTCCACCAGCAATGCTACCTCTCCACTAGCAATGCTATCTCTCCACAAATCATGCTACGTCTCCATTGGCATCAAACCGCCCAATACCGAAAATAGACATACATCCCTCCCATCACCAGCAGCATAAGGATTTTCATGGGCATCTCCCCTTTCTTTGGGACGTAGTATCCTTTTTGGATTTCATACGTCCTTAAAGCGATAGGAAGGAAAGATAGTGATAAAATGATCCACAGGTTATATACTTTAATGTAGAATAAAAAAACATAAGAGCTAAAGAGTCCATGCTGACGATATATAATATGGTCTTTTTGACGTACATAAAATTTAGAACTAGCTCATTTATATATAATTACAAAACCAAAGTGTAGATAACACCCCAAGAAATACAGCAAAAAGGAAAACGGCACAAATCCGAAATGAAAAAGATGCTCTCGCAGCTTTACTTTGTTCAAAACCGAGTAAAGGCCCAAGAAAAAAAGCGTCTCAGCCAGCATAAACCACCAACCGGGATAACCCGTCATCTTTCGTAAACGAAAAATAGGGAATGAACTAAAAAAATAGGAATCCCATTCGACAAAGCTAAAAAGCACACTCAATATAACATGCAAGATGCCTGTAACAAGATAGACCCCTACCACAAAGCGGAGCCATATAAAATAGCCCCGCTTTAAGAATAAATAAGATACACCCAATACAAATACCAATTTGGAAATAAACCACAGAACATATAGACGTGTATGTTCATATGAAAACCCTGTACCAATTTTACATATCCTTGCAATCCAAACCGGATATCCTACCAAGCGCCCTTCCGAAACGATCAAGGCCGCGTGAGCGATTACTTCATTGACAAGGAAATAAAGTAGGAAACTGAAAAGAAACATTAGTATTTGAATTGTCCGTTTCATACTGCCCGTAGTCTAGTTAAAACCGAATCGAAAATACATATACATCCCGCCCATCACCAACAGCATGAGGATTTTCACCAGGACTTCTCCCTTTTGGTACACATAATATCCCTTCTTGACATCCAGCGCATGAGAAATAACCACCATCAACCCAATGGCTAACACGATGCGCATGTCGTATATGTGAAAGAATACTAAAGAGAACATGGCCAAAATGGAGGCGATTTTTATCTCATGTAGAATAGATTTTTCTGTGAGCATAGGGAAATCAATAAATAGTTTGATCAAACGGTCAATTAATGTATACTATTAAAACCTATTAATTGCAATATATCAGGAGAATTGTTGACATATTCATGAATAATATATCGTGAAAGTATGGTAAAGGTTTAGATAACCATACGATAAAAAAATATCCTGAAATTTAATACAATCTATTTGATTTAAAATAGGAATGAACACCCATTCTAAATAAATATTGAAACAAATAATCGAAATACTCAAATAAATAAAAAATACCTTATAAAATTTTATAAATAAAAAACCATTAAACATTGATACTGAAGGTAATAACTTCAATTTGGTAATTTTACCTGTAAAATAGGTTTAATAAAAAAACAACTAAATTCTCTCAATGGGCGATCGAATCGTAATACTTTACAATTGCAATCAATTCATCTTCATTCGAAATGGTTTTCATTCCACTCGTTTTCATGAAATCCAATATCATTTTTTCATGGGACCCTAGGAGTTTTAGCCACTTTAGGTTAAATGGCTTAATTCTCCTGATCTGCTGTTCATCTTTTAGAAAATAGAATTCCTCTGGGGTAAATCGAGAGGGATTGGATACACTACCAAAGACCATTTCGGTGTCCAACTTGGTTTTGTTCAATTTCAATAACTGAATTTTACCCTCATAAAGTACCTGAACAAAATCGGTCCGTTGCAATGTCTCCACGGGTTCATATCCACAACGAAATATTTTCCCGTCCAATACAAATTCTTGGATATGCTTCGCATCTAGTACTTTCAAAGCACCCTTCTCATCAATATACTCTACACAATGCTTGTAAACATCAAAGCGTGCTTTATTGAAGGTTAGTATTTTTTGACTTTGCCAGTATTTCAACTGACATTCAGCGTATCTGTCAGATAAATAGGGTGTCCCCTCTACTTTTTCATACCGAGTGGAAACCATGGCCGTACCATCAGATTTACTAACCATCTGATTCTGACAGAAAGGAAAGAGTGGGAAAAGAAAAAAAATAATAAATACTCTCATACTTAATGTGAATTATACACCTTGTAGGTAAAATAATTTAGTAAAAATAGAATTATAAAATAGGAAAATAACTTAAGATTATTTTGATATTCTTGAGTATGCTTATCCAAAATAAAAAATAATATTGCAGGCAAGGGAGTTATCAATATCGTCATCATAAATACTTTAAACGAAACACCATTACCTGAGATATATAAGTTAGTTCCCACTGAAATAGCAGGTAAATATAGAGCGATAATTTTTTGATATGTTTTCATATTAATTGGGTATAGGGATTCCTTAAAATCCCTATTTTTTAATGTTTAACATTTAAACCGACTATAACAACTATCTTTACTTTGTTGATACTTAAATTCAGCACTTTCAATTTTACTTTGATATTGCAAATATACTCCATATAGACACCCGCCTCCAGTAATAGTAAATACACCTAATCCTGCGGGTATGGAGTAAGGGCCGATATAAATTGTTTCCCCGATTACAGTTGCTCCAGCCCCAAAAGCCCCCATTAAACATATTGCAGCTTTTTCTTGAAATTCTCCCTTAGCCAGATTTAAGTCAAGTTCTCTTTGACGACTTGCATCGCTTAAACATTTATTCTTTTCATTGAAACAGTTTCCTCCACCAGAATCTGGAATATAGGAATCTTTACCTTCGCCTGTCCCACCTGTGCAGTTGTCGCAATTATTGAAAAAACAGTGAGTACATAATCCTTCTCGTGCATTGGCTAACGTCCTATTTTCAGAAAGTGCACTTTTCATAACACCCTCGAATTCGGCTATATCAGAACTTGAATCAATCCCGTATTTCTTGAATAGTCTAGCCCTCGCATGATAAAGTTCACTTTGAATGTTCAGATAATCATCTTTATCTTTAAATCCTAATTCTGTTATAAGCCTCTCTTGTGAAATAAGATCTGTCTGAGCTGCTAAAAATTCGATGGTATTTCTATGTTTCTCTACATCCTCAAAGGATTTATACTCAGACATTCTAATATCAAATCGAAGCCTCATTTTAGTCAGTGTACTGACTAATCGCTTAAAGTCATCATCTTTCTGTAAATTTTGGGCTGTTACCTCAGGATTAATAGGAATATTCGTATTACAAGAAAAAATATTAAAAGTTAATAAAGTCGCTAAAACAAATTTGTTAACAAAAGAAAATTTCATAATTTCGAAGGTTAATTAGTTGATAGTTAACATCTGATGATCCCAGTTACCAGTCGTCCAAAACTCAACTGGGGTCATCTATTTTTTTTCGGTATTCAATTTGATTATTATCGTCGCATAAGGACGATTTTCATATTCTCATCTCATTTTCAATTTAAAGTTTAACTTACCTCCTTGCACACTTATCCAAGGCCGTGCTTCCTTTTTCTCTAGTAGGTAGAGTCCCTTTGTATTCTGAGTGTATTTCAACTCGTTACTGGTTAACCAAAACAAAGGTAGAGCCTTTCGTTACACTTGTCAATACCACTTAAGTGGTATATTAGTGGTAGAAAAGTAGTAGAAAGGGGATATTTAACCATATTTTTTAGCCCAGACCAAGAATTTACGAATCGCTACCTGCCCCTTGATGCCCAGCTTTCGGGCGATGTTCGGCTTATGTACTTTCAGGGTATCCAACGACATGAATAATTGATCTGCCACTTCTTGGTTGGACATCCCCTGTGCACAAAAGCAAATCACCTGCTGTTCCGTGGGTGTGAAATTCGCTAAAACATAGTCTTTCCCAACTACTTCAGATAGAGAAGGGTCTGCATACAAATGATCCAAAGTAAATTGATCAGTCATCGCGGCCAAAATTGATTATCCAAATAAAATAGTTGCACTTAAATAAACCAAATAGGATTCGTAAATAGGGTGTTTTTCACGTATAGAAAAAATTTCACAGAAAATCGATCACCCAAAAAGCCTGTATCATTTCGTTTGTGAAATTTGAACTTTCGAGCGGTGAAACCGAAGTTTCATACTACGTTCCCTTTAAACCACATGGGCAAATTTAACCTATATCAAATAAGCAACAGTAATAAATAGCCGATCATCGTCAATCACGTTGATCCCACTTGACCAAAAAGAAAGGCCGCTTTTCACGAAGAAAAGCGACCTCCAGAAACGTATTTTGGGCTTGATTTACAACCGAATCCCGGCTGCCCAAGTAGTACCTTGCACCGGGCTATCAGCCTGAAAGGTGGTGGTCATGTCATATTTCACAAACAACCGCAAATTCCGTCGACCTGCCTCCGCCATCAAACCATAATTGAATGGGTTGAGGTTGTAGTCGTCATGAAAACGCTCGGTGCTTCGGCGATTGGAAGTTTCCTGCACTTTTTGGTACGAGGCAATTCGTAGTCCACCATACGCACCGACTCCGAAACGAAAGCCGGATTCTTTAAATCCAAACTGCAAGATGACGGGTAGCTCCAACCGAGCGACCGTCAATTTGGATTTCTCTACCGGAAAGCCAATCGGCTGAAATTGTCCACCTTCCACCATCCGAACGTCGTCTTCAAAACGGTAATTGTTCCAAGAAACTTGCAATCCACTGCCGATGGCTACATCTACTTGGCGGCCCGTCAGGAGGGCATCATTCCGACGAAAATCCAAGGCAACGTACCGAGAACCCCATGGATTTAGATCCGGAATACGACGGGCATCCTGAAATTGATTAATCCCCAAATTCACCCCAAAGTCTTTTTTGGTAAACATGTTTTTGGGTTTAGCACTCGTGGCTTTGGGCTCTTCGTGATGCTCCTCCGTTTCTTGAGCCTGGGCTGCGGTGAAGACAGAAAGGAAAGACAAGGTGATTACTAGCTTTTTCATACAATTGTGTTTTTTATAGCTTTTTCAAATTTCCCTTTTGGGGGTTGTTGACAGGTAGATGTACCATCCATCAAAAAGGTTGCGTCTTCTCAACAAAAATTATTTATTTTCGTGTTTAAACACCTCTACCAACCCTCATGTCTTGGCGTCAAGTTGCACCGTGGCAGGTATTTACACTCATATTGATGATGACCTCCGGCCTTGTTTTGGAATGGCCGGCGTGGCGATATATGATCAAAGCAATGCATTTATTGGCGGGCCTAGGTTTCTTTTTATGGCTACATGCTCTATATCGGTGGCGGCAAAAGATACATGGTTTGGAGGAAGAGATATCGATGTCCTTACTATTTTTGATAGTTATCGCCTTGGATGTCGCTCGGGTCATGGAACTAACCATTCGGCCCAATACACTCTACGTCGGTTTACCTACGGGTACCATCACCTCCTGGCTGTATTTAATTTTTTACGCAGGCTTGTCCTATGCATTGGCTTGGCGGTGGGATCGACAAAAAAACATCCGTCATTGGATCTTCTTTTTACTTCCGTGGGTGGGCGTATGGTATTTACATGGAGAATATCAAAAAAGCATGCTGAAAAGTCAATAAAAAAGGCTATACCTGTCAGGAATAGCCTTTTTTGTCAATGTAGGTAACCGTTTAGAAACACAAGCTTGCCGCACCGAGCAAACCTGCGTCGTTACCCAATGTAGCTTTTTTGATAGTCAACGATTTGATGTAATAGGGTGTTAACCAGTAATTCAATTGCTTCTCAACGGCTGGCAGGATGTAATCGTAGGAAGCCGAAAGTCCACCACCAATCAAAATGGTTGTGATGTCGAGGATTCGGATCATCGAGACCAATCCATCTCCTAGCATCGTTCCCACTTCGTGGAAGATCTGCAAGGCTAACTCATCACCTTCTGCGGCAGCAGCTACCAAGCCAGTGGTGGAGATGCTACCATCGCTCGGTAGGGAAGTAGACCCTATGTAGGCTGAACGCATGGTATTGGCGAGATCCAATAATTCATTTTTACCAATATTTCGTTCCAATACTTTGCTATTGCGAGAAGGCATGTGGCCAGGCTCCATGGCATTTCCGCCACCGCCTTTGAAAACTTTTTTATCGATAATGGCGGCACCACCTACGCCGGTACCCAGTGTGACAAAAATATAATCCTCTGGCACATCGCCTTCACCAAAATAATACTCCCCTAGAGCCGCAGCATTGGCATCATTTTCTAGGAAAAAGGTATGGTTAGGAAAACGTTTGGAAAGCTCAGGGATGATATGAATGCCATCGATTTCAGGAATGGCGGTAATTTCTAAGAGGGTTTGCCGATCGCGGGTAATTAATCCAGGGACTCCGATACCAATGCGATTGACTTCTTTGTGTTCGGCCAATTGGACTCCGATGGCATCTCCCAAACGCTCCACGAAATGCCCGGAAGTCCGCCAACTAGCTGTGTCATGGCTGTAAAAATGTGAGATATGTCCGGTCTCGGCTTCTACCAAGCCCATTTTAACATTGGTCCCTCCGACGTCAATTCCTAGGTAAAAAGATCCCATTGAGTATTTTGATTAAAAATGATTGAATAAGGGTAGTCAGGCAAAAATAAGGAAAATTAGCTTTTTGCCACGGAATTGATTTCAGAAATCAAATCCAAAACCTCTTTTCGGCCCGTTCCCGTGTCCGATGAGGTGATAAAGAACTCCGGTAATATGGCCCACTTTTCGGCCATCGCCATTCGGAAAGAATCAATATTTCGCTGACCTTCCAACTTTTTTACTTTATCGGCCTTAGTAAAGATCAATTTGAACGGGATGCCTTCTTCTCCCAATTGATCCACAAAAGCGAGGTCAATTTTCTGGGGAGGGATTCGGATATCAATCAATACAAAAACATACAAAAGATTGGGCCGATTGCGGAGATAGTCCCACGTCATTTTCTCCCACTTGGCCTTTTCAGATAAGGGCACTTTCGCAAAACCATACCCGGGTAAGTCCACCAAATACCACTCATTATTGATTACAAAATGATTGATCAGTTGGGTTTTTCCTGGGGTAGAGGACGTCTTGGCTAATTTTTTATCTCCTGCCAACATATTGATCAAGGACGACTTCCCAACATTTGAACGGCCGATGAAGGCATATTCCGGTTTGGTTGGAGGTGGACAGTTTGCGGCATCGGAGGCACTTTTCAAAAAAACGGCTTCTTTTATTTTCATGGGATTAGGCTGAGGTTAAACAGGTGGGACAAACGCCTTGGACCAAGATGTTGACTTCTTCTTGTTGATATCCTGTTGGCAACGAAAAACTGGGTATATGGACCGCATCCAAGCAGGTGGTTAGGCCACAATCTCGGCATTTGAAATGTACATGTTCGTGCTGGTGATGATCTGTCGAACACGTGTCGTGTTTGCAAAGTGCATAACGCGTGCCGCCTTCATCATCCAGTACTTTGTGAATAAGCCCCTTCTCTAAAAAAGTTTTCAACGTTCGGTAAATCGTGACCCGATCAAAACGCTCGCCGAGATCCTGCTCCAAATCACTGTGCGACAAGGCATTGGTATGCTCGTGGAACATCAATAGGATATCCTCTCGGCAACTGGTGTGCCGAAGTTGAAACGTCTTCAGGGTTTGTCGGACCGTCGCTCTCATGCATTTTCCACCGATGGGGCCGTTGTTGATTCTAATTGTAATTTAACTAAATGTTTATAAATCCCATCCGGATTCTCTAATAACGTCGCATGTGACCCCGACTCGGCAATTTCACCATCTTTTAATACAAAAATAGTGTCCACGTTTCGGATCGTGGCCAACCGGTGGGCGATGATCACCGTGGTGCGGTTTTCCATCAAAGTATCCAACGCAGATTGTACCAAGTGCTCTGATTCCGCATCCAAGGCTGATGTGGCTTCATCCAAGATCAAAATGGCGGGATCCCGAAGAATGGCCCTCGCAATCGCAATGCGTTGGCGCTGCCCTCCTGAGAGCTTCACACCCCGCTCGCCCACTATCGTTTGCAGCTGCTCAGGAAATTGGCTAATGAACTCCCAAGCATTTGCTTTTTTAGCCGCCTCAATAATTTCAGATTCTGTAGCCCCTGGTTTTCCGTATTGAATGTTTTCAAAAATCGTTCCTCCAAAAAGCATAACCTCTTGCGGCACCAAGGCCATGTTATTCCGAATATCCGAGATATGATAGGCCGAACTTGGCTTCTCGTCCAGGAAGATGGTGCCTTCCTGGATCGGATACATTTGCATCAATAGCTGCATCAAGGTTGACTTCCCTGCCCCCGACTGGCCCACCAAGGCCACCTTTTCTCCGGGTTTGATTTCAAAGGACAATGGTTTTAATACTTGAATATCGGGACGGGATGGATAAGAGAATGCCACTTGGTCGTATCGAATATGCCCTGTTAATCGAACGGTTGAATCCGGGCGTGCAATATCCACTTCCGTTTTCTCATCGAGAATTTCGACCAATCGCTCCGAAGCCCCCACCGAACGTTGCAACTGAGCATACAAATCACCCAAACCTCCCATCGATCCACCGATGAAGGTAGTATAAAATAAAAAGGTCAGTAGATCTGAAAGTTGCATTTCACCCGCAGCCACCAAGCCTCCACCGTACCAAACGACGGCGATGATCCCGCCCGTCATGCCGACAATGAAGAACGAGATAAAGGATCCACGCAAGGTAGCGGCTTTCAAAGCTACATCAACTACTTCCTGAAGGGCCGTTCGGTAGCGTCTTGCTTCGAGCTTTTCGTTGGTAAACGACTTCACGACCTGAATCGACTGCAAGGTTTCTTCCACAATCACATTGGCTTCCGCTAACTTGTCTTGCGACTTCCGAGCGTATTTTCGGATATGCTTTCCAAAAAACAAAGCGGATAAAACCAAAATAGGGAATGTAGCCAACATGAAAAGAGTGAGTTTCCAAGAAAGGTAGAGAATCACGCTGATTCCAACCACCAACGTAACGATTTGCCGGAAAAACTCGGCCAAGGTTATGGATAAAATATCGTACAACGCCGCGACATCGCTGGTAATCCGGCTTGTCAATTCGCCTACTCTCCGTTGCTCAAAGAAACCTATCGGCAACGAGATGAACTGTTCATACACCGATCTCCGAATATCGGCCGAGGTGCGTTCACTCACTTGGGCAAAAAAGTACACCCGAAAGAAGGAGAATATCCCTTGGGCCAATAAAACCAAACCAAAAAACAAGGTGACTTGATTTAGGGAGTAGGCTGATTTTTGTTCAATTACCCGGGTCATCTCCCCAATGAGCATTGGAAAACTCAAGGTAGTAGCACTTGAAAAGACCAAGAAAACCATCCCAATGGCAAACGTTCCCTTGTACGGTCCGATGAATCGAAATAGTCGAAGGGCTTTACGTAACCCTTCTTTACTGATTTTTGTTTTTTCCTTAAGTTCTTCCGCCCCTAACATACTGCGTTTCTTTGCCATATACTTTGTTTAATCCTCCATTTGACCTCGGTAGGCGGATTTTTGAAGAATTTGATTTGCATCCGGATTATTCATCAGTTCTACGAACGAAACCTTTGGGTTTTCGGTTCGATACGCTTGGACGATGCGCCATCCGACCCACTGCCCAATCCGACCCGGACAAGCAGGCCCAATCTCAGATACCACCGGCCTTTCGCCAATGTACTTTTCCTTTGTTCTTGGATTTTTCTCAAATAACAATTGATTATCCACAAAATGTGCCCAAACCAAATCTTGTGCATACCACGTTTGCTCATACGTTGTGTCGGCATAATCAATAATACGTTGAGCCGGTACGTCAGGCAGCATCGTTTGAGTAAATTCAAATGTTTTTCCAAAATATACGATATCCGCCAACAAAGAGCCGTCCGCTGGGTTCGATTTTGCATACGAATCGGATAATAAACGAATCAAAGTTGGTACCAAGGATTCCTTCTCGTATCGGCGTAGGATATATTCAGGCTGCTGAGGCCGAAACTTCGCAGTAGGTCCCACGAAGGCTTCCAGCGCGATGACGATCAGTGAATCGGAGACATATACATCGTTTTGCAGACCCGAAAAAAGTGTAACCACACGAGGTGGTTTGAAGTCTGGGTAATAGGATTTAATTCGCCCGAAGGCTTGCTCCAATTGGGTTTCGATGTCGTTCATGTCCCCGAAAAATGCCTGCGTTTGTTGGTGAAGCGCTCGGGTGTCGGGGTGTTGGGTCAACTGCGTGAGGTACGAAACAAAGGCTGGGTCATCCGGATAAGCCCGAAAGAAGGCCCGGGTGATGTCTTCATGTTTTTTAAGGAAAGCATGAACTTGCACAGAATCCTCAAGACCCATCAAGTCCTGCTCCAGGCGCTCCAAACGAATATCCACCGCCGGAACTTCGGGGTCCGACTGGCATTGCCAAAAACCAAAGGAGGTGGTTATAATCCCAAGTCCTAAAAATACTTTTTTCATGGTCAAATCCTCAATCATCTTGTTTATAACGGAGTCCGATTTCTTTACGGACCCGGTCCAATGTCTCATTCAACGTCAAGCTATCGGCATGACGCATGTCGGGATGCTCGATCCATCCGTTGCGAATGGCTTCGTGTACGGCCTCCATTTCATAACAATAACCAAACGCTTCTCCCCTCGGAAACGTCAGGGTTTCTTGCACCTCATGTTGGAGAGAAAACCGAGTGATTTCTTGGCAATCATGAAAACGGGTGGGTAGTTGAATGTACCCCTCTGATCCGTACAAATACCCTTCCGATCGGGTGTTGGTCAGAAAAGTTGCATTGTACGACCCAGTCACCCCATTTTGATATCGAACTACCATCTCGGTGGCCGCATCGACGCCCGTGGGATGAAACTCGGCGATGGCTTGAATTTGATCCATCGGGGCTCCGGCCAACCATTGTCCTAAAAACAGGGGATAAATCCCAATATCCAAGAGGGATCCACCTCCTAACTCTTTGTTGAAGGCACGGCGGTCGAGACGGGTAGGCGCTTGGTATCCAAAATCGGCCCGGATGTGGCGAAGTTCACCGATCAGCCCGGCCTGAATCCATTCTTGAGCTTTCCGAAGAGAAGGCATAAATCGGCTCCACATGGCTTCCATAAAAAAGGCTTGATGATCCTGGGAGGCCTGGATCATGGCCTTCACTTCCCGGGCATTCATCCCAGCGGGCTTCTCACATAAAACAGCGACGCCTTGCCGAAGGAAAAAGTGAGCCAGGGGAAAATGCTGCGGATGCGGCGTGGCAATGTACACCACGTCCAGCTTTTGGGCTTGAAGGATCTCCTCATAGCGACCAAAGGCCTCAAGTGCTCCCCATTCTTGGGCAAATTCCTGTGCTCGCGCCAAGTCGGAAGAGGCAACCGCCGTCAGTTGAGCTCCGGAAACAAACCGGAGGTCGTGTGCAAATTTTCGGGCAATTTTACCCAGCCCCACAATTCCCCAATGAATTACCTCTGACATACCTAAAGATCGATCAACATTGACAACAAAGATAGTTAAAAACGCTTTGGCATACGGTAAATTGGTGGAATCTACAACATGAAACTTTAAGAAAATAGCCTCCGCAAACCACACCAGCACATGTCCCAAGAACTTGGCTAATACAAGGATACCCAACATTTTTACATGGAAAGTACCCCGTCAAGGCGTGGATTAACATGGTTTTCTATTTCATTTTTTCGTTTTGAACCGCTCTAAATCTCCCCTCTCTTTCCTTCACCGGAACAAACTAAAACCATCGTAAAAACGAACTACGAGTGATCCGGTGTCATCCCTGTTGAGGAATACCCCCCATCGTGGTAGATATTCTGCATGGTGAGGAAACGCGTATAATCGGAAAATAAGGTTATCACAAATCGGGCGCAATCCTCGGCGGGAGCGTTGCCCAAGGGAGAAAGTCGATCGGCGTAGCCCATCATGTCGGTCACATCACCGATACCAGCCCCGGCGGTCGTTTGGGTGGGCGACTGCGAGACGGTATTCACCCGTACCTTCAAAGATTTCCCCAATCGATACCCATACCCCCGGGCAATGGACTCCAACAAGGCTTTGGCATCTGCCATATCCCCATAAAACGGAAAGGTTCGTTGGGCAGCGATGTAAGACAGTGCAACCACCGAGCCATACGCTGCCAAAAACGACTCTTCCTCTGCCACTTGGAGCATTTTATGAAACGATACAGCCGAAATATCCAAGGTCTTTTGGTAATCGGCGTAGTTCAATGCCCCATACGTCCTTTTTTTTCGAAGGTTGGGTGACATACCGATGGCATGCAGAAGGAAGTCCGCTGGCCCTCCGATCAATTTATGTGTTTCGCGGTACAAAGCCCGAATTTCCTCCACCTGGGTGGCATCTGCGGCCAGCAAAGGCATGCCATGTGCCTGAGCCAATTCTGCCACCGTACCGAGGCGAATGGCCGCCGGGGTATTGGTCAAAACAACCGTCGCCCCTTCCGCTTGTGCCAGCTTGGCGACATGCCATGCCAAGGAATGTTCATTCAGAACTCCCGTGATCAGTCCTTTTTTTCCAGATAAGATGCCCATGGTGTAAAATAAAAAAAGCGTACCGAAAATCGATACGCTTGGAGGGAGGCTAATGGGGTTCGAACCCACGACCCCCAGAACCACAATCTGGTGCTCTAACCTGCTGAGCTATAACCTCCGTTTTATATTGGTCTGCAAAATTATAAGGTTGCGGGTATTTTTGCAAATGAAAAATCATAAATTTGAAAAAAACCTAGGCACATGAAAATTCTACATACGGCCGACTGGCACTTAGGTAAGCGTTTGGATCAGGCATCTCGCCTTCCCGAACAAGCTGAAGTCTTACAAGAAATTTGTCAAATTGCAGACCAAGAGGAAGTGGATGTCGTTGTGGTGGCAGGTGATTTGTTTGATACGTTCAATCCGTCATCGGAAGCGATGGAATTGCTGTATTCGAGCCTTCACCAACTCGCCAACCACGGAAAACGGCTGGTGCTGGCCATTGCGGGTAATCATGATTCCCCAGAACGGATCGACGCGCCGGATGCCCTCGCCCGGGTTTCCGGTATTGTATTTGTTGGCCGGCCGGGTGAAACCATTCGCCCCTTGGAATTACCTACCGGACTCAAAATAACCCATACTGCCCCTGGATTTTTAGAGGCTTGGCTGCCTTCCCATCCCTTTCCATTACGTGTTGCTCATACGCCCTATGCCAACGAAGCTCGTATCCGACAAGCGATTCACCTGAACGACTCTAGTGAAGATGCGCTACGCGATTACCTTCAACAACACTGGCAGGAAATCGCCGATACTTATCTTGATTCCAAAGGATTTAACCTGCTCGTCACCCATTTATTTTTTCAAAAGGAGGGTGAACCCACCGAAGATGAACCCGCCGATGAAAAACCCATTTTGCATGTGGGTGGAGCCCAAGCCATCTATTCCCGAAATATCCCAACGGCCTATCATTACGTCGCCCTAGGCCACTTGCATCGGCCGCACTCCGTGGATACACACCCTTGTGACATACGGTATGCCGGGAGCCCCTTGAGTTATAGCTTTGCGGAGGCTAACCAACAAAAGTCGGTAGAACTCCTAACCGTTGCACCCGGAGGTGTGCTGGAGCGTCGATCCATTCCTCTCAAAAAAGGTAAACCCCTGCTTCGGCACCGATTCCAGACGCTGGAGGAAGGAATTGCCTGGCTTCAAGATCATACCAACGCGTGGGTCGAACTCACGTGGGTCACGGATACTTTTTTGGAATCCTCCGATAAGGAACAGCTTTACGCTGCGCATGAAGGCATCATTCAGGTGATTCCTGAAATCAAACGAACTGAAAATGTTGCCCAAGCGATACCCACACTCGATCTTAGTCAAGATATGGCGACTTTATTTGATCAGTATTTTACCTCAAAACACCAAACACCCCCCAACGAGTCGATTCGCCAATTATTCAAAGAAATCTTGAGCCAATAACCCTATGATACCTGTTCGATTAAAAATTCAAGGCTTATACTCCTACCAAGGTCCTCAGGAAATCGATTTCGGCCCTCTACTCGATGCCGGGTTGTTTGGTATTTTTGGCGGGGTGGGCAGTGGAAAATCCACGATTTTAGAAGCCATGACCTTTGCCTTGTATGGTCAAACGGACCGACTGAATCAACGCGGTGACGATCGTCTGTACAATATGATGAATTTACAATCCTCCGACTTTCTGGTGGATTTCGAATGCATCGCGGGGCCTCAAAACCAAAGGTATCGGTTTGTCGTTCGGGCCCAACGAAACAAAAAACGATATGAGGACGTCCCCAAAGCGGAGCGAAATGTGTATTGCTGGCTTGAAAATGAATGGCGCCCACTTCAGGAACAGCCCCTAGGAGAGAGCATCATCGGACTTAGTTATGACAACTTCCGACGGACCATCATCATCCCCCAGGGTCGTTTTCAAGATTTCATTGAACTCAAAGGTCAAGACCGAACTGAGATGATGAAAGAGATCTTCCAGCTCGAGAAATTCGATCTGGCAGGTCCCACGGCAAAACTACAAAAAGAAAATAACCAGAAAATTCTGGTATTGACAGGGCAATTGGTTGGAATGGAGGAGATTCAGCCCGAATTGCTGGCCTCCCTTCACCAAGAGGAAAAACTTTTGAAAGATCATCTGGAGACTTTATCGACCGAATACCAACAACTTCAGCTGGTTCAAGAAACTTTGAATCAAGTAGCCAACTGGAAAGCGATGGAAGTTCAGTTACAAAACAGAAAAAAGCAACTAGATGACCAAGCAAACGACATGCACAAGTTAAAATCTAAAATTTTAACCTTTGAGCATGTTCAATCCCACTACCAAGCCGACGTGATCCGATGGCAGAATAGCCAGAGGCAACGGCAGCACTTTACGAGCCAATGGAATGAGTCCATCGGACAGTTGAATCAAATAGAAAGTCAATACAAAAGCATTCAAGACCAGCAAGAGGCTTGGAAAGAAAGACTCAAGCAACTGGAAAAGCAGCGAGAAGAGTTAATTCTTTGGCAAACCGAGGAAAAATTATGGGTACTTCAAGACCAATGGAATGTCTTCAAACGTCGACGAGAAGAATTAGAACATCAGCTTGAGGTTTTCAAAAAACAAGAACACACGATCCAGGCCCAACGCCATCAAGTGATGCAACAGGTGGAGGAATTATCTCGGCAACTACATCCCAATTTCTTCGATATTTCGACTCGAGTTCGGCAATGGCATCAGACCAAACAGGTCCATTTGGGCCAAAAGGAGGAATTGAAAAAGGAAGCTGAGCGAATCAAATTCCAAGTCGACCAGGCCTCCCTACGCGTACAAGAGGCCCGAGAAAAGTGGTTGGCCTTTGGATCAGAGGTAGAGGCATTGTATGTACAGGAGCGCCAAAAATTGGAAGACGCATTAACCCAATGGCATGTGCATCAATCCTGGAGCCATTTGGTTACGCACTTGCATGAGGGCTCCCCCTGCCCTGTGTGTGGAGCGCTAGATCACCCCAATCCGGCTCAATTGGTGGGTACACAACCCAAGTCACCTGAAGAATTACTAAAAAAACGGGAAGCCCTTGAGGAACGATATCAACTATATAAAAAAGCAGAAAAGGAAGTTGAAATAGCGCAATCCGCTTTAACGCCGTTGGAATCTCAGAAGGCAGAGGTCATACAAAAATGGGAAAACAACAAAGTGCTGGGAACCAATCTACTTCAGTCTTTCCCTTTCCCTGAGTCTACTTGGCAAGATGAAACTGTTTTTTTACAATGGGAGCAAGAACAGAAAAGTTGGCGAGCTCAACTCGATGCTTGTCAACTCCAAATACGTGCGCTGGATACTGACCTACAAAATCGACAACTTGAAAAAACGGTTCGAGAACAACATCTCTTGGAAGCACAACGCCAAGAGCATGGACAATCTGTTTTATGGAATGCACAACGCCAGGTCTTGACCCGTGAGCCACTTGCCAACTCCCTCTTGGAGGCCCAGCAAATGCAAGTCAAAACCCAAGCGATGATTCTGCAAGAAGAGCAAGCCTACCAAACGTTTGAGCACACATTGAAAGATACCTGGGAAAGACTTCAGGCGGCCTCACAGCGAGCCAACCAGTGGAAAGAATTGGTGGATCGAGAATGCCAAGTAGAGAATGAATTGGCCTCAACTTTGGAAACTCGTACACAGCAAGATTCCCTCCTAGGTTCTATCGAGAATCTCCTGTCATGGCTTCAAATCTTTACCCCGGAGACTCTCGCCATGGCTCGGTCACAGCGAGATACCTACCAACAGGAAACCATGAAATGGGAGGAGGCTTATCAACTTTGGATGGAACAAGGAAAAGCCTTTGCCGGCCTAACCTATGACCCAAGCCAACACCTTCTCGCCCAACAAGCTCTTGCAGATCTTCAACTTAAGTTGGACGAAACCAAAAATAAATTAGGGGGAGTGCAGCACCGACGTACGGATGTCGAGCGACTACTTTCCGAGAAAGCGCATCTTATCGAGCAGAAAACGAGTCTTGAACATCGAAAATCAGAATTAGATACCCTCGAGCGATTGTTTAGAGGTCAAAGTTTCGTTAATTTCGTTTCCCGTATCTTTCTTGAACAACTTTGTGCCGTTGCCAATCTTCGATTTGAGCGCATGACTCGTGGTCAACTGCAACTTAAAATCGGTCCAGAAAATACGTTTTGGGTAATCGATCGTTTGAATGGGGGAAGAGAACGCTTGCTGAAGACCTTATCTGGAGGTCAAAAATTTCAGGCCTCCTTGGCATTGGCGCTGGCTCTTGCGGATGGGATTCAACAGCGTCTGAAACTTGAACAGCACTTCTTTTTTATCGACGAGGGCTTCGGTTCCCTTGATAAAGATTCGCTCCAAGTCGTATTTGAAACCTTGACCTCCTTGCGCCAAGAGAAAAGACGAGTGGGTGTCATTTCACATGTCGAGGATTTACAGCAGGAAATCCAAACCTACCTACAGATTAAACGGTTAGATACAGGTAGTCAAATTATTAAAAGTTGGGAAACATGAAACAAATCATCAGTTTGACTTGGCTTTTTCTTCTCTCCCACCTCGCTATGGGGCAGTGGAAACTGTCAGGACAATGGATTAAGTCAGAAATTACTTTAACCGACGGTAGCCCAGTGTACAAACCAGAACTCGTCGAAAGTTGGATTCAATATGATTTTCTGCCAGGTGATACCCTTTTATCCACCATCAACGGTAAATCTCGTATATTTTCTTTCCGACTAGAAGACTCCGTTCTTGTCGTAGACGATTTGTACTTTAAAGTGAAGGAATATCAAGACATTCGCTTGGTTTTAGCTCAAATCCCAAGTAGCCCAAGTGATGTACCCGTTCAACTTATTTTTACCCCGCGACACTTGGCCTCTGTGGGGTTTGTACCTAGATCATACGTTGCTCAAAATGGGGATATCGTGTACGAATCCGACGATCGGTATTTGGTTCCATCTTTTTTAGACGGGCAGCGAACGATCTCTTCTTTTGTTTACGAGAAAATGGAATTTCCGGAATGGCGTAAAGGGTTATTTATAGCCCGTGCCGTCATTACCAAGACCGGCGAGGTCGTTGGTGTCCGTGTGGAAGAAAGCTCCAACCCTAAATTCAATGCGGCTTTGATCGATGCAATCCGAGCAAGCCGGGGAAAATGGCGCCCAGCCCTTTGGGAAGGAAAACCCGTGAATACAGAAATCATTATCCGGCTCGATCTCAATTGGTCCAGAGAATCCAATCAGCCTGATCCTCGAGAAAAACTAGCCGAGGCAGAGGCCTGGTATGACGAGGGCTTGTTTTATCTAAATATTCAACAATATAAACAGGCGATTACCGCGTTTTCAGAGGCCATCAAATTGGATTACAAACATATCAATGCCTACTATGGTCGAATAAACGTATATATTGCACTCAAGAACACAGAAAAAGTTTGTGAAGATTTGAAACAATTGACCTTCCTAGGACAAAAGAAAGCGAAGGAAATTTACGAAAGGCAATGCCCACAACCCTAAATGTAACCGTTGATGTCGTCATTCCGGCATTCAATGAAGCTTTGTCCATCGACCGCGTCTTGGCAGATATTCCAAGAGCATGGGTTCGTGATATCATTGTAGTCAATAACAATTCCTCAGACTCTACCTCAGAGGTTGCCCGTCGTTCAGGTGCTACCGTTCTCGACGAACCTCGGCAAGGGTATGGTTTCGCATGCCTAAAAGGTCTTGACCACCTACGTCAGAATCCTCCCGACGTGGTCGTCTTTCTCGATGCAGATTACTCGGATTACCCCGAGCAACTCCCTCTTCTCGTGGCGCCCATTTTATCCGGTGAATTTGATCTAGTGATTGGCTCACGGGCCACAGGACAGCGAGAACCGGGATCCATGACCCCCCAGCAACTTTTTGGAAACGCCTTGGCCACTTGGCTTATTCGGTGGCTGCATGGATTTCGGTATACCGACCTAGGCCCGTTCCGAGCCATTTCTTGGAAGGCTTTGGAAACCTTGCAGATGCAAGATCAAACCTATGGTTGGACTGTGGAAATGCAACTCAAAGCCCTTAAAAAATCACTTCGAATCACCGAAGTTCCCGTAAATTACCGATGCCGAATTGGGCATTCCAAAGTATCTGGTACGGTGAAAGGGACCGTTCTTGCGGGATATAAAATTCTGAAATGGGTATTCCTGTATCGATAGGTTTTACCAATGGGCATGATTTTTGCCATAATTACCTAAACATCACCTCATGATCGTTCGTTTCCTCTCGATTCTGCTAGCAATTTGGCTAGGGTCGGCTTCCGTATGGGGGCAGCGACTCTACCGGGCAGATCGAGCTGTGCAACGAAAAGCCTATGTAGATGCTGTTCAATGGTACGAGGAGGCGTTTCAACGAAACCCAGACTTGAGGAAGTCCTGGAAGCATGCCTACCAGTTGGCGCAATCCTATGCCGCCTTGCATGATTATGAACAGTCTTACCGAGTTTGTAAATTTATTTTATCCCAACCAGAATCCGAAAATGCCGTCCCCTGGCACCAGCAAACTTGGCAACTTTCCTGCCAAATGTTAGCCTCTTTAGGACGGTATGCTGAAGCCGAGCAAAATTTGGAAGCATGGATGGCCCAATACGGTCGTACCCCCGAAGTAGAAGCGCTCATAGCATTCTATAAAAGTGCCCCTCAAAACAAACCCAGCGACTATGAGGTGAGCTACCTAAGCCTCAATACCCATCAAGCCGAATTTAGCCCTAGTTTTTTTCGTAACGGATTGGTTTTTGTCTCCAACCGTGCCGAATCTTCCTGGATTACCCGAATCTTTGATCGGACCAAAGCGCAGTTCATGGATTTGTATCGGACCAACCAACTTCCAGCAGAAAGTGGCCGAATCGGACAAACACCCAGTACCTCCGCCGCAGTTTCTTCTTCTGGAAACATCAAATCAGCCAATGTAAAATCAAAATCAACCCTTTGGGGAATTACCCCCGATTCGCCAATCTATTCTTTCCGACAATACCGAGAATATTCTTCCCAACCGGTGATCAAAATCAACCAGTCGATTCAAACCAAACTCCACGAAGGCCCGGCCACTTTTTACCACTCACAACCCAAAGTAATTTTTACTGGTAATGAACGAAGATCTGGCCGAATCTCGTTGTACACCTCAAAAATTCAGGGGGATAAATGGGTTGATACGCAATCGTGGCCATTTCGAGATGCCTCCTATGGCCATCCAGCCCTTCGAAAAGATGAACAAATCCTGTATTACACCTCCGACCGCGCTGGCGGGGCCGGTGGAACAGACCTCTACATGAGTCGATGGAAAAACAACCAATGGTCCGAACCCATCAATTTGGGTGCGTTTGTAAACACGCCGGGGGATGAAATGTTTCCTTTCGTCGATAGCCAAGGAATTCTCTATTTTGCCTCAAACATGCATCCCGGTTTGGGTGGATTGGATATTTTTGCGGTTCAAACCAATGATGTCGGTTTCCCGCTTCACCCTCCCGTTCATTTAGGCAATGGTATCAACTCCCCTGCCGATGACTTTGGCATCACCATACAGGATAATGGAACTTTTGGTTATTTTTCCTCCAACCGAAAACGAGGGGGTGACGATGACGACATTTATTCTTTTCGCCGTGACGAGCCTTTGATCCTACAAGAAACCAGAACTTTACAGGTCATTGACTCCGTTTCGCATCGAGAAATTTCGTTAGTGGATTGGACCTTAGCTCAAGGAGGAGCCTCTGGACAAACAGATAGCACCGGACTTATTCAAATTACCCGTCTCGGAATTGAAAAGCCCTTCATTACGTGGAAAAAAGAAGGTTTTTTTGAAAAAACCATCCCATGGCCTGAAAAAGTAGAGTCAGAGGTCCTTTTAGTCAAAAAACCCGAACCAGCCCCTGTTCTCATTTCACCTTCTCCCGAAGTGAAGGTAAAAGACGAACTGATTGTTGCCACCAAACCCAAGGAAGTGGTGCTAACACCTAAGAAATTGAGCAAAAAAACAGGAAATCGAGTTCAGAACCAACCGTTTAATTTTAATCCAAAAGATATCTCAGATGCTTTTTTACTGAAGAGCATTCCGATGAGTCAACCCGAGGAACTTCAGGCCGGGTTAAATGAAGTAAGCCGGGTCTTAAAAGAAAACTCCGATCTTTTCGTCGAAATTCTGGCTCATTCGGATAGTCGGGGTAAATCCAAGACCTTGTTGGAGAAAACCCAAGCCTTGGCAAATCAGACGGCTATTTTTTTGATTCAAAATGATATTTCGAGCCGACGCATTCGAGCCATCGGAAAAGGAGGGGGCACACCCCTGAATGAATGTGCCCCCGGTGTACTTTGTACAGAAGAAGAATACGAACGAAATCGACGGATTGAATTCTGGATTTACCGTCTTATTCCTTAACAAGTCCTGCTAAATCCAACAAAAAGGCATATTCCATGGCCGTTTCACGAAGCGAAGCAAATCGCCCCGAAGCCCCCCCGTGGCCAGCACTCATATCGCAATGAAAAAGCAAGATATTTTGGTCTGTCTTGAGCTCACGTAATTTAGCCACCCATTTGGCAGGTTCCCAGTACTGGACTTGGGAATCATGTAGACCCGCCGTGACTAAAACATGGGGGTAGTCCTTGGCCTTTACTTGATCATAAGGAGAGTACGACAGCATGTATTCGTATGCCTCTTTATTTTTCGGATTACCCCATTCCTCCCACTCTCCGGTGGTTAATGGAATGGTTTCATCTAGCATGGTGGTCACGACATCAACAAAAGGAACTTGGGCCACCACACCCAGATACAAATGGGGCGCCTCGTTCATGACCGCACCCATTAAGAGTCCACCGGCACTTCCTCCCATGGCAAAAAGCTTGTTTGGATGAGCGTATTTTTGAGATACCAAAGCCTTGGAACAATCAATGAAATCGTTGAAGGTATTCTTCTTTTTCATCATTTTTCCGTCATCATACCATGCACGTCCCATTTCTTGGCCTCCTCGAATATGGCAAATAGCATACACAAAGCCGCGATCTAACAAGCTTAGCAAGGTGGAGGTGAACGACACATCCATGCTGTAACCATAAGAACCATAAGCATATTGGAGCAATGGCGCAGAACCATCACGCGGGGTATCCTTACGATAGACGATCGAAACGGGGATTTTGACTCCATCCCGAGCTGTCACCCAAAGTCGTTCCGTTTGGTAATTTGATTTGTCGAACCCGCCCAAAACTGGTTGCTCGCGCTTGAGGACCTTGGTTTTGGTGTTCATGTCATAATCAAAGGTTGAACTAGGGGTGGTGAGTGACGTGTAGGTAAACCGGAGAGTTGAGGTTTCAAACTCCGGATTGGTCCCGATATAGGCTTCATAGACAGGTTCACCAAAATCGACGAGGTGGTCTGCTTGGGTTTTTCGATTCCGAACCCGCAATTGCGTTAGTCCATTTTTCCGTTCGGTTACCACCAAATGATCTTGAAAAACCTCTAGACCTTCCAATAAAACATCGGGACGGTGGGCTAAAAGGGTCTTCCATGCCGCTACTTGGGTGGGAAATTGATCTGGGGCCTGTAAAATTTGGTAATTTCGAGCGCCTTTAGCATTACTCATCACCAAAAAGTCCTTTCCATCGTGTACCACATAGTATTCATGATCCTTTTCGCGGGGTAAAAAGACTTGAAACGGAGCCATAGGTTGCGCGGCATTCAGCATGCGGTATTCTGTCGAAACACCATTGTGAACGGAGACCACAGCAATGTATTTCTTCGATTTCATGCGGTACAATCCAAGAGCAAACTGGGCATCTTTCTCCTCATAAACCAAGATATCTTTTGAAACATCGGTACCCAATGTATGTCGATATACCTGATACCCCAAAAGGGTTTGCTCATCACGTCGAATGTAGAAAAAGGTCTGGTTATCGGTGGCAAAAGCATAACTTCCAGCCTCTGTATTGGGGATGGATTCCGGGTATAATTCCCCCGTCACTAGGTTTTTGAATCGAACAGTATAGTTTCTCCGACTGACGGTATCGACACCATACGCGAGGATTTGGTCGTTGTCCGACAATTCCCAACCTCCTATTTGGAAATAGTCATATCCCTTAGCCAGCTCATTTCCATCCAACAGGACCTCCTCGGTTGCCTCTAAATTTCCCTTCTTACGACAATACAAAGGGTATTCGCCCCCCGGAACAAATCGAGTGTAATACCAATAGGCCCCGTCTCGGTAAGGCAATGAAGCATCATCTTCCTTGATTCGACCCTTCATTTCCTCAAAAAGTGTATTCTGAAGCGACTCCAAAGGCTTCATGACGGCTTTTCGGTACGCATTTTCCGCTTCTAAATGTTGGATCACCTCCGAATTCTCCCGTTGATTCATCCAATAATACGGATCTTGCCGCTGATGACCATGTTGAGTGAGGGTGTGGGGTACTTTCGTTGCAACAGGAGGTTTTTGACCCCCCGGATTCATACGTTGTGCCATGGTAGAAATGGTAATCAAACTGATGCAGATACTAGAAAAAAGGATTCGTTGCATACCAGGTTTGAATTAGAGTGAAAAATTATTTTGTGTACTATCTGTGTTTCGCTTGAGGAACTTTCATTTCAATCCACCTTTTTCAAATCACTGGGAATGAAATTTAAGCCTAAAAATCAATCAGGTGCCTCGAGTAAACGTTTCAAAATGATGCATTTATTCCGATTCAATGAGGACAAGCCACCCCCCAACCATTTGGCTAAAAACAAATTGCCCTCGTTGTTTAAAAATCCATGAACCTACCTAAACAACCTTAATTCATAATTCAATGTCGTTTAGTTAGGGAATTTTACCTAGCTGCTTTAATCCAGCACCAACGGTGCTTAATCAATAACCTAGCCTGCGAAGGCTAGGGAAATGGCACAAACCCTAGCAAAAAAAGGCCTGAAGGGCCGTAATCATGGGCTACTTCATGGAAGAGTCCACTAACTAAACGACATTAATTCATAATTCATAACAAGGTAAAACTCGCCAAATAAGGCTCAATAAATGGCTGGTAATACCGATATTTACTTGATTCCGCCGCGAACGTCACGATATACACTTGGTTGTTCTTTACGTAGTAATATTGGCGCCAGGTTTGAGCGAAGTTATCCTTGGTTCCGCGATAGGTGATTCGGTAGGCATTGGCACGGAGTTTTTTCTTGTCCAACACCTCAAATCCTTTCACAACTTTTGGTAAATAACCCAAGGAATACGCCGCGTATTGATCTACCGTGTAGCCGGGTGAAAGTTTGGATACAGTAAAGTTGATGTTTTCACGGAAGGAATCCATAAAACCCAGGGTATCGCCTGGCGAAAAAACAGAACAATATGTATCGGTACAGGGCTGACTGATTTCCCATTTGGCTGGATACTTCATCTTAAAACCCTTTTTTACCAACCACAATTCAGGCTCCACCTGAATTGTGTCCGACTGAGCCCAACTAGGTAGGGATACCATGGAAACAAACACGAAAGCGAGAATACGTATCATATAGCAGGATGTCTTGTAAACGGTTTGGTTCGGTCGAATAAATACCGATAACTAATATAGGTTTTATATTTCTTGGCGCCTAATAAATTAACGATTCCAAGCATTTTGGGGTTAAAGTCACCGATCCAGTTTAGCTCGAGCTCGGTGTATTGGTAATTGGGTACCCAACATACTTTGGAAAACGACAACGCGATGGCCGACTCCACGCCGCGGCCTTGAAATTCGGGAATGACACCAAAAATAACCCCTCGAGCTTTTCGATTGGTTTTACGGAGTTTATGGTATAAGAAAATAAGTTTCCCCTTCCAGTCCATTTTTCCACCCACGTATTTAAAAATCTGGTTCAAGTCTGGAATCATGATGAAAAATGCAACCGGCTCTCCCTCAAAAAAGCCAAACCACATGAGTTCGGGTTCCATGATGGGCTTGAACATTTTCATGATTGCTTTGGCGCGATTTTCCGACATTTCCCCTGTAGCCAAATTTTTGGCCCAAGCCTTATTGTAAATCACCCGAAAAGCATGGGCGTATTTATCCAAATTCTTTTTGTCGACATGCTCAAAATGATATCCCGGGGCTTGGTAGATCCGTTCGGCTCGTTCAAATAATGCGGGCCGAACATGTTTTTTTGCCTCTTCCTCCGGAATCGGTAACCAAAAGGTATATTGCTGAAAATAATCTTCAAATCCGTACGCTTCAAAAAAGTTCCTGTAGTATGGTTGATGGTACGGCATACCCCAGGATGGCGGGAGGTCAAAGGGATCCACCAACAAACCCCACCAGTTATCGCGTTCGCCAAAATTGATCGGTCCGTCCATGGCTTCCATTCCTCTAGCCACCAACCAGTTTTTTGCCCAATCAAACACAGCAAACGCCACCTCTTGATCTTCGATACACTCAAAGAAACCCATGCCCCCAGTGGGTTGGTCGTTACTTCGATTGACAGTGCGAGGATTTATAAAAACAGCACATCGGGCAATGACCTCCTTTTGGTCATTGAATACCAAAATTCGGGTGGCCTCTGCCCCTTCCGAAAAGAGGTTATTCTTTTTTGGATCAAACAGCTTGTCGATATCAGCGTGTATGGGTTCGATCCAGTAGGGATTCCCGTGATACAACTGGCGAGCAAAGAGATGAAACTTTGAAATTAACTTTTTATCTTGACCTATTTCGATGATTTGCATGAGATGAGGATTCATTTCCAGGTGCAAATATAGCGGTCTGGTTGGAAATTAACCGATCCATAACTGCTTGTGCCAATTGACCGCTTTAAAAAACATAATTTAAAGGATCCTAAACTTTATTTTTCTCCGTGTCGTTTTCATGGGAATGACCTAATTTTGCCAAAATTATTTAATGTCTATGCAGCCCCTCAAGCTATACAATACCTTATCCCGTCAGAAAGAATTGTTTGAACCGCTCGTTCCCGGCCATGTGGGACTGTACGTATGTGGACCGACCGTCTACAATAACGTTCATTTGGGAAATGTTCGGACATTCTTAACCTTTGACGTTCTTTTTCGGTATTTGCTGCACCAAGGCTACAAAGTTCGATATGTTCGAAATATCACCGATGTGGGTCACCTAGTCGGTGATGGAGACGAGGGAGAAGACAAGATTGGCCGCATGGCTCAATTGGAGAAGCTAGAACCCATGGAAATTGTGCACCGCTACACCCATGACTTTCATCAAGTGCTCCAGCAGTTTAATTTCCTTCCACCTAGTATTGAACCAACAGCCACCGGACACATCCTTGAGCAAATTGAGGCCGTTCAATCGTTAATCGACAAAGGCATGGCCTATGAATCCAATGGGTCCGTCTATTTCGACATCCAAGCTTACAATGAACTCGGCCATGCCTATGGTAAATTATCAGGGCGTATTTTGGAGGATCTACTGAATGAGACGCGAGAACTGGATGGTCAAGCTGAAAAACGCAATCCCCTCGATTTTGCGCTCTGGAAAAAAGCAGCCCCTGAACATATTATGCAATGGAACAGTCCGTGGGGCAAAGGCTTCCCCGGTTGGCATTTGGAATGTACCTGCATGAGTACCAAATATTTAGGTCCGCAATTCGACATTCACGGGGGTGGAATGGACCTTAAATTTCCCCATCATGAATGTGAGATTGCCCAAGGTAAAGCCCTGACCAATCAAGACCCGGTTCGGTATTGGATGCATTCCAATATGTTAACAGTAAACGGTCAGAAAATGTCAAAATCGTTAGGAAATAGCTTTTTGCCGGGTGAATTGTTTACCGGAAATCACCCATTATTGGAGCAGGCGTACAGCCCCATGACGGTCCGGTTTTTCATGCTTCAATCGCAATATAGAAGTACCCTCGATTTTTCTAATGAGGCACTCAAGGCATCTCAAAAAGCCTTTCGCCGACTCATCAATGGCTTGCGAATTTCAAAAACTCTGGTCTATGAATCCGCCGATATTCCCCAGGATGAAAAGAAAGTTTTGGACATCCAAAAGGCTATCCAAAACTTCTATGACGCACTGAACGATGATTTGAACACCGCTGTTGCCGTAGCCCAACTGTTTACTTTATTGAAGTACGTCAACATGATTTACATGAATCAGCTAGCCTCTGCCGCCTTAGGAGAAGAAACATTCCAACATCTCCTACAATCATTCCAAATCTTTATTGAAGAGATCTTAGGCTTGAAAGAAGAAAAAAACGAAAGCGATGAAGCTGTCTTACAAGGGATGCTAACCCTGTATCGCGAATATAAAGCTGCCCAGCAATACGACAAAATTGATCAAATTCGGACCTTTTTTAAATCCAATGGAATGGTAGTGAAAGATCTAAAACACCGAATAGATTGGGCTTGGGAAGAATAGTTTAGAGTTACTAAAAAAGGAGTCAGTTTGTATCTGCCTCCTTTTTTAGTGTCCCTGAGACTGTTCATTTAAGTGTGTCTGCTAACTTTGGGACCAATGAAGAAAAAACGTACAGTTGAGGATTTGTTGACAGATCCTTCGATGAC
>VFQO010000482.1_pt1 | contig 42198 bp, 32 predicted proteins | sample 3512331 | NCBI WGS metagenome assembly VFQO01 (sample SAMN10412371, study PRJNA504923) | tailings metagenome | isolation source: Replicate 3 from Balatoc abandoned mine | place: Philippines: Itogon, Benguet | collected 2017-08-28 | reverse complement strand
AGCAGCAGATCAGCGCCTGGCAGCGCAACAGCCCCTCGCAGGAAGAGGTGGAAACCACGCTGGAAGGCTACGCCAGCCTGGCGCAGAACCCCGTGGTGATGCACTGAACCCCGCCACCCCATCCACAAGCCCGGCCTGCCCGGGCTTTGTTTTTGGTGGGGTCGGGCTTTGCAGCCGGTGGCAGCGGGTGTCCGCGAGGGCCCCGTACCATCGGTCGATGCCTATGCAAACCCTGGCAACCATCGCCGCGACACTGGCCTTGCTGGCGGGTTGCACCACGAGCGCCCGGGCCCCGTCGCCCGACGCGTTGCTGGCAAAGCTGATGCCCACCCCGTTGCTGTTGGTGGGCGAGCAGCACGACGCGCCCGAACACCAGCAACTGCAGCGCGCACTGGTGCAGGCGCTGGCCGTGCGCGGGCAGCTCGCCGCGGTGGTCATGGAGATGGCCGAGGCCGGGCGCGACACGCGTGGCCTGCCCGACGATGCGGACGAAACCGCGGTGCGCGCCGCGCTTGGCTGGGACGCGCAGCACAACTGGCCCTGGCCCGCCTACGGTCCGGTGGTGATGGCTGCGGTGCGTGCGGGCGTGCCGGTGTTCGGCGGCAACCTGCCGCGCAGCCGGTTGCGCGAGGCGATGGGCGATGCCGCGCTCGATGCCAGCGTGGCGCGCCCGGTGCTGGAGCGGCAGCGCGAGGCGATCCGCACCGGCCATTGCGACTTGCTGCCCGAGACCCAGCTCGGGCCGATGACGCGCATCCAGCTGGCGCGTGACCGCAGCCTGGCGCAGGTGGCGTCAGCGCAAGTGAAAGCAGGGCGCACGGTGCTGCTGATCGCCGGAAACGGCCATGTGCGCAGCGACCTCGGCGTGCCGCTGCACCTGGGCCCGGGCCAGGCGCACCGCGTGCTGGTAGCGCGCGCTGGTCAGGCCGGCGCCGGGGTGCCGGCCGACGCCCATTGGGACACGCCTGCGTTGCCCGACACCGACCACTGCGCCGAGCTGCGCGCGCGCTTCAAGCGCTGAGCGCGTTCGCGCTCAGGCCGGCAGACGCTTGATCGCGTCGGCCAGCACCGAGACCATGGTCTCGATGTGCTCGCGCTCCACGATGTAGGGCGGCGCGAACACAAGGTTGTCGCCCGCGTTGCGCACCAGCACGCCGCGGTGGAAGCAATCCAGAAAGACGTCGAACGCACGCTTGCCGGGCATGCCGGGCTGCGGCGCGAGCTCCACCGCGCAGGCCAGGCCCAGGCTGCGGATGCCGATGACGTGCGGCAGGCCCTTGATGGCGCCAAACATCGCATCACTCAACACCTGGCCCATCTGGCCCGCGCGCGCGAACAGGTTCTCCTGCTGGAACAGCTCCAGCGTGGCGATCGCTGCGGCACAGGCCACCGGGTGACCCGAGTAGGTGTAGCCGTGGAAGAACTCGATGGCGTGATCAGGTGCACTGCCGTGTGCGCCCATCATCGCGTCGTAGATGCGCTGGCTGCAGACCACGCCGCCCAGGGGAATGACGCCGTTGGTGACGCACTTGGCGAAGTTGAGCATGTCGGGCTGCACGCCGTACCAGTCGGCGCCGAAGGCCGTGCCCAGGCGGCCGAAGCCGGTGATGACCTCGTCGAAGATCAGCAGGATGCCGTGCTTGTCGCAGATCTCGCGCAACCGCTTGAGATAGCCCTTGGGCGGCACGTACCAGCCCGCGCTGCCGGCCACCGGCTCGACGATCACCGCGGCCACGTTGCTCGGGTCGTGCAGCGGCAGGATGCGGTTCTCCAGCTCGAGCAGGATGTCTTCTTCCCACACCGGCTCCTGGTGCTGAACGAAGGCGTGCTTGAGCGGGTCGTGGATAAAGCGCAGGTGGTCCACCCGCGGCAGCAGGCTGGTGCCGTAGACCTTGCGGTTGGCCGGAATGCCGCCGACCGACATGCCGCCGAAGCCGACGCCGTGGTAGCCGCGCTCACGGCCGATGAAGATGTTGCGGTGGCCTTCGCCGCGCGCGCGGTGGTAGGCCAGGGCCACTTTGAGCGACGTGTCGGCCGCCTCCGAGCCCGAATTGCAGAACAGCACCTTGTTCAGGTCGCCCGGCGCCATGGCGGCGATCATCTCGGCCGCCTTGAAGGCCTTGTCGTTGCTCACGCTGAAGGCGGTGGCGTAGTCCAGCGTGTCCAGTTGCTGCTTGATGGCGTCGTTGATCGGCTTGCGGTTGTGGCCGGCGCCCACACACCACAGGCTGGAGATGCCGTCGATGACCTGGCGGCCATCGTGCGTGGTGAAGTGCATGCCGTCGGCGGCCACGAAGATGCGCGGGTCCTTGGCGAAGCTGCGGTTGGGCGTGAAGGGCAACCACTGGTTGTCCATCTTGAATTCGTTGTAGGCCATGGCGGCGTCTCCTGCTCGATGATCCGGTGATTCTGGCACCGCGCGAGACCGCCCGGGGGCGCCACTGCGGTGCACCCGGGCGGGCCCACCGGCGCCGCGCCTGCGACAATCGCGCCGCCATGGAAAACACCTACGTCCTCACCCTCTCCTGCCCCGACAAACCCGGCATCGTGCACGCCGTCTCCGGCTTTCTGTTCGAGCGCGGCGGCAACATCGAAGAGGCGGCCCAGTACAACGACCACGCCACCGGTCTGTTCTTCATGCGTGTGCAATTTGCCTGTACGCAACTCAGCCGCGCGCAACTGGGCGAGCAACTGGCGGCCTTTGCCGCGCCCTTCGGCATGCACTGGGGTCTGTATCCGCTGGCGCAACCGATGCGCACCGTGATCTTCGTGAGCAAGGAGGGTCACTGCCTCAACGACCTGCTGTTCCGCTGGAAGAGCGGGCTGCTGCCGCTGGACATCCGCGCCATCGTGAGCAACCACCGCGACTTCTACCAGCTCGCGGCGAGTTACAACGTGCCGTTCCACCACATCCCGGTGACGGGCGCCACCAAGGCGCAGGCCGAAGCGAAGCAGCTCGAGATCATTCGCGCCGAGGACGCCGAGCTGGTGGTGCTGGCGCGCTACATGCAGATCCTCTCGAACGATCTGTGCCGCGAGCTCGCGGGGCGCGCGATCAACATCCACCACAGCTTCCTGCCCAGCTTCAAGGGCGCCAAGCCCTACTACCAGGCGCACGACCGCGGCGTGAAGCTGATCGGCGCCACCGCCCACTACGTGACGGCCGACCTGGACGAAGGCCCCATCATCGAGCAGGACGTGGCGCGCGTGGACCACACCGACACCGTGGAAGACCTCACCGCACTTGGCCGCGACACCGAGAGCCAGGTGCTGGCGCGCGCCGTGAAATGGCATGGCGAACACCGCGTGCTGCTCAACGGCCACAAGACGGTGGTATTCAAGTGACCCCGGAGCAGGCCCCGTGATCCGCATTCCGCCCATCCAGTGCCTGCTCACCTTCGAGGCGTTGGCGCGTCTGCGCAGCGTCACACAGACGGCCGACGAGCTCAACGTCACCCCCAGCGCGGTCAGCCACCGCATCCGCCAGCTGGAGGAAGCGCTGGGCACCAAGCTGTTCGGACGTGCCGACTTCTCGCTCACCACGGAAGGCAGCGAGTACCTGGCCCATGTGCGCGAGGGCCTGGCGTCGCTGCAGCAGTTTCCAAGTCAGCAGGCCGCCCCGGGGCGGCGAAAGCTGCGCCTGGCCGTCACGCCCACGTTCGCGCGCTCGATCCTGCTGCCGCGCCTGAAACAGTTCAGCGACACCTACCCCGAGATCGACCTCACGCTGCAGGTGAGCATCCCGCTGCTGGACGTGGTGGCCGAGGACGCCGACCTGATGGTGCGCTTCGGCACCGGCCGCTACGCCGACGTGGAGCACCTGCTGCTGGCCAAGGACGAGGTTTCGCCCATGGCCTCGCCCACCTTCGTGCGCGAGCACGGGCCGTTCGATGCGCCCGAGGACCTGGACGGCCTGCCGCTGCTGCGCAGCCCGCTGGAGCCCTGGCGCACCTGGTTCGCCGCACACGACCTGGACTGGCCCGAGCCCACCGAGGGTTCGCAGTTCAACGACATCGGCCTGATGTGCGACGCCGCCGCCGCCGGCATGGGCGTGGGCCTGCTGCGCTACAAGCTGGCCGCGCCCTGGCTCGACAACGGCGCGCTGGTGCCGCTTTACCCGCGCCGCGTGCCGAGCCCGCACGCGCACTACCTGTGCTGGCGCAGCGGCATCATGGAACGCTGGGAATGCGCGGCGTTCGCGCGCTGGTTGCAGCAGGCGATGGGCTGACGCCGCCGGCGGGCGGTGCGTGCCCAGGCCTTGACGCGGATCACTCGATCGTCAGCCGCTGCCCCGCGATCGCGGCCTTCTTCGGCAACGTCAGGCGCAGCACGCCGTTGTCGTAGCGCGCCTTCGATGCGTCCTTGTCCACGCGCTGTGGCAACTGGAAGGCGCGTGACACAGAGCCGTAGTAGCGCTCGCTGCGCAGCACGCGCTGGCCGTCGCGCTGCTCGTCGAGCTGCTTGACCTCGGCGCGCAGGGTCACCACGTCGTCTTCGATCATGACCTGGATGTCCTCCTTGGCGACACCGGGCAACTCGGCTTCCACGGTGTAGGCGTTGGGGGTTTCCTTCACGTCGACGCGGATCTGCGCGGGCAGCGGGTCGCCATGCAGGGGCTTGACGTAGAAGCCGGGCGCCACGTCCTTGAAGAAGTCGTCGAACAGGCTGCCACGGGTGATGAGACCGTTCATGGGATGTGTCCTCCATTGAAGCGGGACGCGCGACCACCGCAGCGCCCGGTGAGCCACAACTGGCGCCGCGCTGCGCGGATTTCAAGGGCCTCCCGACGACCGTGCATGGGCCGCCGGGCCCCGCGCCTCAAGCCGCGCTGCAGGAATTTTCAATACCCGGCAGGTCGGGCGCGACCTACACTGACCCCACCCCGGAGACCGCCCATGAACGCCCCCGCAGCCCCCCAGCAGATCGACCAGTTGCAGCGCGCCGAGCGCCAGGCCGAGGTGGTGCGCGCGCTGCAACCGCTGCTGCCGGCGCACACGCTGCTGTGGCAAAGCGAGGACACCATCCCGTACGAGTGCGACGGGTTGACCGCCTATCGCGAGCGCCCGCTGGTGGTGGCCCTGCCGGAGAACGAAACCCAGGTGGCCGCGGTGCTCAAGGCCTGCCACGCGCTGGCGGTGCCGGTGGTGGCGCGCGGTGCGGGCACCGGTCTGTCCGGCGGTGCCATGCCGCACGCGCTGGGGGTGGTGCTGTCGCTGGCCAAGTTCAATCGCATCGTGGCCATCGACCCGCGCGCGCGCACCGCCACCGTGCAGGCCGGGGTGCGCAACCTGGCCATCAGCGAAGCCGCGGCACCCTTCGGCCTGTACTACGCGCCCGACCCGAGCAGCCAGATCGCCTGCACCATCGGCGGCAACGTGGCCGAGAACTCGGGTGGCGTGCACTGCCTGAAGTACGGACTCACCCTCCACAACGTGCTGCAGGTGAAAGGCTTCACCGTCGAGGGCGAACCGGTGGTGTTCGGCGGCGAGGCGCTCGACGCCCCGGGGCTGGACCTGTTGCCGCTGGTGGTGGGCAGCGAGGGCATGCTGGCCGTGACGACCGAGGTGGTGGTCAGGCTGGTGCCCAGGCCCCTGCTGGCCCGCTGCATCATGGCGAGCTTCGACGATGTGCGCAAAGCCGGCGACGCGGTGGCTGCGGTCATCGCGGCCGGCATCATCCCGGCCGGGCTGGAGATGATGGACAAACCGATGACGGCCGCGGTCGAGGATTTCGTGCACGCGGGCTACGACCTCGACGCCGAGGCCATCCTGCTGTGCGAAAGCGACGGCACACCCGAGGAGGTGGCCGAGGAGATCGAGCGCATGAGCGCGGTGCTGCGCCAGCACGGCGCCACCGCCATTGCCGTGAGCCGGGACGAGGCGGAACGGCTGCGCTTCTGGAGCGGGCGCAAGAACGCCTTCCCGGCCAGCGGGCGCATCAGCCCCGACTACATGTGCATGGACTCGACCATCCCGCGCAAGCGCCTGGCCGACATCCTGCTCGCCATCCAGGCCATGGAGAAGACCTACGGCCTGCGTTGCGCCAACGTGTTCCACGCGGGCGACGGCAACCTCCATCCGCTGATCCTGTTCGACGCCAACGACCCGGACGAACTGCGCCGGTGCGAGCGCTTCGGCGCCGACATCCTGGAGACCAGCGTCGCCATGGGCGGCACCGTCACCGGCGAGCACGGCGTGGGTGTGGAAAAGCTCAACAGCATGTGCGTGCAGTTCAGCGCCGAGGAGAACGCGCAGATGTTCGCCATCAAGCGCGCTTTTGACACCAAAGGACTACTGAACCCCGGCAAGGTGATCCCCACACTGCAGCGTTGTGCCGAGTACGGGCGCATGCTGGTGCGGGGCGGCCAACTGCGTCACCCCGAACTTCCCCGCTTCTGAAGGTCATTTCGCACGCCGGTCCGCGTGACCTGTCGGGTACATTGCGGCAATGAGCGCCCTGCTGCCGCCCGGTCACGCGCAGCCTGCCCGCCGAGATGGTGAGGCCGGCGTCTCCGAGCGTGAGCGCGCCTTGCTGCTCGAACTGAGCACCTTGCGCGCGGAGAACGAGTACCTGCGCCAGCGCTACGCACAACACCTCAACGGGCAGCCCTCGCCCGCCAACACGCCTGGTGGCCGCACGGACGCGGCATCGACCCCGCGTGCCGAGCTACCCCTGCCACTGGAGGCCACACTCGAACCCACGGAAGGCAACGCCCAACCGGCATTGGTGGAGTACGAAGCGCTGTTTGCCACGCTCGGCAGCGTCTTCCCCATCGGCATCTTCCGCACCGACGAAGCCGGCGTGCTCACCCATGTCGACACCCAGTTGCAGCAGATCTTCGGCCTGCCGCGCGAGGGGTTCCCCAATTTCGGCTGGCTCGATCGCGTGCACCCGGACGACCTGGAGCGCGTGAAGGCCAGCTGGGCTCACGCCATCTCGCGCGCTGAAGGCCTGAGCCTGGAGTTCCGTCTGATTCGCCCGGGCGAGTCGGCCCGGCACCTGCTGGCGCGCAACGCGCCCGTGCGCGATGCGCGCGGCAAGCTCACCGGCCAGCTCGGCTTCGTGCAGGATGTGACCGCGCTGCGGGTGCTGGAAGCCGAGTCGCGCATCAAGGAAGAGCTCAACCGCCAGATCATCGCCAGCAGCCCGGACTGCACCAAGGTGCTCGACCTCGATGGGCGCGTGGTTCAGATCACCGAGCAGGGGCGCCGCCTGGTCGAAGCGGACGACATCGACCAGGTACGGCACAGCGACTGGACGACCTGGTGGCCGGAGGAAGGCGCCCTGCTGGCGCGCGAGGCCATCGCGACGGGCCGCCAGGGCAGAAGCTCGCGCTTCGTGGCCTATGGCACCACCTTCAAGGGAACGCCCAAATGGTGGGACACCGCCGTGACGCCGATCTGCGACACGCAGGGAACGCCGGCGATGCTGCTGGTGGTCTCGCGCGACATCACCGAGCAGCATCGGCAACAGGAGGAGATCCGCCGCTTCAACGTGGAGCTCGAACGCCGCGTGAAGGAGCGAACCGACGAACTGGCCGACGCGAAGGAACGCGTGAGCATGGCGCTGGCCGAAGCCCAGTCGCTCTACAACCAGGCCCCGTGCGGATACCACTCGCTGGACGAGAACGGCACCTTCGTGCTGATGAACCGCACCGAGCTGGAGTGGCTGGGCTACGAGCGGCACGAGGTGGTCGGGCAACTGCATCTGCGCGACGTGTTGCTGCCGGAGCAGTTGGACCCGGCTCTCGCACGCCTGCGAGAGCTGGTCGCCGGCCAGCGCATCGAGCCGGCCGAGATCACCTTGCGCCGGCGCGACGGCAGCACCTTCATCGCACTCGTCAGCAGCACCGCGGTGCGCGACCACAAGGGTCGCTTCGTCCGGACCAACAACACCCTGATCGACATCACGGCGCGCAAGGCGGCCGAAGAGGCCCTGGCCGCACAGGGCCGCTTCCTGCAGGCACTGACGGAGTCGGTGCCCGTTCAACTGGCCTACTTCGATCGCGACCTGGTGTGCCGCTTTGCCAACGCCAGCTACGCGCGCTGGCGCGGTGGCGTGCCGAACGATGTCGTCGGCCTGCACCTGCGCGACATTGCCCAGCCGCAGTACTACGAGCAGGCGAACGAGCGGCTGGCCGCCGCATTGGCCGGCATACCGCAGCGCTTCGAGGGCGAGCGCGCCTTCCCCGGCGGCCACACCTTCTACGCCGGCATCGAGTACACGCCCTTCGTGGTCGACGGCCAGGTGCAGGGGCTGATCATCCAGATGCTCGACATCACCGAGCGCAAGGCCGCCGAGGACCGCGTCGCACAGGCCAACCTGCAACTCGGTGACGCGCTGGCGCAAGCCCGCACCCTCTACAACGGCGCGCCCTGTGGCTACCACTCGCTTGACATCCAGGGCACTTTTGTCGCCATCAATGACACCGAGCTCGATTGGCTGGGCTACCGGCGCGAAGAGGTGATCGGCAAGCTCAACTTCCGTGACGTCATCCCGCCGCCGCAGGTGGCGCTGCTGGAGGCGCGCATGGGCCGCATGCTCGAAGACGACGCGCTCGAGGCGGTGGAATACGAGATGCAGCGGCGCGACGGCAGCCGGTTCTTTGCGCTGCTGTCGTCGTCGGCCGTGCGCGACGCCCAGGGCAACTTCCTGCGCAGCAACACCACGGTGGTGGACATCACGCGCCGCAAGGCGGCCGAAGACGCGCTGCGCGAACAACAGCGCTTCCTGCGCAACATCACCGACCGCGTGCCCGGCCTGATTGCCTACCTCGACGCGGGCCTGCACTTCCGCTTCGCCAATGCAGAGCACCTGCGCGTCTACGGCATGGACCCGCAACGCATCATCGGCGAGCACATCAGCCATTGCGTGCCACCCGACGTCTGGGCCGATATCGCCCCGCGCATGGCTGCCGCGCTGACGGGCACGCCACAGCACTTCGAGACCTGGCGACGCACCGTCGACGGCAGCCCGATCTTCGTCAGCGCCAATTACCTGCCCGATCTGGATCCACAAGGGCAGGCGCGCGGGCTGTTCGTGCAGATCATCGACATCACCGAGCGCAAACGCATCGAGGAACGCGTCAATCACCTGAACGAGGAACTCGAACTGCGCATCCAGGAGCGGTCGGCCGAGTTGCTGGACAGCGAACAGCGTTTCCGCCTGATGGTGGACAACCTGCGCGACTACTGCATCTTCTTCATGGATGCGAACGGCTTCATCACCGACTGGACCGACAGCGCCCAGCGCATGGATGGCTATTCGCCGGTGCAGATGGTCGGGCGTCACTACGGCGTGCTGTTCGACCCGGTCAACCCCGAGGCTGGCAAGGCCGACGCCGAGCGCATGTTGCGCCTGGCGGCATCGCGCGGCCAGCACGACGTGCAGAGCTGGCTCACGCGCAAGGACGGCTCGCGTTACTGGTCGCACTCCGTCCTGATTGCCCTGCGTGACCAACGCGGTGAACTGATCGGCTTTGCCAAGATCAACCGGGACATGACCGACGCCAAACAGCTCGACGACCTGATGCACAACATCAACGACGAGCTCGAAAAGCGCGTGGTCGAGCGCACGGAACAGCTGCTCGCCGCCAACCGCGATCTCGAATCCTTCTCGTATTCGGTTTCTCACGATCTGCGTTCGCCGCTGCGCCACATCTCCAGCTTCGTGAGCCTGCTGGAAGAACACCTGGGCGCAACGCGCGACGAAACCACCACGCGCTACCTCTCCACCATCGGCAACTCCGCGCGGCACATGAGCCAGCTCATCGACGGCCTGCTCGCGTTCTCGCGGCTGGGCCGCGCGGCGGTCAACATCGCCCCGGTGGACTTCAACCACCTGGTGAGCGCGGTCGTCGCCCAGATCGCACACGACACCGAAGGGCGGATCGTGGACTGGCACATCGCCCAGGACATGCCCGTGGTGCACGGCGACGCGCTGCTGCTGCGCGAGGTCTGGGCCAACCTGCTGGGCAACGCCTTCAAATACACGCGCCCGCGCGAGCGGGCCGTCATCTCCGTGAGCTGGCACCTTGAGCCGGTGCGTGGCTACGTGTTCTCCGTCCGTGACAACGGCGTGGGTTTCGATACAAAATATTCCCAAAAGCTCTTCGGCGTTTTCCAGCGGCTGCATCGGGCGTCCGAGTTCGAGGGAACGGGCATCGGTCTGGCACTGACAAGGCGTATCGTCGAGCGGCACGGTGGCAGCGTCTGGGCAGAAAGCCGCCTGGGCGAGGGCAGCGTGTTCCACTTCTCGATACCGATCGAAGGCCCACGCCAGATCGAGCCCACCGATTCGATGCCGGCCCCGCTAGAACCATGAACAAGAACGCCGATGCCATCCTGCTGGTCGAGGACAACCCCGACGACGCCGAGCTGACCAAGCTCGCCCTCTCACGCCACGGCCTGGAGGGCCGCGTCACGCACGTGTCCGACGGCATGCAGGCGCTGGACTACCTGTTCCGCCGCAACCAGTTTGCGAACCGGGCGGGCAGCCACCCGGTGCTGGTGCTGCTCGATCTGAAAATGCCGCTGCTCGACGGCATCGGGGTGCTCAAGGAGATCAAGAGCTCCGACGTGCTGCACAACATTCCGGTGGTCGTGCTCACCTCGTCCACCGAACCGAGCGATCTGCTGCGCGCCTACGACGCCGGCACCAACGCCTACATCGCCAAGCCGACCGAGTTTTCGCAGTTCCTCAGCGCCATGAAGCACGTGTGCGAGTTCTGGGTGAACATCAACCAGACCGCACCTCCGCTGGCGTCGGCGGGCGTGCGCAACACCGGCTTCGGGGAACTCCTGTAAACGCAAACGCCCCCGCCACGCCTCGCGGGACAACCTCCGGGGGCTGAGGGGCGCGGCTCAGACGATTGCGCGCGCCGCAAGCCTTGTTCCCTGCTTCACCAGGGATCGACGTAGCGCTCGGCGCGGGCTTCGCGCACGCGGGCACCGGCCAGTCCTCGCAACAGCCAGTCGCGCGTGTCGGCGGGGTCGATCACCGCATCGATCTCCAGCGTGGTCGCCATGGGTATGGCGGCCCCTTGCGCCACCTGCCGGGCCAGCAACTCATCGAACAGGGCCTGGCGTTCGGGCCCCTCGGGCAGGGCCTCGAGTTCCTTGCGATAGCCCAGGCGCACCGCGCCTTCCAGCCCCATGGCGCCGAACTCCGCGCTCGGCCAGGCCACGGTGAAACCCGGGGCGTGGAAGCCGCCGCCACTCAGGCCCATGGCCCCCAGGCCGAAGGCCTTGCGCAGCACCACGCTGAAGAACGGCACGCGCAGTGCCGCAGCGATCACGAACAAGCGGCTCACGTGACGCACCTGGGCGTGCGCCTCGACCTCGGGCCCCACCATGAAGCCGGGCGTGTCGATCAGGCTCACCAGGGGCAGGCCGCGTGCGTCGCACAACTGCATGAAGCGTGCGAGCTTGTCCGCCGCGTCGGCGTCTACGGCGCCGCCCAGGTGCTGCGGGTTGCTGACCACGAAACCCACCGCCCGTCCGCCCAGGCGCCCGAGGGCGGTGTGGATGGCCTGGCCGAAGGCCTCGCGCAACCAGACCACACTGCCCGGGTCCGCCAGCCCCAGCACCACGGCTCGGCTGTCGTAACTGCGCAATCGGCTGTCGGGCAGCACCTCGCGCAACCTGGCGCCCTCGGGGGCAGACTCGGCGGCCACGGTACTGCCCTGGAACAACGCCAGGCATTGCCGCGCCGCCGCCACGGCCTGCGCTTCGTCCGCCACCAGCAGGTCGATCACGCCGTTGGCGTGCTGCACGGCCGCGGGCCCGATGTCCTCGGGGCCGTACCGGCCCAGGCCGGCGCCTTCGACCATGGCAGGCCCGCCCATGCCGATGTTGCTGCCGCGCGTGGCGATGATGAGGTCACAACAGCCCAGCAGCGCCGCATTGCCGGCAAAGCAGCGCCCGGCGGCAATGCCGATGGTCGGCACCCGGCCCGACAGGCGCGCCATGGCGGCAAACGTGCCCACGTGCAAGCCCGCCACGATCGGCATGTCGGTGTCGCCCGGGCGGCCGCCGCCGCCCTCGGCGAACAGCACCACCGGCAGGCGCTGGTCGTGCGCGATGCCGAGCAGGCGATCGGTTTTCTGGTGGTTGCGCATGCCCTGGGTGCCGGCGAGCACCGTCGCGTCGTAAGCGAGCACCGCGGTGCGCGCCCGCTCGGGGCCGAACAGCGCGCCATTGATGCTGCCGATCCCCGTGACCATGCCGTCGCCCGGCGTGTTGGCGATCAGGTCGGCTTCACTGCGGCGCGTTCGCTGCGCGGCCACCGCGAGTGCGCCGTATTCGATGAAGCTGCCCGGGTCACACAGATCGGCCACGTTCTCGCGTGCGGTGCGCAGGCCCTGCGCGTGGCGGCGCGCGACCGCCTCGGGGCGGGCGGCGTCGGCCACGAAGGCCATGCGCTCGCGCCAGCGCCGCAGGTCCTCGCGCCCGGTGGTCAGCGGGGCGGCTGGCACGGCGTCGACAGGCGCCTCACGTTCCGGCGCCGGTGCGGCAGCCGCAGTGATGCGCCAGAGCGTGTCGCCGGCCTGCACGGCGTCGCCCGGCGCCACCAGGCAATCGGCAAGCCGGCCATCGGCGTCGGCACGCAACTCGTGCTCCATTTTCATGGCCTCGACCACCAGCAAGGGCTGGCCAAGGCGCACCACATCGCCCGGCCGCGCGAGCCATTCGACGACCTGGGCCTGCAGCGGCGACCGCAAGGGTGAGCGAGCGCGGAGCGCTCAGTAGATGTCGGAGTCAGCCCACTGCGACGAGGGGCCGAATTCCTGTTGCTTGGCGGGCACGTTGAGGTTCAGCACGAACACCACTTCACCGCCGAAGCGGCCCACGCCCAGGCTCTTCATGAGCTGCTGTTCCTGCTCCGGGCGCTCCATGCGCAGGAAGCAGATCGCCTGCTTGGTGCCCTCGTGCATGGCCGTGAGGATGTCCAGGCGCGTGATGCGTCCGAACTCGCTGCACAGCTCGTGCAGGGCGGATTTCAGGCTGGTCACGTCGCTGTGCTGCCTGAGTTCTGCGAGTGCGCTCACCTTGTCTACTCCCCCGGTCTTGCCTGGCTGGGCCGATCCCTGCGCCTGGCGCGAGTCTGTGTCATGAAAGACGTCTTCTGTATGACGCTCATCAAACATCGTAGAACAGCCGCTACAAAAAGTCACAACTATGTTACAAAAATTCGGCGTGCCCGCCCGCGGCGTGTCGCAGTTCACGGCAAAGACCGCGCCTGTCCGCCGAAAGACCACAGACCCCGGCAGAGGCGGTCGCTATCCTAGGCCTTCCATGCGACCTTCGAACACCGACCTCCCCGCAGCCAGCGCGACCCATCCCCACAACGTCGAGTTTCGCGAGGCGTTCGACCGCGTGGCCCACCACTTCGTGCGCGAGGCCGACATCACCGCTGCCCTGGTGCTGGAGCGCCAGGGCCAGGGCTGGCAGGTGCTGGGCAGCGCGGGGCTGGACGCCTCCCAGGAAGCGGTGGCACTGGCGCTGTGCGAGGGCCTGAACGGCAACGAGGAGTGGGTTGCCGATGCCGGACGCGAAGCGCGCTGGTCGCACCTGGACCTCGGCCGCGGAAGGCGCGGACTGCGCCACCTGCATTGGTGGCCCATGGCGCGCGCGAGCGGAGCGGCCTTGCTGCTGATCGATGCACAACCGCGCGAGGAGCGACGCGACAACCCAGTGCTGCGGCCCTTGCACGAGCAGGCGTGCGACCTGCTGCTGGCCGTGCGCCGCGGCCGCGAGTCGCTGGCGGCGCAGCTCACGCAGCAGCGCAACCACCAGAGCCAGATCGCGCTGATCGAACGCACCGCGGAGTTGGGCAGCTGGTCCATCGAGACCAGCGGGCAGCGGCTGGATTGCTCGCCCGGCCTGCTTTCGCTGCTGGGCATCGAGACCGGTGCGGCACCCGGTACGCTGGAGGCCATGCTGGAGCGGCACGCCCCGGAATGGCGCCGCGGCCTCAGGCAGCGCATCGAGCGTTGCGCAATGCGTGCCGAACCGTTCGACGAGGAGGTGCAGATCCTGCTCGAGGGCGTGGGCCCGAAATGGGTGCGCACCGTGGGTGACGCCGTCTGCGATGACACCGGCAACGTCTTGCGGGTGCAGGTCGCGGTGCTGGATATCTCGGCCACCAAACAGGCACAGCAGGAAACCTTGCGCCTGGCGATGCGCCTGACCACGACGCTGGCAAGCATCACGGAGGCCTTCGTCACGCTGGACCGCCAATGCTGCTTCACCTACCTCAACCAGGAGAGCGAGCGGCTGCTGCAGAAGAGCACCGCCGATCTGCTGGGCCTGGAGCTGTGGCACGACTTCGCGCCCGGGGTGGCGCAACGGCTCAAGGAGCAACTGCTCAACGCGCTGCAGAACAACCGCCGGGTGGAACTGGAGGACTGGTTCCCTTCGCTGGGCAAGTGGCTGGAGGTACGCGCCTACCCTTTCGCCGAAGGCCTGGCGGTCTATTTCCGCGACGTGACCGAACGGCGACGCTCGCAGGAGCAGCTGATGCTGCTGGAGACCAGCGTCGCACGGCTCAACGACATCGTGCTCATCGCCGAAGCCGGCGACGGCCAGGTGGAGCCGCGCATCGTGTTCGTGAACGACGCCTTCGAGACGCAGACCGGCTACGCGCGAAGCGACATGCTCGGCCAGTCGCCGCGCTTGCTGCTCGACCTGGACCCTACCGTGGCCAAGATGCGCGAGTTCACCGAGGGCCTGCGCGAGACGCAAAAGGCGCGCACCGAGCTGATGGTGCGACGCAAGAACGGCGCGCTGTTCTGGGTCGAACTCGAGGTGGTGTCGGTGCAGTCCGGCATTGGTGACGCAACGCACTGGGTGGCGGTCGGGCGCGACATCACGCAGCGCAAGACGGCCGAGGACATGATCCGCCACCTGGCCTTCTACGACCCGTTGACCGACCTGCCGAACCGCCAGCTGCTGCAGGACCGCCTGCAAAAAGCGCTGGCCAGCAGCGCGCGCAGCGGGCAGCACGGCGCCCTGCTGTTCATCGACCTGGACAACTTCAAGATCCTCAACGACACCCTGGGCCACCAGATGGGCGACCAGCTGCTCAAGAAGGTGGGGCAACGCCTGAGTGCCAGCGTGCGCAAGACCGACCTCGTGGCGCGCCTGGGGGGCGACGAGTTCGTGGTGATGGCCGACGACCTGAGCAACGACGTGACCGCCGCCGCGCACAAGGCGCGCGTGCTGGCCGAGAAGGTGCTCAACACGCTGCGCGAGCCCTTCGCCCTCACCGGCCATCACCATTTCGCCACGCCCAGCATCGGCGTCACCATCTTCAGCGGCACCCAGGCCGACGTGGGCGAACTGCTCAAGCAGGCCGACCTGGCCATGTACCAGGCCAAGTCGCTCGGCCGCAACACGCTGTGCTTCTTCGACCCGGCCATGCAGGCCGCCATGAGTGCGAACGCGCGCACCGGCTCCGACCTGCGCGACGGCCTGCGCCGCGGCGAGTTCCTGCTGTACTACCAGCCGCAGGTGGATCGTGCGGGCGTGATCACCGGCGTGGAGGCGCTGCTGCGCTGGAACCATCCCGAGCGCGGCCTCATCCCCCCGGCCGAATTCATCCCCGTGGCCGAGGACACCGGCCTGATCCTGCCACTCGGCCTGTGGGCACTGGAGACCGCGTGCGCCCAGCTTTCTGCCTGGGCCAGACGCCCCGAGACAGCCAACCTGAGCATCGCGGTCAACGTGAGCGTGCGCCAGTTCCGCCACCCCGATTTCGTCGATTCCGTGGTGGCCTGCATCCGCAACAGCGGCGTGCGCCCGCACCGCCTCAAGCTCGAACTCACCGAGAGCCTGCTGGCCGACCGCATGGAGATCACGATCGAGAAGATGGGCATGCTCAAGGCCCTGGGCGTGACGCTGTCGCTCGACGACTTCGGCGTCGGCTATTCATCGCTGTCGGTGCTCAAGCGGTTGCCGCTGGATCAGCTCAAGATCGACAAGGCCTTCGTGGCCGATGTGCTGACCGATCCGAACGACGCCGCGATCTCGCGCGCCATCATCGCGCTGGCCCAGTCGCTGGGCCTGCAGGTGGTGGCCGAGGGCGTGGAGACGGTGGAGCAGCGCGACTTCCTCACCTACCAGGGCTGCGACCAGTTCCAGGGGCACCTGTTCTCCAGGCCGCTGCCGATCGAACAGCTCGACGCGCTGCTCGCCAACCCCCTGGCGGGCATGGTCGTGATGTGACCGCGCCGACCCCGCTCAGACGTTGAGCAACAGGAATCGCCGCTCCCACGGGCTCACCACATCGAAGTACTCGCGGTACTCGGTGTCCTTGATGGCGCCATAGGTCTGGATGAAGTGCTCGCCGAACAGATCGACCAGCGGCTCGCAGCGCATGAGGCGCTCGACCGCGTCGTCCAGGTGGCGCGGCAGCTGGTGCGGCTGCTCGTAGGCGCTGCCACTCAGCGGCTCGCTGGGCTGTATGCCCTGCTTCATGCCCAGGTAACCACAGGCCAGGCTGGCCGCCAGCGCCAGGTAGGGGTTCACGTCGACACCGGCCAGGCGGTTTTCCACCCGGCGCGCCTGCGGCTCCGAGTGCGGCACGCGCAGGCCGCAGGTGCGGTTGTCGTAACCCCAGCTCAGGTTGATGGGGGCCGAGGTGTAGCGCGACAGGCGCCGGTAGGAGTTGACGTAGGGTGCGAAGAAGGCGGTGGCCGCCGGCAGGTAGGTCTGAAGGCCGCCGATGAAGTGGAAGAACAGCCCGGAGGCTTCGCCATCGGCTCGGCTGAAGATGTTTTTTCCATCGCCGAGGCCCACCACACTCTGGTGGATGTGCATGGCACTGCCGGGCTGGCCCTGCATGGGCTTGGCCATGAAGGTGGCGTACATCTGGTGGCGGATCGCCACCTCACGGATGGTGCGCTTGAACAGGAACACCTGGTCGGCCAGCGGCAGCGGATCGCCGTGGTCGAGGTTGATTTCCATCTGCGCCGTGCCCATCTCGTGGATCAGCGTGTCGAGCTGGATGCCCTCGGCCTCGCACCAGTCGTACATCACGTCGAAGATGTCGTCGTACTCGTTGATGGCGTCCATCGAGAAGCTCTGCATGCCCGCTTCGGTGCGGCGTGTGCGCCCCACCGGCGCCTTGAGCGGGATGTCCTCGTCGGGTTCGACCTGCACGAGGTAGAACTCCATCTCGGGCGCCACGATGGGCTTCCAGCCTTCGTCGGCGTAGAGCTTGAGCACGCGACGCAACACGTTGCGCGGCGACAGCGCCACGGCCTTGCCGTCAAAGCTGAAGCAATCGTGGATGATCTGCGCGGTGGGCTCCTTGGCCCAGGGCACCGGGCGCAGCGTCGTGACGTCCGGGCGCAGTTGCATGTCCGGATCGGCCACCGAGGTGTAGTCCTTCTCGGGGTAGTCGCCGGTCACCGTCATGGTGAGCACGGCCTCGGGCAGGCGCAGGCCCACAGCCGGGTCGTACTTGTGGCGCGGGACGATCTTGCCGCGCGCCTGGCCTGCCATGTCGGGGATCAGGCATTCCACTTCAGTGATGCGGTGTTCGTCCAGCCAGCGCTGGATCTGCGCGGCGTCGTTGCTCGATTGCTCGGCCATGGAGGGCACTCGGGAGTTCGGGATGCGCGCGACTTTACGCGCAGCCCACCCCGGCGCACCAGACCGCTTCGGCGCCTGTTGACGGTTCCGGCGCCAGGGCAGGCCACTCAGTGCGCAAACAGCGCCACATTGCCGCCCGCCGCGGTGGTGTTGATCGTCAGTGTCTGCTCGGCACAGAAGCGCACCAGGTAGTTCGGCCCGCCGGCCTTCGGCCCGGTGCCCGACAGACCTTCGCCACCGAACGGTTGCACGCCCACGACGGCGCCGATCGTGTTGCGGTTGACGTAGACGTTGCCGATGCGTGCGCGGGCCGCCAGCGCCAGCGCCCGGCTGTCGATGCGCGTCTGCAGGCCCAGCGTGAGGCCGAAGCCGAGCGCGTTGATCTGGTCGATGACCGCGGCGGGATCACCCGACCAGCGCACCACCTGCAGCACCGGACCGAAGATTTCCTCGCGCACATCGGCGATCGATGCGACCTCGAACATCTGCGGCGCCAGCGTCTGAGGGGGCAGGCCGTCGCGATCGGGCAACAGCGCGCGCGCACGTTCGCGCAGGCCACGCACCGCCTGCGACACGCCCGCGAACGCCTCGGCGTCGATCAACGGACCGACGTCGGTGGCCATGTCCGCGGGGTCGCCCACCACCAGTTCGGCCGCGGCGCCACGCACCATGGCGATCACCGCGTCGGCCACCGCCTCGTGCACGCACAGCAGGCGCAGCGCCGAGCAGCGCTGGCCCGCGCTGCGAAACGCGCTCTGCAACACGGCGTCGGCCACCTGTTCGGGCAACGCGGTGCTGTCCACCAGCATCGCGTTGATGCCGCCGGTCTCGGCGATCAGGGGCACGATGGGGCCGTCCTTGGCCGCGAGCGCGCGCTGGATGGCCTTGGCCACCGGCGTGGAGCCGGTGAACACGACGCCGGCCACGCCAGGCTGCGCCACCAGCGCAGCGCCCACGGTCTCGCCCGGGCCGTTGAGCAACTGCAGTGCGTCGGCGGGCACGCCAGCGGCCTGCAGCAGATCCACCGCCACCCGCGCGATCGCGGGCGTCTGCTCGGCCGGCTTGGCCAGCACGGTGTTGCCGGTGGCCAGCGCCGCCGCCACCTGGCCGGTGAAGATGGCGAGCGGGAAGTTCCAGGGGCTGATGCAGACCCAGGCGCCGCGCCCGATGAGCCGCAGCGTGTTCGATTCGCCGGTGGGGCCGGGCAGTTCGACGGGCGCCTGGATGCGCTCGGCCTCGACGGCGTAGTAGCGCAGGAAATCCACCGCCTCGCGCACCTCGGCGATCGCATCGCCCCAGGTTTTCTTCGCCTCTTTCACGAGCAGCGCGCACAGTTCGGGCAGGCGCTGCTCCATGGCGTCGGCGGCGCGGCGCAGGCAGGCAGCGCGTTCGGTCACCGGCACGGCATGCCAATGTGCAAAGGCGTGTTGCGCGCGCTGCACGGCTGCGTGGGCCCCGTCGGCCTGCGTCTGGGGCACCACCGGCACCGCGGCGGCGGCCATGGCGGCGTGAAGGCGCGCGCGCTCGGCGGCCACGGCCAGGTCCAGCCCCTGGCTGTTGGGGCGGGCATCACCGTAGAGCGCGCGCGGCAGCACCAGGGCCGGTTCGGCGCTTTCATCGCGGCAGCGGGCGATGGGCGAGGCCAGCAGTTCTTCAAGGCCCACCCGTTCATCGGCCAGTTGGTGCACGAAGGACGCGTTGGCGCCGTTCTCCAGCAGCCGGCGAACCAGATAGGCCAGCAGGTCGCGGTGCGCGCCCACGGGGGCGTACACGCGGCAGCGCACGCCGGGGTCGCGCAGCACCTCGCGGTAGATGCCCTCGCCCATGCCGTGCAGGCGTTGCAGTTCGAACGGCACGCCCGCGGCGCGCGCCATGTGCTGGATGGCCGCGATGGTGGTGGCGTTGTGGGTGGCGAACTGGGGGTGGATCACGTCGCCAGCGGCGATCAACGCCTGCGCACAGGCCAGGTAGCTCACGTCGGTGCGGTGCTTGCGCGTGAACACCGGGTAGCCCGGCAACCCGAGCTCCTGGGCGCGCTTGATCTCGGCGTCCCAATAGGCGCCCTTGACCAGGCGGCACATCAGGCGCACGCCATGACGGCGCGCGATGGCGGCCACCTCGTCGATCAGCTCCACCGCGCGCGTCTGGTAGGCCTGCAGGGCGAGGCCGAGGCCGCCCCAGGCCGGGCATTGCTGTGCCACCCGCGCCACCAGGGCCTCGAAGACATCGAGCGAGAGCTCCAGGCGTTCCACCTCTTCGGCGTCGATGGTGAGGTTCAGCCGCGCCGCCGCGGCGCGCTCGCACAGCGTCCACACGCGCGGCACCAGGGTCTGCAGCACGCGCTCGCGCTGCGCGTGCTCGTAGCGCGCGCACAGCGCGCTGAGCTTGATCGACAGTCCGTCGTTGCGCGCCGGCTCGGCCGACGGGTCGGTGCCGGCCGCGATGGCGTCGATCGCGTGCGTGTAGCTCGCGAGGTAGCGCTGGGCGTCGGCCTCGGTGCGCGCGCCTTCACCCAGCATGTCGAAGCTGTGCACGCGGTTGGGTTGCGTGGCATGGGCGGCGCGCGCCAGCCGCAGCGCCTCCTCGATGGTCTGCCCCAGCACGAACTGGCGCCCCAGCAACTGCACGGCGCGCAAGGTGGCACCCACCACGGTGCGCGCCCCAAGCCGCGCCACCAGGCCGCCGGCCTCGCCTTCGGGCGGAAGCCAGCGCTTGCTCCAGCCGATGGCGTTGGACGACAGGCGCGCCAGCAGCGCATCGCCCGAGCGCTCGAAATCGGCGCGGCCGAGCTGGTCGGCCGTGAGGGCGATCGCGGTCTCGGCGTCGGGCACGCGCAGCAAGGCCTCGGCCAGTCGCATCAGCGCCAGGCCTTCGGCGCTGGAGATGGGGTATTCCTTGAGCAGGCGCTCCATGGCCCAGAACGGCGGCGGATTGTCGCGCACGGCCCGCACCCACGGCGTGGCAGCGGCCACCACCGCCGGCCAGTCGGGGCCCGGGTTCAAGCGCGTGAGGCGATCCGCCAGCACGTCGGCCTCGGCCCGACAGGGGTCGGGCAGACGATCGGCGTGGTCGACGGGAGAATGGAAATCGGGATGGAGCATGACGGGCACCTGCGGCTGTAGACCGTGAATGTGCGTATGCTCTTTGTTTGTTGATTGAGTTTTTCGCTGACTTGTTTGGCGTTCACGAACTTTTATTCATCATGACAACCGGTTTACCCGACCTCGATCGCATCGACCTGAAGATCCTGCGCGCGCTGCAGGCCGATGGCCGCCTGACCAATCTGAAGCTGGCGGAGGACGTGGGCCTGTCGCCCACCGCGGTGCTGGCGCGCACGCAGCGGCTGCAACGCGATGGCTACATCACCGGCTACGAGGCCCGGCTCGACCCGCACAAGCTCGGCCGCGGGATGCTGGTGTTCGTGGAGGTGCTGCTCGACCGCACGACCCCGAACGTGTTCGAAGCCTTCAAGGCCGCGGTGCAGGTGCGCGAGGAAATCCTGGAATGCCACATGGTGGCGGGCGGCTTCGACTACCTGCTCAAGACCCGCATGGCCGACATGGCCGCCTACCGGGACTTCGCGGGCAGCGTGCTGTGGCAGTTGCCCGGTGTGCGCGAGACGCGCACCTACGCGGTGATGGAGGAGGTCAAGCACAGCAGCCGCCTGCCGATCTGACGCCGCGATCCGGCGCCCCAGGATCTCCCCCATCGAGGCTGGTCAGGCGCGCAGCACGCCGCCAGAATGTGGCGTGTCCCCCGTCACCAGGAGCACGCCATGTCCCTACTCTCCCGGGTTGCCATCGCCGCGGTGCTGACCACCCCCTTGCTGGCCACCGCCCAGGGCGTCAAGCCCGGCCTGTGGGAAGTCACCCAGAAAATGGGGGGCAACCCCAAGGCCGACGCCGCCATGGCCCAGATGCAGCAGCAGATGGCCGCCATGAGCCCCGAGCAACGCAAGATGATGCAGGACATGCTCGCAAAGCAGGGCATGTCGATGCCGGGCGCCGCGGCCGGCGGTGGCATGAGCATGCGTTACTGCCTCACGCCCGAGATGGCCGCGCGCAACGAGCCGCCGCCCGCGGCCGACGGCAAGTGCAGCACCAAGGTCACGCACCGCTCGGCGAGCGAGATGAAGATGACGTTCCAGTGCACCGAGCCGCCCTCCAGCGGCGACAGCACCATCCGCTTCCAGGGCGACGGTGCCTACAACTCGATCACCAACGTGACCACGCAGGTGGCCGGCAAGCCCGAGCGCGCCACCATCGAAGGCTCGGCGCGCTGGGTGAGCGCCAACTGCGGTGCGGTCAAGCCGCGGCCGTAGCGTCCTTCATGGGGCGCTGACCGAACACGGCCCGCCCCACGCGCACCATCGTGGCGCCCGCGGCCACCGCGGCCTCGAGGTCGTCGCTCATGCCGATGGAAAGCGTGTCCAGCGCATGGCCTCGGCCACGCAGATCATCGAACGCGTCGCGCACGCGCAGGAACAAGGCCTTCTGGGTGGAGAAGTCGGGCGACGGCTCGGGAATGCTCATGAGCCCGCGCAGGCGCAGGTTGGGCAACGCGGCCACCGCATCGGCCAGTGCAGGCAGCTCGGCCGGGGTGACACCCGACTTGTTCGCCCCGCCGTCCACATTGAGCTGCAGGCACACGTTGAGGGGCGGCAGGCCGGGCGGGCGCTGCTCGCTCAGGCGCTGGGCGATCTTGAGGCGGTCCACCGATTGCACCCAATCGAATTGCTCGGCAACCCAACGCGTCTTGTTGCTCTGCAGCGGCCCGATGCAATGCCATTCGATGGCCTCGCGCGGCAGCATTTGCGCCACCTGCGCGATTTTGTCGATGCCTTCTTGCACATAGTTTTCGCCGAAAGCCGTCTGGCCGGCGGCATGGGCCTGACGGACGGCGTCGGCTCCGAAGGTCTTTGAAACCGCCAGCAAAGTAACCTCTGCGCTGTCCCGCGAAGCCGCTTCGCAGGCCCGCCACAGCCGCTCCCGCACTTGCTGGAGATTGGCGGCGATGCTCGTCATAATCGTTCGCAACTGCCCTAAAGAAACACGGATCGACCCGGGATGGACATCACCCAACTGCTGGCTTTCAGCGTCAAGAACAAGGCCTCCGACCTGCACCTGTCCGCCGGGTTGCCGCCCATGATACGGGTGCACGGCGACGTGCGCCGCATCAACGTCGACGCGCTCGACCACAAGGCTGTCCACGCCATGGTGTACGACATCATGAACGACAGCCAGCGCAAGCAGTACGAGGAGTTCATGGAATGCGACTTCTCGTTCGAGATCGAGGGTCTGGCGCGTTTTCGCGTCAACGCCTTCAACCAGAACCGCGGCGCCGGCGCCGTGTTCCGCACCATCCCGAGCAAGATCCTCACGCTGGAGCAGCTCAACGCGCCCAAGATCTTTGCCGATCTCGCCCTGCGCCCGCGCGGTCTGGTACTGGTGACCGGCCCCACCGGCTCAGGCAAGTCGACCACGCTGGCGGGCATGGTCAACCACCTCAATGAAACCGAATACGGCCACATCCTCACGGTGGAAGACCCGGTGGAATTCGTGCACGAGTCGAAGAAATGCCTGGTGAACCAGCGCGAGGTCGGCCCGCACACGCTGAGTTTTGCCAACGCGCTGCGCTCGGCGCTGCGTGAAGACCCGGACGCCATCCTCGTGGGCGAGATGCGCGACCTGGAGACCATCCGCCTGGCCATGACGGCCGCCGAAACCGGCCACCTGGTGTTCGGCACGCTGCACACCTCCAGCGCCGCCAAGACCATCGACCGCATCATCGACGTCTTCCCCGCGGAGGAAAAGGACATGGTGCGCGCCATGTTGTCCGAGTCGCTGGTGGCGGTGATCTCGCAGACGCTGTGCAAGCTCAAGGACGGCAGCGGCCGTGTGGCCGCACACGAAATCATGCTGGGCACCAGCGCCATCCGCAACCTCATCCGCGAGGCCAAGGTGGCGCAGATGTACTCGGCCATCCAGACCGGCAACAGCGTGGGCATGCAGACGCTCGACCAGAACCTGGCCGACCTCGTGCGCCGCAACGTCATCAGCCCGGCCGAGGCGCGCAGCAAAGCCAAGATTCCCGAGAACTTCCCGGGATGAACATGGCCCTTCACTGAGGCAACCGCACCATGGAACGCGATCAGGCATCCAAGTTCATCAACGACCTGCTGCGGCTCATGCTCAGCCGCGGCGGCAGCGACCTGTTCATCACGGCGGAGTTTCCGCCCGCCATCAAGGTCGATGGCGCGGTCACCAAGGTGTCGCCGCAGCCGCTCACCGCTGGCCACACACTGGCGCTGGCGCGCGCCATCATGAACGACAAGCAGGCGGCGGAGTTCGAGCGCACCAAGGAGTGCAACTTCGCGATCTCGCCACCCGCGATCGGGCGCTTCCGCTGCAACGCCTTCATCCAGCAGGGCAAGATCGGCCTGGTGATGCGCACGATTCCCGCCGTGCTGCCCACCATCGACAAGCTCGGCCTGCCGCAGGTGCTCAAGGACGTGGCCATGTCCAAGCGCGGCCTGTGCATCCTGGTGGGCGCCACGGGCTCGGGCAAGTCCACCTCGCTGGCGGCCATGGTCGACTGGCGCAACGAGAATTCGCACGGCCACATCGTCACGGTGGAGGACCCGATCGAATTCGTGCACCCGCACAAGAACTGCGTGGTGACGCAGCGCGAGGTCGGCATCGACACCGACAGCTGGGAAGCCGCGCTCAAGAACACGCTGCGCCAGGCCCCCGATGTGATCCTGATGGGCGAGATCCGCGACCGCGAGACCATGGAGCACGCGATCCAGTTCGCCGAAACCGGCCACCTGTGCCTGGCCACGCTGCACGCGAACAGCGCCAACCAGGCGCTGGACCGCATCATCAACTTTTTCCCCGAGGAACGCCGCCCGCAGCTGCTGATGGACCTGTCGCTCAACCTGCGCGCGCTGGTCTCGCAGCGCCTGGTGCCGCGGCAGGACAACAAGGGCCGCTTCGCCGCGGTCGAGGTCCTGCTCAATTCGCCCCTGATCTCCGACCTGATCTTCAAGGGCGAAGTGGCCGAGATCAAGGAAGTGATGAAGAAAAGCACCCAGATGGGCATGCAGACCTTCGACCAGGCGCTGTTCGAGGCCTTCGAGTCCAACCTCATCACCTACGAGGACGCGCTGCGCAACGCCGACTCGCTCAACGACCTGCGCCTGCAGATCAAGCTCAACAGCCAGCGCGCAAAGACCCTCGATCTCGCGGCCGGCACGGAGCACCTCACCATTGTCTGACCCCCCTGCGCCGCGCCTGCGGCGCGTCACCCCTCCGAGGGGGCGGCACCAGAGGCCCGGCAAAGCCGGTTCCGCGGTGTCTCTGGGTACCATCGCGGCGTTTCATCCAAAGGAGACCCGCTGTGAATCCCAAGAACTACGAACCCACCCCGGCGCGCCGCGTCGCTTTCCTCGGCCTCGGCGTCATGGGCGCCCCGATGGCGGGCCACCTGGCCAGGGCCGGCCACCAGGTCACCGTCTACAACCGCACCACCGCCAAGGCCGAGGCCTGGGCGAAAGAACACGGCGGCGCGTTCAAGGCGACCCCGCGCGAGGCCGCCAGCGGTGCCGACATCGTGTTCGCCTGCGTGGGCAACGATGCCGACCTTCGCGCCATCACGCTGGGTGCCGACGGCGCCTTTGCCGGCATGAAGCCCGGCACCCTCTTCGTGGACCACACCACCGCGTCGGCCGACGTCGCGCGTGAGCTCTACGCCGCCGCCAAGGCACTGGGCATCGCCTTCGTGGACGCCCCCGTCTCGGGCGGTCAGGCTGGCGCCGAAAACGGCCTGCTCACCGTCATGTGCGGCGGCGATCAGCCCGCGTTCGACACCGTCAAACCCGTGGCCATGGCGTTTTCACGCGCCTTCACGCTGATGGGCGCCAGCGGTGCCGGCCAGCTCACCAAGATGGTCAACCAGATCTGCATTGCCGGGCTGGTGCAAGGCCTGTCGGAGGCCATCGCCTTCGGCCAGAAGGCGGGGCTGGACATGAACCTCGTGCTCGACGTGATCGGCAAGGGCGCGGCCCAGAGCTGGCAGATGGACAACCGCGGCAAGACCATGGTGGCCGATCAGTTCAACTTCGGCTTCGCGGTGGACTGGATGCGCAAGGACCTGGGCCTGGTGCTGGACGAGGCCAAGCGCAACGGCGCCCGCCTGCCCGTGACGGCCCTGGTGGACCAGTTCTACGCCGACGTGCAGGCCATGGGTGGCAGCCGGTTCGACACCTCGAGCCTGATCAAGCGGCTGAGGTGATCGACCTCACTGGCGCGGCGCGGTGGCGGGCGAGGTGCCCGCCGCCGGTGCGGGCTGAGCGGCCGGCGCCGGCGCCAGGCGCTGCAGTTCTTCCTCGGTGAGGATCTCGAAGATGCGCACCACGCGCTGCACGCCATCGACGTTGCGCGCGATCTCGGTGGCCCGATCGGCCTCACGCTGCGTCACGCGGCCCATGAGGTAGACGATGCCGTGCGTCGTGGTCACCTTGATGGCGGTGACCGGCAGGTCGCGCGCGTCGACAAAGCCGGCCTTGACGCGCCCGGTGATCAGGGTGTCGGACGTGCGCTGCGACAGGCCGGGCGAATTCATCACCTTGACCTCGTTGACGGTGCTGCGCACGTTGTCCACGCCCGCCACGATCTTCTCGACCTCGGCACGGGTCGCTTCGCTGTTCGCTTCACCGGTCAGCAGCACCTGGCGGTTGTAGCTGGTGACCGATACATTGGCGCGGCCGCCCACCTGGTCGCGCAAGCGGTTGCCGGCACGCAGTTCGATGGATTGGTCGTCAAGCTGCGCACCGGAGCTGCGGCGGTCGGTGGCAACGAGTGCGGTGCCCACGGCAGCGCCGCCCAGCACCAGGGGCGCGCAGGCGCCAAGCACGGCGGACAGGGAAACCACAGCCAGCGCAGCAGCGCCCAGGCGAGGCAGTTGTTTGAGGTTCATGCGGAGTTCTCCGTTTCGGTCGAAGGGGTTTCGGGCAGGCCCAGCAGCTGGGCATCGAGCCCGTCGGCCAGGCAATGCAGCACCAGCAGATGCAGTTCGGTCACGCGCGCGGCCTGATCGTGCGGCACACACACATGCACATCGGTGTCGCGGAGTTGGGCGGCCAGGCGGCCGCCACGCGCGCCGGTCAGCGCCACCACGGTCATTTCCCGTTCGTGGGCCGCGTCGACAGCGGCGATCAGGTTGCCAGCCTGTCCGTCGGGGCTGAAGACCAGCAGAACGTCACCGGCCTGGCCCAGGGCATGCACCTGGCGCGCGAACACCTGACGCCCGTCGAAATCGTTGGCGATGGCGGACATTGCCGCGGCGTTGCCCGAGAGCGAGAAGGCGGACAGACCGGGGCGCTCCCGCTCGTAACGGCCCAGGATGTGGGCCGAGAAAAGTTGCGCCAGCGCCGAGCCTGCGCCGTTGCCGCAGGTGAGTACCTTGCCGCCACCGGTGAGGCCGGCCAGCAACGCCGCCACGGCCGCCTCCACCAGCGGTGCCAGCAGGGGTGCGCTCTGGTATTTGAGATCGGCGCTGTCGATGAATTGCTGCTGGATGCGCTGCAGGAGCATGGGGCGATGATAGCGGCCGGCCCGGGCTGAATTGGCATCAAAACGCTTCACCGGCGTCGAAGGCCGCGGGCAGCCATTGGGGTGAGCTTTCGCCGTCGATGAGCACCGCATCGAAGCGGCACCGTGGCATGGAACGCAGGCGCGTCAGAAAGTGCCGCGCCGCCAGCACGATGCGCCGGCGTTTGATGGCCCCGATGCTCGCTGCGGCGCCGCCATGATCGCCCGATCGACGCTGGCGCACCTCCACGAACACCAGGGTGCCGTCGGGCTCCCGCATAATCAGATCGATCTCGCCGCCGCCGCGCCCGGGCGTGCGGAAGTTGCGCATCACGAGCCGCATGCCCTGCGCGAGCAGCAAGGCCAGCGCCAGGTCTTCGGCCCCTCGGCCCGCCGCCGTTGGCGTGGCCCGTTTCTCATCGCCCCACACGTGTCCCTCCCAACCATCGAACTGCTTGCCGCCGCGCGCCTGGCCGCGGGGGCCCAGCATTTTCCGCAGGGCGCGCTCTACATACTGGCCACCCCTATCGGCAACCGCGCGGACATCACCCTGCGTGCCCTGCACGTGCTCGACATCGCCGACGCCGTGGCCTGCGAGGACACGCGCCACACCGCCGCCCTGCTGCAGGGCTACGGCCTGCACAAGCCGCTGATCGCAGCGCACGAGCACAACGAACGCGAGGCCGCACAGGCGGTGATCGAGCGCTTGCGTCAGGGGCAGCGCGTGGTCTATGTGAGCGACGCCGGCACACCCGGCGTGAGCGACCCCGGCGCGCGCCTGGTGGCCGAGGCGCGCGCGGCCGGGCTGCGCTGCGTGCCGCTGCCTGGTGCGAGCAGCGTCACCACCCTGCTCAGCGTGGCCGCAGAAGTGCATGGCGAGGGCCGGTGGCGATTTGCGGGCTTCCTGCCGCCCAAGGGCGCCGAGCGCGAGCGCGCGCTGCGGGCGCTGGCGGCGTCGCCCGACGCCTGCGTGCTGCTGGAAGCGCCGCACCGCATCGAGGCGCTGGCTCAGGGGCTCGCGGACCAACTGGGGGAGCGACGGGTCACCGTCGGGCGCGAGCTGACCAAGCAGTTTGAAGAGGTGGACACCCTGCCCGCCGCGCAGTTGCCCGCCTGGCTGGGCGCGCACGCGCAGCGCACGCGCGGCGAGTTCGCGCTGCTGGTGCACGCGGTGGCGCCGGTGGCGGCAATGGAAGCCGAGGTGGATGCCGAGGCGCTGCGCGTGCTGGACGCGCTGCTGGGTGAACTGCCCTTGAAGACAGCAGTGAAACTCGCGGCGCAGATCTCGGGCGCGCCGCGCAATGCGCTCTACGAGGCCGCGCTCGCGCGCAAGCCAGCGGGCTGACTCAGGAGCGGCGCGGGCCGCCGGCGTCCTCGATCTCGCGCGCCTCGACGTCGACCACATCGCCACGCGCCGCTGCGCTGCCGGTCTGGGCATCGCCGCGCCAGCCGCCCTGGGCATAGCGCTGCGAGCGCTCGCGCATGCGCGCAAACATCACCACGGGCGCCGGCTTGCGCCCGGTGATCAGCGACCACAGCGACACACCCAGCACCACCACCAAGGAGGCGAGCAGCAGGCTCAGGAGGAAGACCGCCGCGGCCAGGGCCAGTGTCAGGCGCAGCACGGTGCGGCCCAGACGGCCCAGCAGATCGGCAAAAGCATTCATGGGTGACAGAGCGGATGCGCTCATGTGAGTTCCGGCAGAGATGGACACCCGGCGCACCTGCGGCCGGGGGCCGCGCTTGCAAGGACCGCCCGTCGGGACACGTCGGCAGCCACAACCGGCTGCTATTCTCGCTGCGCCCATGAAATCGCGAATCACCCAGTACTTCCTGCGCGGCCTGATCACTTTCCTGCCGCTGGCGCTCACCATCTACACCTTCTACCTGCTGGTGGTGTGGACGGAATCGCTGGCGCTGCGGCTGATCCGCCCTTTCATCGGCGATTTCTACCTGCCGGGCCTGGGCATCGTGATCGTGGCCGCGCTGATTCTCGGCCTGGGCATGATGGTTTCGCAGCCTGCCTTCGCCCGGTTGCTCTCGTGGGTGGAATTGCCGTTCACCAACCTGCCGGTTGTCAAGAGCATCTACACCTCGCTCAAGAACTTCGCCGACTACTTCGCGCCGCACGACAAGGACCAGCCGCAGCAGCAGGTGGTGCTCCTGCGTGCGCCGGGGCAGGACATGTCCATCGTCGGCCTCGTCACGCGCCAGTCGTTCGGTGATCTTCCGGGCGCGCTCGGCACGCTCGACCAGGTCGCCGTCTACCTCCCGATGGGCTACATGATCGGCGGCTACACGGTGTTCGTGCCGCGCGAATGGATCACCCCGATCGACATGTCGGTCGAGGAAGCGATGCGCTCGTCGCTGATCGCCTGGATGTCGTCCAGCCGCGAGTCGGGCTGAGCCTGCCCGGGCGGAACTCCGGCGCCGCTGCGGCTTCGAAGGGCCCATGTCACACACCACGCACCCGCGCACGCCATTACGCCGCTCCTTGCTGGTGGGCGCTGCCGCCGCGCTGGCGGCACCCGTCTGGCTGCGCCCGGCCATCGCGCAAGGCAAGGCATTTCGGCGCACCCCGAGCCAGACCGAAGGCCCGTTCTACCCGGTGGAGATCCCGACCGACCACGACGCCGACCTGCTGCGCCATGGCCAGGCGCGCTACGCCCGCGGGCAGGCCTGCCGGGTGGAGGGCACCGTGGTCGATCTCGATGGCCGGGCCATCGATGGCGCCGCGGTCGAGATCTGGCAATGCGACGAAGCCGGCCGCTACCACCACCCCGGCGACGGCAACCGCGCCGACCCCGCCTTCCAGGGCTTCGGCCGTGTGCACGTGGACCGCGAGGGCCGCTACCGCTTCCGCACCATCCGCCCGGTGCGCTATGGTGGGCGCACGCCGCACATCCACGTCAAGGTCAGGCTCGATCGCATGGAGCTGCTCACCACGCAGCTTTACGTGCAGGGCGATCCGGGCAACGAGCGCGATTTCCTCTGGCGCCGCCTGAGCGAGGCCGACCGCGCGCTCATCACCGTGCCGTTCAAGCCCACGGCGGACGGCCTGCTGGCCACATTCCCCATCGTCGTGCAGGCCTGAAGCGCCGCGGCTACGCTCGCGGCCCATGGATTCCCTGACGCAGATTGCCCTGGGCTCGGCCGTGGCCGTGGCCACCATGGGCCGGCGCACCGCGGTGTGGAAGTCGGCGCTGTGGGGCGCCGTGGCCGGCACCCTGCCCGACCTGGACGCCTTCATCGACCACGGCGACGCGGTGCTCAACATGGTGCTGCACCGCGCCGAGTCGCACGCGCTGTTCTACCTCACGCTGTTTGCGCCCTTGCTGGCCTGGGGCGTGTCGCGCCTGCACGGTGAAGGGGCGTTGTTCAGGCGCTGGTGGCTCGCGCTGTGGCTGGTGCTGGTCACCCATCCGTTGCTCGACACCATGACGGTGTACGGCACGCAGTTGCTGCTGCCGTTCACCAACCACCCTTTCGGCGTCGGCAGCCTGTTCATCATCGATCCGGCCTACACCGTGCCGCTGCTGCTGGGCGTGGTCGTGGCGCTCGCCGCGTCGACACGCGTGGGCCTCAAGGCCAACGCGATGGGCCTTGTGCTCAGCAGCGCCTACCTGGTGTGGAGCGTGCTGGCGCAGCAGCACGTCACCGACGTGGCGCGCGAATCGCTGCGTGAGCAAGGCATTCCGGCCGACCGGCTGCTGGTCACGCCGGCGCCGTTCAACACCGTGCTCTGGCGCATCGTGGCGGTGGGGCCGGATGCGTACGTCGAGGGGCACCATTCCTTGCTCGACGATTCGCCCGCGATCACCTGGCGCCGCTACGACAGCGGCGCAGCGCTCGCGCAGCGGCATGGCGAAATCGATGGTCTGCGCCGCGTGGCTGCGTTCAGCCACGGCTTCTACAAGGTGGACGAACGCGACGGGCGCCTGTTCGTGACCGATCTGCGCATGGGGCAGGAGCCGGCCTACTTCTTCCGTTTCGACCTCGGCCCGATTGCCGGGCGCGACGACGAGCCCCAACCCGCGCAACGCGTGGGCGACCGGCCCGACACCGCGCAGGCCCTGCCCTGGCTGTGGCGGCGCCTGCTGGGCGATCCGCTGGCGCCGCCGGGTGTGGCGGCGCGCTGATTCAGACGTCCACCGTCTCCCGGCCCTGGCGGCGCTGCAGCCGGTAGGGCGGCAGCCCCTGCAGCATCCGCCGGCCATAGGCCTGGCGCAGCAAACGCGCGTCGTAGCAAACCACGGTGGCTTCGTCGGTTTCGGTGCGCAAGGCGCGCCCGGTCCATTGCAGCAGGCGCGCGCCGGTGGCGGGCACCACCAGCTCGCTGAACGGGTCGCGGCCCTGCGCCTTGAGCCAGTCGGCCCGCGCCTGGCCCACCGGGTCGCTCGGCGAGGCGAAGGGCAGCTTGGTGATGAACACCCACTCGCAGAGTTCACCCGGCAGGTCCAGCCCTTCGCCGAACGACTGCAGACCGAACAGGATGGATGCTTCGTCTTCGCCCACGCGTTGCGCGTGGCGCCTGAGCAGTGCCGTGCGCGAGGCCTCGCCCTGCACCAGCACGCGCTCACGCAGATCGGTGTTGGCGCCCCGCTCCAGCAGGGCGGTGGCGGCGCGCATCTGCACGCGCGAGGTGAACAGCACCAGCGCGCCGCGCCTGACCTGTCGCAGATCGGCCATCAGGAGGTCGAGCATCTCGCGCGTGTAGCCGTCCACGTCCTTCGGGTCCGCGGCGGTCTGCACCACCACGAGACGGCCCTGCTTCGCGTGGTCAAACGGGCTTTGCACGGCGCGCGTGGTGGCGGCGGCGTCCCAGGCCAGGCCGGCCTCGTGCAGGAAGTGATCAAAGCCGCCGCAAGTGACCAGCGAAGCGGACGTGACCACCGCGCCGCGCACGTGCCGCCACAGGTGGTGGTGCAGCAAGCTGCCGGGCTGCAACGGACAGGCGTGCGCACTCAAGGTGACCATGCCGTGCATCACACCGGCCTGCAGCCATTTGGCCAACGGCGGCGCGCCGGGCTCGGCCGCCTGCATCCACAGGCTGGCGGTCTCGTGCAGGCTCTGCAGGCGTGGCGCAAAGCGGCCGATGCGCGCGTAGTGCTCGGCACTGCGCGTGGCCTCGCCGGGGTTCTCCCGCGCGTTGGCGCGCAGTTGCACGGCCAGCGCCTCGGCCAGCTTGAGCAGCACGCCGGCGTGCGCCTGCAGCGCGGCCAGCGGCTCGTGCCATTCGGCGGGCAGCGCGCCGCCCTCGAATCGGTGGGTGAGCGGGGGCGACTCGCTCGCCAGATCGCGCACCGCCGGCCCCACCGCGGCCATGCCCAGACGCGCGAGGTCGGCCAGGGCGGTCCGCGCGCCGCGCGCGTGTTCGTTCAGGTCCACGCCGTGCGCGTGCGAGATGGCTCTGGCCACCTCGTCGAAGGCCTTGGGCAGGCGCTCCAGCCAGGTGCTGTGCATCAGGTCCATGTGCGCGGTGAACTGGCCCTGCGCCACGTCGGGCAGGTGGTGCGCTTCGTCGAGCACGAGGTAGCAGTCCTGCGGCTTGGGCAGCGCGTGCAGGCCCAGCGTGGAGAGCAGTAGGTCGTGGTTGACCACGATCACCTGTGCGTGCGCGAGCCGGTTGCGCGCCTGGTAGTAGCTGCACCCGTTGTAGGCCGGGCAATGGCGCGCGGTGCAGGTGTGGCGCTCGGCGGCCACGGGTGCCCACAGTGCGGCCTCGGGCGGTTCGCCCAGGCGGTCGCGGTCGCCGTCCCAATCGCCCTGGTCGAGCGCAATGGCCCACTGTGCGTACTGCTGGGTGCGCTGCGCCGCGTCACCCGGGGGCTTGCTGCCGCCCTCGCCATCGAACAGGTCAGCGCCGGCGTCCTCACCGGCCGCCAGTTGATCGAGCTTGAGGCGGCACACGTAGCGCCCGCGGCCCTTGGCCAGGGCAAAGTTGAACGGCTGCGGCAGCAACGCCGCAAGCGCCGGAAGATCCTTGGCGATGAGCTGTTCCTGCAACGCCACGGTGGCGGTGCTGATGAGCACACGCTTGTCCTGCGCCAGCGCGAGCGGTATCACCGTGGCCGCGTAAGCCGCCGACTTGCCCACGCCGGTGCCGGCCTGCACCACCGCGATGCCGCGCTGCGGCCGCCCGGCCTCACTGGAAACACTGTCGTCGCCGAGCTGCACGCCGGACAGCGTCTCGGCAATGAAGGCCGCCATCTCGCGCTGGCCCTCGCGGGCACGGAAACCCGGTGCGCGGGCCACCACATGATCGAAAGCGGCCAGGGCCAGCGCCTCGCGCGCAAGCGCGCCTTCGGGGGCTCGCTCGGCGGCGGTCTGGTCGGGAGAAACGGGGTGCTCGTCGCGCATGGAGCCCGCGATTGTCGCCGCTGACGGGGGGCTGGCGGTTTGTCATGCTGCGATGCAACAATGGCCCATGGCCACCCGAAAGTCCCCGATCCAACGCATCGACCTTGCGCTGCAGGGCGGTGGCTCACACGGCGCCTTCACCTGGGGCGTGCTGGACCGCCTGCTCGAGGACGAGCGCCTGGAGCTCGCCGGCATCAGCGGCACGAGCGCGGGCGCGATGAACGCGGTGGCGCTGGCCGCCGGCCTGATGGAGGGCGGGCGCGAGGGCGCACGTGCCGCGCTGCGCCGCTTCTGGACACGTGTGGGCGAGCTCTCGCCCTTCGCCAGCGTGGCCGCCACGCCCGTCGTGCCCTGGCTCGACCCGGCCAGCCCCTGGGCCGCACCCTGGCTGGCCCCGCTGCGGGCCACCCAGCAATGGCTGGGCGCGCAGGCATCGCCCTACCAGCTCAACCCCCTCAACCTCAACCCGCTGCGGCGCATCCTGCTCGACACGGTGGATTTCGAGCGCGTGCGCGGCTGCAACCGCACGCGCCTGTTCATCGCGGCCACGCGGGTGCGCACCGGTGAGTTGCGGGTGTTCGATCAGCACGAACTCAGCGCCGACGTGGTGCTGGCCTCGGCCTGTCTGCCGCTGCTCTTTCAGGCGGTGGACATCGATGGCGAGGCCTACTGGGACGGCGGCTACGCGGGCAATCCGTCGCTGTTGCCGCTGGTGATCGACAGCCCGGCCGACGACCTGCTGATCGTGCAGATCAACCCCCCCGAGCGCGAGGCACTGCCCACGCGCGCCAGCGACATCCTCGACCGCATCAACGAAGTGACCTTCAACGCCAGCCTGCTCAAGGAGCTGCGCTCCATCGGCCTGCTCAAGCACCTGCTGGCCGCTGAGGGCTGGGCGGCGCGTCGCCTGCGAAACCCCGTGCTGCGGAGGATCGCGAGGCTTCGGTTGCACCGGGTGGACGGCGGTGACGAACTCGCTGCCCTGGGCGCGGGCAGCAAGCTGCGCACCGACCCGGCATTCCTGCAGCGGCTCTTCGAGCAGGGTCGCGGTGCGGCCGATGCCTGGCTGGGCGCACACCGCAATGACATCGGCGCGCGCAGCAGCTTCGACCCCGGCACCGAGCTCGGCGCGCTGATGCGGGGCTGAGCGCGCGGCCCTTCAGTCGGGTGACGGCAGACCGAAGCGCAGGCGCGCGCCGCGCCCGGGCTCGCCTTCACCGCGGATCCAGCCGCCGTGGCGCTCGATCACGCGCTGCACCGTGGCCAGCCCCACGCCCGTGCCCTCGAACTCGCTCGGCGCGTGCAGGCGCTTGAAAGGCTCGAACAACTGGGCCGCGAACTGCATGTCGAAGCCGGCACCGTTGTCGCTCACGCTAAAGGCCACGCCGCCCTCGGGCGCGGGAATGGCCTCGAAGCGGATCAGGGCGCGCTCGGTGCGTCGCGTGTATTTCCAGGCATTGCCCAGCAGGTTCTGCAGCACGATCTGCAGCAGCGCCACGTCGCCCCATGCGCGCAAGCCGTCGGCAATCTCCCATTGCACCGAGCGCTGGGGTTCGCCGCTGCTCAGGTCATTGGCGATGCCGCGCGCCAGGGACGAGAGGTCCACCCACTCGGGGTGCAGTTCGGCGCGGTTCACACGCGAGAGCGCGAGCAGCGCGTCGATCAGCTGGCCCATGCGGTTGGCTGCCTGGCGGATGCGATCGAGGTGCCCACTGGTGACCGGGTCCAGCCGCTCCTGCAGGTCCTCTGCCAGCAAGCTGGCGTAGCCGTTGATGCTGCGCAGCGGCGTGCGCAGGTCGTGCGAGACGCTGTAGGCGAAGGATTCGAGTTCGCGGTTGAGCATCGAGAGCTCGCGCGTGCGCTCGGCCACGCGGTCCTCCAGCGCCTCGTTGAGATCGCGCAGCGCCTCCTCGGCCTCGTGCATGGCGGTGATGTCCTGCACCGTGCCCACGCTGCGCACCGCGGTGTCGCCGTCGAATTCGGTGACCCCGCCGTGACGCACGTGCTTCGTTCGACCATCCGGCATCACCAGACGGTGCACCACCTGGTGCGGCACCTGGGCATCCACCGCGATGCGGTACGCGCGGTTGACGGCGGCGCGGTCGTCGGGGTGCACGCGTTCGATGAAGGCCTGGTAGGAGGCCGGCTGCGTGGCGGGGTCGAACTCGAAGATGCGGTAGAGCTCGTCGGTCCAGGTGGTGGTGTTGCTGCGCAGGTCGATCTCCCAGCTGCCCACCGACGCGATGCGCTGCGCGTCCTTCAGCCGCGCCTCGCTGGCCTTGAGGGCCGCCTCGGCGCGCCGGCGCGCCGTGATGTCGAGCAGCGTGAACTGCAACAACTGGCGCCCGTCGGAATCGAAGCCCATCAGATGCACCTCGGCATCCCACTGCGCACCGTCGGGCCGCTGGTGCAGCCATTCGAACACCACAGAGCCGTCCTTGAGCGCACGCGCCACCCAGTCACGGCCCGCGTCGATGGAGCGCCTGCCGTCGCGCTGCACCGGAGCGGAGACCTCCATCGCATTGCGCCCCAGTGTGCTGGCACGGTCGCGAAACCCGTAGGCGCGCACCGCGGCATCGTTGCATTCGACGAGCTGGAAGGAGGTCGGGTCGAGCACCACCATCGCCACCTGTGCGTGATCGAACAGCCGCTGGCGCATCGACTGCGCGGCCGCGTTCTGCGCCTCGCTGCGCGCCACACGCGCCAGCAGCCACGCGAGCCCCGCGCCACCCAGCAGCAGCATCAGCGAGAACACCGCGGTGAGCGTGCGCCCACGCGCGATGGCCGGCTCCAGCGGCGCCAGCACCCCCGCGTCGGCCAGCCCCACCGCCACCACCAGACCGCGCTCGCCCACGCGGTGCCAGCCGTAGGCACGCGGCGTGCCATCCACCTGGCCGCTCACATGGAAGTTGCCTTTGCGCTGCGCCGGCTGCAGCAGGAAGGGCCGGTCCGCCGGCAACACCTGGCCCATCGCGGCCGCATTGCCCAGGCTGCGCGCCAGGAACGCGCCGGTCGGATCGACCAGCGCCACCACATCCAGCGAGGTCAGGCTCAAGGCGGCCAGGCGGCGCGCCAGAAACTCGGTGGACACCGCCAACTGCACGGTGCCGGCGAAGGCGCCGTTCACGAGCAAGGGGCGCGCGACCATGACCACCCACTGGTCGACCAGGCGCGAGCGCACCGGCTGGCCGATGTAGAGGCGGTCCTTGCCGTCGCGCAGCGCCTGGTGGTGCGCCCGGTCCTCGATGTCGGGGGCTTCTGTGCGGTCGGCGCTGTGGTAGACGATGCGGCCCCGTGCATCGGCAATCGACACATGGGTCACCAGCTCGGGCGGCATCACCGCCAGCGCGTTGCGCGCCGCCGGGGCGAAGCCCTGCGGGCTCTGCAGCCATTCCCGGCGCAGGTAGAGCAACTCCAGGTCGAGCAGGCTCACCAGCCCTTCCATCTGCCCCGCCATGGCGTCGGCCAGATGCACCGCGCTGCGTTCGGACTCGATCAGCACCTGATCGCGCAACTGCGCCTGCGCACGCCCGGCCTGCCACCACAGCAGCGCGGCGGCCAGCACCGACAGGCACAGCACCAGCAACGGAAGCAGGCGCGTGCGCGAGGTCATGAAGCGCCGGGGCGGGAAACGGCGAAATACATGCCCCGAGTATCGGGCCTGACGCGCCGCCCCGGTGCCGAAACCCCTCAACCCAGGGGCAGGCTGCGCAGCAACTCGCTCACGCCGTCCCACACGATCTGCACGCCGAGGCACAGCAGGATGAAGGCCGACAGGCGCAGGAAGATGATGGCCCCGGCCTCACCCAGCGGGCGCAACAGGTGCTCCGCGTAGCGAAAGGCCAGGTACAGCAGCACGCCGATGGCCAGCAGCGCCAGCACGCCGCCGCCGATGTTGGCGAGCGCCAGCGTGACGCGCTCATGGCTCAGCGACACACCCACCGTGATGGCGGCCGCAATCGAGCCCGGCCCGCAACTGATGGGAAAAGTCAGCGGATAGAACGCCTGGCGGCGCGCCATCTCGGGCGTGAAGGCCTCGGCCAGTTCGGTGCGGCTGTCGGCCGTGGACTGCGTGGCCGTGAGCAGGCGCCAGGCGGTGGCCGCCAGGATGAGCCCACCGCCCACGCGCACGATCGGCAACGAAATGCCGAAGAAGGCCAGCACATGCGAACCCACCAGCATGCTGCCCAGCATGAGCGCGAACATGTTGCGCGCGATCTTGCGCGCCAGCATCGCCCGCGTGCGCGCCGATGCGCCCTCGGTGAGGCCCAGGAAGATGGGCGCCGTGGCCGCAGGATTGAGGATGGGCAGCAGCGCGGCGAAGACGAACAGGAAGCTCTTGCCGAAGGCGAGCACGATCTCCGCTGTCATCAACGCCGCCTTGCGTCAGGACCTGGGCGTGTCAACCATCTCTCGCATGCGCCGGCGCAGCGCGCGTTCGCGGCGGTTCTCCTCGTTCCAGTCGTCGCGCACGCCGCGCCACAGCGCCACGGCCATGAGCACGATCACCAGCGCGAACGGCAGCGCGAACACAATGGTGGCCGTCTGCACCGCTTTCAGGCCGCCAGCCAGCAGCAGCGAGATGGCGATGCCCGAGATCAGCACGCCCCAGACGATCTTGACGCGCGCGCCCGGGTTCTCATTGCCCTGGCTGCTCATCATGCCGAGCACCAGCACGGCCGAGTCGCCCGACGTGACGAAGAACACCAGCACCAGCACCGTGGCCACGCCGGCCATGATGGCGCCCATCGGCAGCGCTTCGAACATCGCGAACAGCGCGGTCGACACGTCGGCGGACACCGCCTCGGCAATCGGCACGCCCTGCATGATCTCCAGCGTCAACGCCGTGCCACCGAAGACCGAGAACCACACGAAGGCCGCCAGCGTGGGCGCCAGCACCGTGCCCAGGATGAATTCGCGGATGGTGCGCCCGCGCGAGACACGCGCAATGAACAGGCCCACGAACGGCGACCAGCTCACCCACCAGGCCCAGTAGAAGACCGTCCAGCCACCCACCCAGCCACTGTCGCGGAACGGTGTCATGCGCAGACTCATGCGCACGAACTCGCTCACGTAGCTGCCCAAGGTGGAGGTGAAGGTGTCGATGATGGCCACCGTGGGGCCGAGCACGAAGATCGCCAGCGCCAGCAAGGCGGCGACGATCAGATTGAAAGTGGAGAGCCACTTGATGCCCCGCGTGACGCCGGAGACGGCAGACACCAGGAACAACAGCGTGGTGACGACGATGATGCCGACCTGCCAGGCGTTGCCCACGGGCACGCCGGCCACGGCCGCGAGGCCGCTGTTGATCTGCAGCGCCCCCATGCCGAGCGACGCCGCGACACCGAATGCGGTGGCGATGACCGCGAGCACGTTGACCACCGGCCCCAGGCCGCGCGCCCACGCCCACGGCAGCGACTGCACTGCCGTGCTCACAAGCGCCGAGCCGCCCTTGCGGAACTGGAAGAAGGCAATCGCCAGCGCGACGATGCTGTACACCGCCCAGGGGTGCAGACCCCAGTGGAAGAAGCTGTAGCGCATGGCCGCGTTTGCGGCTTCGGGGGTGTTGGCCGTGATGCCCGGCGGCGGTGCGCCGTAATGCGAGATCGGTTCGGCCACGCCCCAGAACACCAGACCGATGCCCATGCCCGCCGCAAACAGCATCGCGAACCAGGCGCCGATCGAGAACTCCGGCTCGTCGTCCTCCGCGCCGAGTTTGAGGTCCCCGTAGCGGCTGAAGGCCAGCAGAAGGGCCATGATGACCAGGCCCAGCACCACCCACAGGTAGAACCAGCCGAAGTCGCGCGTGATGACGGCGAGCAAGGTGTCGAACACCGAGCCGAGCGAGGCCGGTGAGACAACGCCCCACAGGACGATGGCCAGGATGAGCCCGGCCGAGACAAAGAGTTGCATGGTTGTTCTCCTCCAGAGCGGACCGCTCGCGCAAGCGCGCAAGGTAACGCAGCCTAGGCGGCGGCGCCAGCGGGTTGACGCGCAGGGCGCGGGAGTGTCCGGATCGGTCAGCGAATGTCCGGCGTTGCGTGGCCCGATGTGACAGAGGCGCCCGGGTGAGGTCGCCGTCCGGGAGAGCGGCGTCGGGGCTGTCAGCAAGGGCCGGCAGGTGTGGTTGCGTGCGCAACCAGTTGCCGGGGCAGCCTGCCATTATGGGCATGAAAAAGTCTTTTCCAGGGAGCCAATTTCGCGCCATCGGCTCCCAGTTGGCGGTCCAATCCGGTCAACCATCGCCCAATGCATGCAGGAGATCACGTGAAGGATTTGCAGGAAGCACAGCGCCAGGGCGCAACCCTCGAGGTCGACGTCCTGATCGCCGGCGCCGGCCCGTGCGGCCTGATGCTGGCCAACGAACTGGGCCTGCGTGGCATCGGCTGCCTGCTCGTGGACCCGAAGGCCACCACCGCCTTCAACCCGCAGGCCAACGCCACGCAGGCGCGCACCATGGAGCACTTCCGGCGCATCGGCATCGCAAACCAGATCCGCGCGCTCGGCCTGCCGGCCGACCACCCCACCGACATCGCGTACTTCACCCGCTTCGCCACCCACGAACTGGCCCGCCTGCGCCTGCCCACCGCCGCGCAGGCCACCGAACACGTGCGCGGCCTGCGTGGTGCGTGGAACGCGGCCGAACTGCCGCACCGCGTGTCGCAGAAGTTCGTGGAGGCCGTGCTGCGCGAGCACGCCGAAGCACGCACCGGCCGCCCCGTGGCCTTTGGCTGGAAGCTGCTCGCCTTCGAGCAGGACGAGGACGGCGTGATGGCGCGCGTGGTGCCGGCCGATGACAGCGGTGCACCGGCGCACACGCCGGTGAATGTGCGTGCGCGCTTCCTGGTGGGTGCCGACGGCGCGCGCAGCACCGTGCGCCAGTCGATGGGCATCGCGTACAGCGGCGCCACCGGTGTGCAGCGCCAGTTCATGGGCGGACGCATGTTCGCGGTGTACCTGCGCGCACCCACCTTCTACGAACAGTTGCCGCACGACCGCGCCTGGATGTACGTGAGCGTGAACCCCGAACGCCGCGTGTTCATGGCCTCGGTGGACGGGCGCGGCGAGTTCGCCTTCCATGCCGCAGTGCACCCCGACGAAGACCCGAGCGGCTGGACGCACGCCGACGCGAAGCGCCTGTTCGCGCAAGCCAGCGGCATGACGATCCCGATCGAGGTGCTATCGACCGGCACCTGGATCGCCGGCCACTCGCTGGTGGCCGAGCGCTACCAGCAAGGCCGCGTGTTCATCGCCGGCGACGCGGCGCACCTGTTCACCCCCACCGGTGGCCTGGGCTACAACACCGCCGTGGGCGACGCGGTCAACCTGGGCTGGAAACTCGCGAGCGTGCTGCACGGCCACGCACACCGCGACCTGCTCGACAGCTACGACGCCGAACGACGCCCGATCGGCGTGCGCAACACCGGCTATGCACGCGGCTTTGCGGATTCGATCGGCGGGTTCCAGACCACCCCTGCGCTGGAAGCCGACGGGCCCGAGGGTGACGCACTGCGTGCGCACGCCAGCACCGTGCTCGACGACCACGTGCGCCGCGAATTCAACATCCCCGGTGTGACCTTCGGCGAGCGCTACGACGGCTCCCCGGTGATCACCGGCGACGGCAGCACGCCCCCACCCGACAGCGCCAACGACTACCGGCCCACCACCTGCCCGGGCGGACGCCTGCCTCACGCGTGGCTCGGCGGCGAGCGTTCGCTCTACGACGAACTGGGCTTCGAATGGACCGTGCTGGCACCCGGCGCACGGCGCGACGCGGCGCAGGCGCTCGTGACGGCCGGCACCGCGGCCGGGCTCGACGTGACGCTGCGCCTGTGCGACGAGCCCGAGGCGCGCGAAGCCCTGGGCGATGCCGTTCTGCTGGTGCGACCGGACCAGGTGGTGGCCTGGCGCGGCAGCGCAGTGCAAGCGCCGCACGCGATCTGGCGCCAAGTGGCCTGTACGCGCTGAGCCCTGGCGGCCCGCGCGGGCTTGGGCGTGCGGCCCGGCTGTGGCAGGATCATCCGACCCTTCCACCGCTCACGCCCGAACCATGACCCTTCTGCTCTTTGTTGCCGGCCTTGCCGGCCTCATCGCCGGTGCCGAACTGCTGGTGCGTGGCGCCTCGAAGCTCGCGCTGTCCTTCGGTCTTTCGCCGCTGGTGGTGGGCCTCACCATCGTCGCTTTCGGCACCAGCTCGCCCGAACTGGCGGTCTCGGTGGGCGCCGTCTCCAGCGGCCAGACCGACATCGCCATCGGCAACGTGGTGGGCAGCAACGTGCTCAACGTGCTGTTCATCCTGGGCATTTCGGCCCTCATCACGCCGCTGGTGGTGAACGTGCAACTCATCCGCCAGGAGGTGCCCATCATGATCGGTGCCGCGCTGCTGCTGGTGCTGTTCGCGCTGGACGGCCGCGTGAGCTGGTACGAGGCCGCCATGCTCACCGCGGCCATGGTGGCCTACACCGTGTTCCTGGTGGTGCAATCGCGCCGCGAAAGCCGCGAGACCCAGGGCGACTACGAAGCCGAGGTGCAGCCGGCAGCGGCCGGCGCCTGGGACGCGAAGCTGCCCGCGCAGATCGCCCTCATCGTGGTGGGCCTGGTGCTGCTGGTGCTGGGCGCCGAAGGCCTGGTGCGCTCGGCGGTGGTGTTTG
>VFQO010007056.1_pt1 | contig 42206 bp, 77 predicted proteins | sample 3512331 | NCBI WGS metagenome assembly VFQO01 (sample SAMN10412371, study PRJNA504923) | tailings metagenome | isolation source: Replicate 3 from Balatoc abandoned mine | place: Philippines: Itogon, Benguet | collected 2017-08-28 | reverse complement strand
GGGGGGGAGGGGGAGGGGAAGGGGTGCTGAAGTATGGGCATGGGGAGGGGGGAGAAAGAGAGCCAATGTACGTCGGAGCGGAGGGTCAGGTACAATCAGGGAGGGAGGGGCGGGTGGCAAGGGCCGCCGCCGGCATGCGGCCAGCCCTTGCTGCCGGCCCGGGAGCAATGATTTGTGTGTGCTTGGTGACGTGGGCAGACGTAGGGGGGACCCAGCAAGAATGGTGTGCGTGTGTGCGTGGGCGGCTGGCTGCCCGGCTCCGGCTCGAGCCGAGTGCAGCCGCCCCATGCTAGCTACCTATGCAGGGCAGGGCGCCGCCCACCTACTGCTGCTGCTGCTGCAGCATGCGAGCCAGCAGCGGCAGGATGGGTGCGCTGGTGCCGAGGTCGGGATTGACGTGCGCCGGTGGCGCAGGCGGCCGCTGAGCAGGTGCCGCCCGGCTGCCGCCCGTAGGTGCAGCGGTTGGCGGGTTGCGAGGGACGCTGCGGCCACTGTCGGCACCAGGGCCGGGCAGCTGCGTCACCGCAATGGGCTGCAGTAAAGGATGGCAGGAGCAGGGACGGGAAGTGAGGTGACTTGGCGCAAGGGAGTAATTGTGGGCTGTGGGTCCCATGGCGGGCACCGCTGTGCAAGACATTGCCGAGCCAGCCTCCCACCATTCCGCAGCGCTTACCTCTGCTGCGAGCATCGCCTGGCCCTCCACATTGTACTGCAGCAGTGGAGGATGGAGTAAGGCAACAAAGGGTGGGCAAGAAGCAACACAGGGTGGAATAAGAGGCACAGTGATGCGCTGCTCAGGCCGATGCATTATTTTAGGAAGCGGCAAGCCGCAGCCAAGTGCTCAGGGCAGCATGGGCCTGGTGTTCAGCAGGAGTGCATGCACCGGGGCTGGCTGGGCGGGTGTGCAGGCATCGAGCGTGGGGGCTTGGGCGCCGCAGCGAGCCCCACTGCAGCACAACAAACTTCCGGGTCAGCTGCTCAGCTCACCACAAGGTAGATGGCAGACAGGGGCGTGCTCTGCCCCTCCACAGTGGCGCCTGTTGGGTGCACCGCAAAGCCCAACGGCGGGAAGGGCAGGGCCGACCGGCAGCTGCTGCCCGCGCTGAGGTCGGGGAGCGCGCCCAAAGCCACCAGGGCAGCAGCTGCCTCGTGTGACAGCAGCTGCAGCGCAGTGCCGTCCTGCAGCACAAAGGCAACGCTGGCCTCGCGGGCTGCTGCTGCGCCCGGCGCCGGATGCTGCTCGGGGCCTGCCTGCTGCGCCTGCTGCGCCTGCTGCAGGGCAGTGGCCGCTCGGCCGCCGTGCACGCTGCCGCCAGGTGCGGCTGCTGCAAATGCCTCAGTTAGGTCGGTACAGGAGGCATGCGCGGAGGTGTTGCAGCTGGGGCCGGCTGACCCACACTCGAAGTGACAGTCAGTTGAGGCGGCGGATAGGTCGCTGGATCCCCTGCAAACCACAGGGAGGGGCGGGAGGGAGGACAGGCTATGAGAGGATGCATGGCTGGTTCGAAGGGTGAGTGAGATCAAGCGAGACGTTGGGTGACCCTGCCAATGTGCAGCTGGTCGTCCAGATAGGGAAACATGCAAGGCAGCTGGAGGAGCCAGGGAGGAGCCAGCAAGCCGACTGTGATGCTCCCGCCTACTCACCGATGCAGGGGCGGCAGCATGGGTGCCAGGTCCTCGCAAGGCGTGGCCGGGCTGAAGCCCAGGTGCGCCAGCTCAGAAGCGGTGCGGCGCAGCTGTGCCTCGAAACCGGGGCTCATGCCGGCAGCCGCAAGCTCCTCAGGGGAGGGCGGGCGGGGCTGGCCCTGGGTGGCGTGCGCAGCGTGCGCAGCGCAGGGCGCGGCGTGCGCAGCGCAGGGCGCCTTGCTGGCACTGCCAGACACAAGCGCTTCCACCTCAGCCAGCCAGGGGTGGCTCAGCACCTGCGGGGAAACAGGAGGCGGTGGGCAGAAAGAAGGGGAGCAGCCTTGGGCGCGGGGGAGGGCTGGAGAAATTAAATAGGAGTGCATTTTGTGCCGTCCTGCCCATTCGTCTCTGGTTCATTTTGTGCCGCATGCCACAGGTTCAACAAGCACACCTTGCGGGCGGTGGGACGGGCCGCGGGGTCGGCAGCCAGCAGGCGCATGAGCAGGTCGCAGGCGCTGTCGTCCACACCAACCACCCGCATCTCCTGCAGACATGGTGAGCATGGAGCGGCAGGCACTGGTCAGCTGGGGTCAGCTGCCTGGAGTGTGGGGAATCGTCAACCACCCTAGCCAGGAGGCAGCAGAGCAGATCATTGCCCAGGGCAGCAAGGGTTACTAGACCAGGGGATCAGCATGCAGCGCTCACCGGCCCTGCGCCCAGCGGCGCCTTGCCCTTCTGCTGGTTGGCCCTCAGCTGGTTGATGACTCCCACCTTGCAGGCCAGATGCTCCTGAAAAGGACCAGGCAGGTGGGGAGGGCAGCAGGGCGGGGGTGTCAGGCAAGTGGCATGGCTGCGAGGGGGCGTTGCCATGTCGGCTTTTCTGTCTCAACCCCAACGGGAAAAGCGTCACACCAGAGAGTGCCCCCAAGAGTGCAAGTAGCCCTGCCGAGCGCCACACCTCCAGCCACTTTTGCAGCTTGTCCACGCTTTCTTGCGGGCCAGGCATGTTGGGCACCGAGGTCCAGCACAGGCCGCGGTTGCCAAAGGGCACGTGGCTGCCGCTGAGCAGCACAAACAGGACCACGCCCAAGGACCACATGTCGCCTGCAAGGGGCAGGACACAGTACGACACGTGTCAGGCGCGAAGGACCAGGCGCGTGTGAGAGAGTGCTGGGCAGCACAGCGTGATTCAGCTGGGCACACCGGTGCTTGCTGGCGCACCGGCCAGTGGTATCCAATGAATGCTTGCAACAGTGCATGCGGAGCCAACTGCAACATAGAAGACCAGTTTGCCAGCACGTTGGCAAGCACTTGCCTGCGGGTGTGTAGGCGACACAGTCGGAGGGGCAGCGTGCCAGCTCAGGCGCCAAGTAAGCATCCACTCCCGCCTTCTTGCCGCCCGTGCACCGCCGCCTGCACGGTTGAGGGGGGAGGGCCGCGGGGGTGGGTTGCGGTGCACAGGGTGGGTTGACGATGGCAGCTGGATGGGATGTTGAGACGCGGGCGCTGGCGTGTGACAGGAGGCTGTGTGCAACACACAGGTCACGCATTTTCATTCGCAAATTTGGTCAGTACAAAGTTCAGGTAGTACTGCTCACGCCTGGCCGGCTTCTACAATTGTACGGGGTCGCCCATTTCTTTATTCGCAAGTTCAGTTAGCACTGCTCAAAATCAGCACCGCTCACGCCTGGCCGGCATCCACGTTGTATGCACCACACAGTGTCATTCAAGAAGAAACTTAGTACAACTCACGCCTGGCCGGCGTCCACGTTGTATGGGTGGCCCATGAGGCGCGCGGTGGCCAGGTTGCCGGTGCGGGCCAGTGCCACCGAGGCGATGGTGACGTGGCGGTGCAGCATACCCGCGTCGTGAAGCGAGGCCAGGTCCGTGGCCACCTGTTGGTGATGGATTGGGAGAGAGGACGGCCAAGGGGGTCATGGGTGAGTGAGTGGATGAGACAGGCGGGTGGATGGCGTTGAGGCTGGACGGCCAGGCCGCGTGTGTGGCGCCACAGGCATCTCTGCCTGCCCAGGCCAGGATAGGCATGTCACACACAGCCCCTCCCACCTTGAAAACTTACAGGGCGGTGAGGACTTTCACATGCACTAACCGCCCCACAGGGATACACAAAACAAATACACAAACCGAATACACAAAAGTCCTCCCCACCTTGAAGACGATGGCTTTCACTTCCAGGGCGGTGAGGTGGCGGGCACGCTCCGACATGAGCAGGTGCTGCAGCGGCAGCATGTGCTCGTCAGCAGCGGCAGCCTGCGGCGTGCTGGGAGCGTCAGCGGAGCTGGGGCTGCAGCTGCGGCAGCCCTCGCGGCCGGGCTGGGGCGCAGGCGGGGTGAGGCTGGCCTGGCTGGACTGGTCTTGGGAGAAGGGGGTGCGTGGTGCGGGGGTGCGAGCAGCGGAGTGGGAGGGCGGGAAGGCGGCGAGGGAGGCAGAGGATGCGGCAGACTCCTGGCTGCACATCTGCATCACCTCACACTCGCCTGCAAGACGATAGAGGGGCACAAGGTGTGGAATTATGGGGTCAGCAGAGGGGGAGGGTGGGGGAGGGGACCAGCGAGGCCAGGGCGCTGGGCGGGGCTGCGGCATCCCACCCCGCCAAGAATGCAACAGTGCGGCTGGGCAACAATGCAACACCTGCTGGGCCGGCCCAACCAGCCCATAGCAGCTGCCCCCAAGTGTCCACTCACTGTCGGAATCTTCCATGCTGTCATATTCTGATGCCTCCTCGCTGGCTGCTGCTGCATCGAACAGACTGAGCAGGCTGCGGCGGGCGGTGGGCCGGCGGCGCGTGCGGCGCTTGGTGGCGGTCGCGCCCGCCGCCGCCCCCGCCTGCTGCTGCGGCAGCAGCGACAGCGCCGCCTGCGCCTGCGACATCTGTGCCTGGAACAAACTGTATGAGCCGGAGTGGGGCTGCAGCGTGGGCCAGCCCGCCGCCACTGTGTGCCCTGCTGGCGCCAGCATGCTTGGGTGGCAGGCCGCCGCCGGCGCGCCGCCCGCCGGCAGCCCAGCCGCCATGCTGTACATTGCCACCTGCTGCTGCTGCTGCTGCTGCTGCGCATATGCAGCCGCGTGCCAGCTGCTGGCATACAGAGCTGCTGGCGGCAGTGCGGGCTGCTGCACCAAAGGGAAGCCCAGCGAGGGGGCCAGGGGCGGGGCGGGCAGCGGGGCAGCCTGCGCGCCGCATGCCGGCATCGCCATGGGCTGCGCTGCGCCGCCTGCTGGCCCCATCGCTGCTCCTGCTGCATGTCGCCCGGCCTGCAGGCTGTGCGTCAGGCAGCTGTTGACCGCCGGGGGCTTGTGCTGGGCCGCGGTTGGGGGCAGGGGCAGCGGTGGGCGCTGCATGGTGGCCGGCGCTGCGGGCCGGCGGCCGGCCTGCTGGGGCACGAGCGCCGGCGCATCGAGGCCGCCGTGCAGCCCGTAGTGGTGGTGGGGATGGAATGCGAGGCCCCCCTGCTCCACGTTGAGAGCCATGCTCGAACTTGCAAAATTGAGTGTGCGGCGGGTGTGCCGCAAGCCTCAGGGCCCGAGGGACGGTCGTAACCTGCGATCGAGACACAGGAACGTGTTGCGCGCACCGCGATCGGGGCCCTAGAGGCGGGAGGACGGCCAGGGGGGGCAAGGCCCCGCTTGCAGGGGCTCGCTTGCAAGCTCAAACACCTCCAATTCCAGCCATCGGACAGGAGTAATTGAGATCGGCCTGCCCCGCTCACCGCCAGGCCCCAATGGGCTTCGCTCGTGTGCTCGCTCGGCTCGCTCCCGCGCGCCGGAGCCTCGCCGCGCCGCTCAGGCGCTCAGGGGGATGTACATGGTCGATACAGATTGCCGCCGGGGCTGTCGAGCTGCTGCCTGCGCTTCCCGCCTGAAAGGCCTGGGGGAAGGAGGGCCACAGGGCCAGCACGGCCTACCTACGCTGCTGTTCGAGGCTCCTGTCTACAGCCTATACACTAGCAGCTCGCTAGCACCGGCAGGGGAGTGGGGAGGGGCGGGGGCTTGAAAGGCCCATGAGGCTGACGCGCTGCGGCGGGGGCTGCGGTCCGTGCCTCGCACCCAATTCAACTTTCAATTTCTTTCAAACCCAGCCTTCCCCCCCGTGCTCCCGCACCCCCAGGAAAGTGTTCCAGGGCCGGTGACACGGGCTGCAGCTCTGTTACCTGCATCCTCGGGCAAGGCATCCAGGACGAGCGGCGGAAGCTGGTGCGCCCTGGGCCGATCTGTTTGATTTTGAATCGAGGCGCCGTGATCCGGCGGGGGCGCCGGTTTACAAGCCCGCGCAGCGGCAGCGGGCTGGCCACACCCATTGAAATGCATGCAGTGAAAACAAGAGAATAGATACCTATCAATCGTCGACGAGGGGGCGGGTCAGACTGACTGGGGTAGTAGCAGTGACCGGACTGGGATGCCGTCCTTGCCAGCTGCCAGCCAGCCCCCGCTATGGAGCCGCTCCTCATTTAGCCTGTCCTGCCATCGCACCGGCCGGGCTGGCTGCCTTGTGCCGAGTTGACACCCATGCCGCTAGCTGACCGCCCAGCTGGCCAGCTCTCCTCACGCTTTGGCTGGCTGGCGGGCTGTCCAGTGGCTGGCTGGCTGGTTGTCCTCCTCTGCTGTCCAGCCAGCCGGCCGGCCAGAGTTAGCCAGCTCTCCTACAGCCTCAGCTCTCCTCCAGCACCGTCACGCTCTTGGCCAGGTTGCGGGGCTGGTCCACGTTGAAGCCGCGCAGCACGGTCAGGTGGTAGGCCAGCAGCTGCAGCGGCACGATGTTGACCACGGGGGCCAGGCAGTCCACTACCTGCGGAAGGCAGGAAGACACGTGCAAGTAGTGGGATGGTAGGCCAGCAGCTCCAGCGGCACGATGTTGACAACGGGGACCAGGCAGTCCACCACCTGCAGAACAGGGGTCAGGAAAGTCCAGACAGGTGGGCAATGCGAACGAGCAGGGCGGGCCAGCAGGGCGCCCCGGACACACTGTGGAGAGTGGGTGGAGTGGGAACATGGAGGGCAGGTGGCAAAGGCAGTACGCCGGCAGTGGCACCACCCGGGGCACCCGCGCATGCACGGCCGCGCCGCGGAAGTCACGCTGCGCAACAACCGATGCCCCATATACCTAGCAAAAGACAACCCTCGAGCCCGGGCCGTTCGCACATGGGCCACTTGGATGAGCGGGCCAGCAGCATGCACGGGCCGTGCTGAGCAAGCACCTTCAACTGCGCAACAGCCCAGCACGACTGGTTGCCACCGCACCTGGGGCACTTGGATGAGCGAGCAGCCGTGGTCTTCGCAGAGGCCTACAACCTCCTTGTCCCCTTCGTTGCACACCTGCACGGGGGTTTATGGTGCATGGGCAAGGTGGATTAGCAGGGAGTCACAGTGATTGAGTAGAGGGGCATGCCATGTGTGGGAGCACGAGCGGGACTGCCATCAGTGGGTACGGCAGGGGCGCACAGCTTGGCGTGGGCATGCAGCAGCAGGTCAAGCCTTGGCAGCACGTTGCAAACAACACCCCGCAGCTGCTCTGCACTCCGCCACTCACCACCAGCAGGTGCTTGGTGGCGCCACGAGCCAGCAGCTGCTCGATCACGGACAGCATCTTCTTGTGCATGGCGTCTCGCGTGGCCACCACTGCCAGGATCAGGCGAGGGTATCAGAAAGAAAGATGAAATGCCAGGTAGCAGGCAGCGTGTTATCTGCGCACGCCAGAGATCGACGGGCGGCCGTGCATGGCGGCGTGCAAATGCAATGCACTGAGGAGCGCCCACGCGCACCCAGGATGGGCATCGCCTCGTCCACCAGCGCCAGCGGGCCGTGCTTCATCTCCCCTGCCAGGATGCCCTCGCTGTGCATCAGCGCCACCTCCTTGACCTGAAGAGGGGAGGCAAGCGAGCCGTGTGTGCGATAGCCGGAACATACCAAACCTGGCGCTGCTTGACTCCAGTGTGACAGCACACTCGCCCCCAGACCAGCCGTTAACGAGCAATGCACAAATCACTGCCGCACCTTCAGCGCTGCCTCCAGCGCGGTGGCGTAGTTGTAGCCGCGCCCAAACACCAGCAGGCTCTGCTCGCCCTTCAGCTTGGCAGCCAGCTCCCGCATCTCGCCGTCCAGTGCCAGCGCCTGCACACAGGAAAAAGGAACCGATTCAATGTTAGTTCAAGTGCACGGGCCGGCAGCCAGCTCCCGCATCTCGCCGTCCGTTGCCAGCGCCTGGGTACAAAAACGAGAAGAGTTGGCATGGAATAGCTGTAACAAACATGGTTACACGGGCAAGCCGCCAGCTCCCACACCCCGCCGTCCAGTGCCAGCGCCTGCACAATGGAAGGCACTGGCTGTGGTGCTAACAAAAAAGCGTGCATGCACTGCCAGATACAGGGCAACCATGGCAAGCCGAGGGCCCCTGATGCAAGCCAGAGAACGAGCCAAGGGGCGTGCCGGTGAACTGCGCACCTGCCGGATCTTGTCTGGTAGCTCCGCCAAGCCCTCGATGATGCCATCCCGCTGCTCCCGCTTGGAGATGGAGTCCTCGCTGCAGGGGAGGAACAACGCAGGTAGTGGATCAGACACGAAACTCGCTGTGCCTGTAGCTGCTGCTCCCGCTTGAAAATGGAGGCCTGGTGGCAGCCCAGTTGCATGTACATAGGGCGCCGATGCACATGCTGTTACCGCATTGCTGGCATGTTTGCCCAGAAAAAGGAGCAACCACCCACAGCCTAATATGAATGCAATGCATCGCATCTGAGGGCCAGCGCCATCATTGTGATTGCCGCGATCTGATTCGGGTGTGACCCGCCCACAGCTTATATTTCGAATCAAAAAATGCGCCGCACCTGAGCGCCAGCGCCATCATTGTGATGGCCGCGATTTGCGAGGTGTAGGCTTTGGTGGAGGCCACGCCAATCTCGCAGCCTGGGGAACGGGTAGAGTAGGGCAGGGCGGAGTTAGGGGCAGACACGTGGGAAAGGCGTGGTGCTTGGTGGAAGGCACGCCAATCTCGCAGCCTGAGGGCAGAGACGGGTTGAAGGGCAGGGGAGAGCGATGGGCAGGACTTGCCCAAGAAGACAGGACAGCCCCTTCAGCCACATGCGCAGCCTAGCTAAACTGGCGTCAACCAAAACTAAGGCAGACTCACCCGCATTGATGTGCACACCGCAGTGCGTGGAGCGAGCAATGGCGGAGCCGACTGTGTTGGTCACACCCACGCACAGCGCGCCGCGGGCCTTGGCATATTCCAGGGCAGCCAGTGTGTCGGCGGTCTCGCCCGACTGTGGCAGGCAGGGGGATGGGAAACTAGACACTCACAAATATGCCCCACGATGCACAGGTCGCGGATCGGCATGCTCGGGTGCGGTGGGCATGCGGGAAGCCTGGGATGCCGTCTGAAGCTGTCCCAAGCCAGCCCACCTGCGACACAAACACACACGCTGTGCAAACAACAGCCCTGTATAGGCCCTGCACCGTCTGCACAGCACGCACCTGCGACACAAACACGCAGGTGTCGTCCCGGAAGATGGGGCACCGCCGGTCCAGCAGGTCGGAGGCCAGCTCGCAGGCGACCGGCAGGTTGACCAGCTCCTCCACGGTTTGCCTGCACATGATGGGAATTTGGTCACCGAGTTGGCCACTTGAGCAAGCAGCGCACCAATCGCCTGTTAGAACGCAGCTAGCATACAGCAGTCGCTCTAGAAAGCGCCGCCTACCCTGACCACAAGCAGTATTCAGAGCAGCAGTCAACCGCTCACCGGGTGGCCAGGGAGGCGTGGTAGGAGGTGCCGCAGCCCACAAACACGATGCGGCGCCCGCTGCAGCCATGGGAGCAGGGCGGCAGGGACCTTGGCTCAAGGGTTGTGGGGAGGCTGGGCTGGCTGGCTCAGACAATCCACTGCCGCTGCGATTATACAATGGCACCTTGACAGCGCAGCTGTGCGCTTGGCCTGAGACTGCTCAAAGCCCACACTGCACGACTCGCACGCAGCAAGAGGCTGCACGCTGCACTGCTGCTGGCTGCAGCCTGCACATCAATCAATGCCACCTCGGCTTGAAGCCGATTTTACTGTCCCTGGCCCCACCTGCGGATGGTCTCCAGGTGCTCCGCCAGCCCTCCCAGCTTGATGCGCTGCTGCTTGTAGGGGTCATGAACAGCTTCCTGCATGGGATTCAAAACAAAAATAGCGAACGTGAGAATGAGCAGTTGGGCACAGCAGCTTTCCAGCTTGGTGCGCCGCTGCTTGTAGGGTCGTGCCCGCTCTCCTGCATGGAAATGCAATGCATAGGGAACACTTTGGCACGGCAGGCTCTCAGCCTGTTGCGCTGCTGCCTGTAGTGGGCGATGCGAGCATGCTTAGAGGCCATGCTTTTGGGCATCGTTACTGCCTGCAAAACACGCGCACCTGGGGCCCCATCTTCACGCGGCCGCGCATCGTCTGGAAAATGGACTCGGGCTGCTCATGGATCTCCTTCTGCGGCAGGGCAGACCACAGGCACACACGCAGGGCAGGAGGGGATGAGGCGTGCTCGGAGCACAGACAGAAACACAGTTGTAAATCTCACAGAAGATCCCGCCGCGCCAAACGCAGGCAGGTTGCACGTGCGCAGCAACATGTGGCTGATCGGCCCGCAAGCTGGCCCGCTTGCTGTTGATTATAAGTAGCTGAGACTTTGCTCGCCTGCATGTAGTGGTCGAATCCGCCCTTCATAATCTGGCTGACCTCCATCTCCAGCGTCTGCAGCGCCCTCTGAACAGCCACCGCCTTGGGCCGGGGAGAGGCCTGGCCGCCGGCGACGGCGGTTTGGCCGGCTGCCGCCACCGCTTCCGCTCTGCGCTCAGCGGCATTGAAGAGCGAGTAGGCGCCGTCCTTGAGGTGCACTAAGTCTGAATCCTCCAGCACAATCACCCTGCAAGTGGAACGAGGAGAGGAGAACAGGGATGTAAGCAAGAAGAAAGGGAGCCTGTCCAGCCATGCTCAGCCATGCTATCTCAATTGGGCAGTCTGCCCACCAGCCAGCCCTCCCCCTCACTTTTTGGTGTGCTCCACCACAGCGGAGGCGTCGCTGGCCAGGAAGCACTCAAAGCCACATCGCAACATCCCAATCCGGCCAGCCAGATGAACATAAAACACCCCCTCACTTTTTGGTGTGCTCCACCACCGCCGAGGCGTCGCTGGCCAGGAAGCACTCAAAGCCGCCCTCCACCGCCCGCAGCTTGGCCGCCTTGCCCTCCCCATTGTCGCCTGCAGTGCAAAAAGGCGGGAGAGCCGGCACACGTGAAGCTATAATGCAGAGACAGCGGCTTGGGCGCCTTGCCCTCCCCATCGTCACCTGTGCGTTGATGGCCAGCTTGGTTGTGCTGCCCTAGGCTCAGCAAAACTCCGCGTGCCACAACGCCTACGTACCCTGACACACATGTTCTTGACGACCCACTGCACACACATGGCGATGCCACACCGGCCGCTTTTGGAGCTGCCCCGAAGCCCAGGCTGCAATAAAGCCAAGGGAGTTCCCCCACACCTGGCGAGGCCACGTCGGCAGCTTTTGGGGCGGCTCGGAGGCCCAGGATGAGGGGGGAGCCGCGCTTGCATGCCACCAGCTCCCCAGGGTAGTGGGTGGACTTGATGAGCAGGGCGTAGGCGCCTTCCAGCTGCTCCATCACGGCCAGCACCAGCTGCAGGTTGTGTGGAACAACGGAGTGGCGAGAGTGGGTATTTATTTGAGGAGCAGGGCATACGCACCCTCCAGCTGCTCCATCACCGCCAGCACCAGCTGCAAAGGATTTGCAGACGGGGTGGCGCGGGGTGGGTGTTGGTGAGCGTTGGTGAGCGTTGGTGAGATGGGCTGTAGAGCAGGGCACGCTCGCCCTGAACCCGACTGTCAACAATAATAATACAAAAGGCGAGTTGTGCACTACCGGTTCTATCGTCGGCAGGCTGGGCGTGCGCTGCGCACCTCGCTGAGCGGCGTGCACGCACTGGCAGAAAAAAACGTTAAACCTATGAATAGTAACAATCTAGCATGCAATAGATCCACTTATGCAGCTGCCCTCACCTCGCTGAGCGGGGTGTCGGGCGGCGAGGAGTTGTGCAGGTACTGGCAGAGCTTGGGGATCACTTCGGTGTCGGTGTCGCTCACAAAGCTGAAGCCGTGGCTGGCCTGCACGGCAGATTGGAGCAGGGGCGCTGGAAGCGCTCAGTGCTGCAGCAACTCTTGCAACCCTTCACCAAGCAAAGTTGCCTGGTAGTGTCCACCCAGCGAGCGCACCAGGAAGTTTTTGAGGGGCCGGAAGTTGGTGATGATGCCGTTGTGCACCACCACAAACTGGTGGTCCCGCCCCGACACTGCAAGCAGGGCAGGGAGGCAGCAGCGCAGCTGATCAGATGCACAGCAGCATGTGATTGAGTGGGCAGCAGTAACATGACGCCACAGTACAACAGTGCCTGGTGGAAAGCGGACCAACCGCAGCAGCTGCGCAAGCACTGCCGCAAATGTGCTCCTGCAAACGCACAACGTAGGCACCCCAAGCCAGGGCAGCACCCACCATGCGGGTGGGCGTTGGTGGCAGTGGGCGGGCCGTGCGTGGCCCAGCGCGTGTGCGCCACGCCTGCATGGCACGCAAACACCGCCGCCAGGTCCACCTGTGGGCAGCGGCACGGTAGAGGTGCTTAGAAAGCCAGGGCCGGGAGTGCACTTTGATAAATGCTGTGAGTATGATGCTATGCATGCTGCAGCAAACTGACACACTTGTATGGGTTGTGATCGCCATCTCCCTACCTGCAGGCCCTCCAGCTCCCGGTACGCCTGCAACCCCAGTTCACCAGATTGCACTGCTCCTTAACACAGCGTCTACACAACAGTAACCAACACACACCTGCAGGTCCTCCAGCTCCCGGTACGCCTGCGCCTCCAGCTCAGCAATCTTGCCGCTCGACTTGATCACCAGCGGGGGCGTGCCTGCGGGCCGTCGGGCAGCCAGCGTGCACGACGTGCGTGAGCCACTGCTTACTGTCGCTCTGTGCCACGCCGCCCTGGTCTGCTGTTGCCTGCATCTCTGAACGCTGCAACCTCATGGCATTACATCAACGGCAGCAGCAACAGCTGCGGGGCTGCGCAAGTTGCTGGCCGGTAACAGCAAAGGTATGCAAGGGACTGAGAAAAGACCAGTACAACAGGTAAGGCTGGCAATGCAATGGGAGCAAAGCCCAACAGCATCACAGCAGCAGTGCGGCAGCGCAGCAGCGGGGCCCACCGGGGCCGCCGTCGGCGCCGTCGGCAGCGTTGCCGGCAGGGGCATCCTCGGCGCCACTGCCGGGCTTGGGGCAGGAGCTTGAGCTCAGCGGCTGCGCATCCACGCAAATGCCGGCCGAGTCATAGCCGCGGTACTCCAGCCGCCGTAGGCCGGTGAGCAGGCACTCTAGGATTTCGCGGCGGCTGCGCGGCACGCCGTGGTTGTAGTAGCCAAAAATGCCGCACACTGCCAAGGGGGTTGAGGGAGGAGGGAGGATGTCGGCAGGCAGGGCGTGGGTTGGTTGGCCGGCAATGGGTTGCTGGTTTGCAAGCGGCGGTGCGGCACGCTTGTCCCTGGTGCAGATAACCATGTCTCGTGCACCAAATCAGCAAAAGCTCCAGCACACGGTGCAGCCCGGCCAAACAGCATCGACGCACTGCTGCCTGCCGCGCCTCAGTCGCTAGGGCTGCTGGGCCGCGCCTCAGGCGCGCTGCGACTGAAGGAAGTCCAGCACGTAGGGCACAGCGCGCACAGCGAGGCAGGCGGCCGCAAACAGCGTGACGTTGCGCCGCAGCTCGGCCTTGGCAACCGCGGGGTCGCGCTTCTGCTGCATGAACATGGTGCCGCTGCTGCCTGCAATGGGTTTATCAGGAGCCAGGGAGCAATGTCTTGAGATGAGGTTGTGAATTTGGCATGCTGGCTGCCACGGCGGGGCGACAGGCGGAGCAAAGAGCGGGAACGGAAGCCGGACGCTGGGCAAATGTGGCGGCAGCGGCGGCGGCGGCAGCTCCGAGGCGGCAGCGACGCCAATCCGCGCTGGCGCTGCCAGCGGCTTGCGCATGGTCGTGTGGGACAGCTCCAGCAGCAGCAGCGCGCAGAAGCGTGCGGTGGCAGCAAGGTCGGGCGAGCAGGCCGTGGAGCAAACAGGCGGCCTGCCGCACCTTGAATGTCCTGAAGAGGTCTAGATCTGCAGCTCTGTGCAGCTAGGAGCCGGGACCGCGCAGGGTCTTGCTGAAACTCAAGAGCGGGGTGGCGGGGGACGGCCTGGCAGCTGGGTTGGCGATTGTAGCAAAGGTGCTTGATGGCACTGTGCTGCGCGGAGCGAGCGGTCAGGCCATGCAGGGCCCATGCAGGTCCATTGGGCGCGCCCGGGCGGCAGGTGGGCAAGGTTGCTCACACACGCTGCCGGGCCCTGCCTGCAGCTCAGTCGATCCATTTGCAGCTCGGTTTAGCATCTGTAGGCTAGCTCAAACCGCCCTGAGGCTGCGCCATGATCGGCTTCCCGCCCTGCTGCCACTGCCGACCGCCGGTCTTCTAGCGTACGCGCGCGTGTGCGGCGGCAAGAGACAGTTCACAGACGGAAGCTGGTCAAGGAAATGCGCATTGCCGATCCAGTTCAATGCAAAGGCATGGGTAAGGTGTGACGGGGTAAGAACAGCCATAGTCTTGGATGGGAGCATAATGAAGGAGGCATAATGAAGGAGCAGCAGGCGCCGCGCCAACGCTCGTGGCAAGTTGAGCGCTCGCGCGGCGGCATGCCTGGCAGGGCAACAGCATTTTTCACAAACTGGCGTTGGGTTGGGGCAGGCATTTTAGCTAGAATGAGGAGGCGAAAGCTTGAGTGTGAGTTGCACAGCTGATTAACATAACAGCGCTGCACCTTGGGCCACAGCTGGAGCGGCTGCTGGGGTGCCGCGCGCGGCATCGAGCTTCATTTCTGTTCTCCTGTTTTGGAGAACTGCCAGCGGGTCCTTCAGTACACCCACTTTCTGATGTAGGTCTTGATAGTAGCCTGAGTGACGTTCACGCTCGCCAGTGTGTTGCTGCTCGCCATCAGCAAATCCATACAATGGCTCGCTCCCGCGCTGGTCAGTGCCGGCACGGTGTCACCCGGCGTCTGCAGCACAGCGCCCTGCCGCCAGGGGTCAACGCCACCGGTAGTGAACTGCAGGAGAGAACAGGGCGAGGTGAAGGGCTTTGTTCAGGATCTAACCCAAACTGCGCATGCAAGGGGGAGTGCAAGCACCGATATCCACAGCCAACAGGCACGTGCGCAACAAAGCTGGCAAGCGGGACCGCATTGCATAAAGCAGCAGCCCAGGTGTGCATTGTTGGAGATGGTGGGCGCAATCAGTCACCAGCAAGCGGCGTGCTCTGATCGTTGGCTGAACCCCATGCGTCACACACTCACGATGATGTTGCCTGCATGCTTATAATGCCACTGGTTGAACAGCAGGCCGCGGGGCGGCTGCAGCGGGCGCTTGATTCCATAGACGCGCGTGCACCAGGCGGCAAAGCGCTGAGCCGGCATGCTGTAGCGGCCGAAGATGGATGGCGGGTCAGACCACAGGTGGCCGCTGCAGGGGGCAGTGAGTGTTAGGGGGGCAGCAGGTGATAAGCCAGTCAGTCACTGACCGCCAGCAGGCGTGTCAACAGCAATCAACAACACAGCGGATGGCACAGCCACAACCCCCTTGCCTGTTGGGGAAGCCCTGGAGGCAGCCCTGGTAGGTGTACGGCACAGCGCTTTCCTGCAGTCGACACGAGACAGCGTGCTGATGGTGTGGCAGCCGTGCCTGGTGAGAGAGGGCTATCCAGCCCAGCCATGGCACAGCACCACGCCCGGCGGGGAGATAATCCCACGCATGTGGAGCCCGCCCCGCCGATCATGGCCGGCACAAAAGCACGAAAGCACTGAGGCGAGGGCATCCCATTGCAAGCTTGGTGACACAATCCAGGCCACTCACGGTGTCGGTCGGGCGGGGGTAGTCCAAACCATATAGCTGCTTGATGTCACTGCGCTCAACGCATTCGATATCGTCCTGCGGTGGCGGCAGCAGCGTAGGCGTCAGAGAATAGATAAAGCTTCCATTCTGCCCTGGAAGCAGCATCACAAGATTACCCAGTTGTTTTAAAACTGGTTGGTCGTGGAACAAAAACTGGTTGGTTGTGGATGAAAAATTTGATCCACACTGCAAGCGTGCTCAGTCTGAAGCAGGCTGAGCCCAGTGCATTGCCCTCACTACTCAGCTGATTCCTCACATAGTGGGAGAGAGTGAAGTCAGACACCGCAGCCAGCATGCCCAGCGGGGTGTTGGGGAAGGAGGTCAGGCCGGAGCAAAACTCGGCCACTGCATTGTCGCCCGGGCCATCCCTAAACATATCCTGTGGGTGATGCAGGCCCGGGGCAGCAGCCGACGGTCAGCAGCGGCCATCATTCGGCAGTTATAAATAGCCAGGCAATGGCAGATGGGAATGCAAGCAAACTGTGGCCGGACCAACGTGTAGCAGCACTGTTTGGTGTGCAAGTGGTGTCGGAGGAGTGAAGGCATGGGGGGCTATGCAGAGTGCTCACCTGGAACGAGTTCCAAAATGTTTGCCTAAAGATACGCACAAGTTCCTCAGTGAGCTGCGGCCATCCATCAAGCGTGGAACCGGGGCATATTCTGCAGAACACCGTGGCAGTTCAGCCCAGTGGTAGGGCAGCGGATGCAAGTGGGCAGGCGAACATATCAAGCAGCACTTGCCCGGCGGAAGTGCGCACGCTCATATAGGCGCATGCACCTGACATCCAAGCCACCGCTGTGTACATGCTTTCCAAAGACGCGCACCCGGCGGCGGAAGCGATCAGGGCACGGCCCTCCTTGGTTTGCCCCAACGGGCCCTGCAGCACGGCCATGCCGGCCGCCACTTTCTGCTGGCAGCTCTTGCTAGCCACCTCGGCAATGGAGTTGCCAATGGAGATGGAGCTCCAATCCTTGGAGTGGTCCCAGGCCTCGGTCCCAACCAGGAATTTGACCACAGAAGAGGAGGCCAGCACGGCGTGGAAAGTGTGAGGGTAGCGCAGCCGCATGTAGGCAGCCACGCTGCCAGTGTAGCTGCCTCCGTAGCCCACATTCTTGGCGCTGCGGGGCACGTTGTACTCCTGCGGAATAAGAGAAAAAAGTTGAGTGGAGCATGAGCGGAGGATAACGAACTGCCAACCGAGCGTGGCTGGCGATGTGCGGTGACTGAAACTCATCGCCACTCTGCATAGCACGCTGGCCCTGCATGCAGCTGGTATTGGCACATGGCAGACAAGGCAGTGCTATGAAGCGCTCCCCCCACACTCGCCTTGCGGATGGCGAGCGTGATGGCATGGAAGTCGGCCATGGCTTGCTCCACAGTCAGGAAGCGCAGGCCTTCGTTGGAGTACGACGCCTTGGGCCCAAAGGGGTAGCTCTTGCCGTAGTAGCGGTGCTCGATGAACAGCAGCAGGCCGCCCTCGTCGCGTGCTTGGTCGATGAAGAGGGAGGGGAAGGGGCCATCCAGAGGGGCCTCGCCACCTGGATGCAGGCGGGGAGCAGCAGGTGGGGCGATGCCACACGATGTTTTATCGGCTGAAGTGGTGTTCAACATGCACGCAGCAGAGGACTCAACGGCAGCAAGCACAAACAGATGTTACCGGATGCACTTCTCAGCCGCTGGCACCAGGGCAGTCAGCGATAACACCAAGCCATGCGCACCAAAAAACACAAAGAGGGGCTCTCGGCTGCCGGGGGCACGGTTGCGCCACACGCCGTCGCACAGAAAATAGCGCTGCTGGAAGGTCCGTTGGTTCTTGCGGTCGAAATGGTCGACTCTTTGGGTGAAGTTGAACGGCTTGCAGTTGTAGGGGTCGGCGCCAGGGCCGGCGGGCGCCACCCGGCGCTGAAACTGCTTCACGCCATCCTGCTGCCACGTGTCATGCCACTCAGGCGCGGACGCGGCGGCAGTGGCCAGCGCCAGCAGGAGCGCCAGGGGACCCCAGACGCGCATGGCTGGGCCGGTGAGGCTGCGTGACGCAGGGGGTTGAAGACTTTTGGGAGCAAGTAAGCAGGAGGGAGGGAGCACGAGCGCATCGAGTGGCGAGCGGAGCGGGGTGTGCCCCCTGGGGCGGCAGCCGCTGCTCCAGCCCAGCGCTGCTCACGCGGCGTGTGGCACTGCACGCAGCATCCCGCCAGCCGTTGGGTCCTGCGCAGGGGACGCCGCCCCGTCTCTGCACCCGAAGCGCCTCTTCTCAGCCCGCACCTGCAGCGCCGCGCGGGCTGGTCGGCTCTTGAAACGATGAAAATCGACCACCTCGCAACGATGTGGGGCTGTTCGTCAGCGATGAGCGACGTTGGGCCCAAGGGCACTTTCGACGCTGTGGCGGCGCAGCGGCGCATGGAGGAGGCGGGTGTCTGTCCATTTCGCCCTTTATCGTGTTGATCAAGCAACGCAGATCATATCGACACGCCTGATGGCGTAGCTACGAAAGCCCCGGCGGATAGCGATTGGCGCACAGAATGGCGTTGATGCTGGCCTGCCGCTGGCGCCACCGCCGGCCGCCGTTCCAGTTTGCGGCAGGCAGGAGAGTTACAGGTGTCACAGATTTCACAGATGGATGCTGAGCGTGCAATTGCGCAGGGTGATGGCGCACTGAAAAAACATGGGTGTGAGCGTGTGGCACGTGCATATATATATAGTACTGTGGTGAGAAGTGGTGGAGGAGCAGCAGGCGCCGCGCCAGCGCTCGTGGCAAGTTGAGGGCTCGTGCGGCGGCAAGGGAGGGGAGGACTGAGGGCAACAGCATTTATAACAAACTGACGTTGTTTGAGGCAGGCGCATTAGCTAGAAGGAGGAGGAGAAGGCTCAAGTGTGAGCTGCAGAGCTGTCCAGTATGACGACGGCACTTTTGGGCGCAGCTGGAACGGCTGTTGGGGGGCAGAGTGCTTCGAGCTTCAAACTCGTTCTCCTGTTGGAAACAGGGCTGCTCAGTACACCCACTTCCTGATGTAGGCCTTTATGATAGCCTGAGTGGCGTTCACTGTAGCCAGGGTGTTGCTGTTGGCTTGGCGCAGGTCCATGCAGTGGCTGGCGCCCGCGCTGACCAGTGCCGGCACGGTTTCATCCAGCGTCTGCTGCACAGCGCCTGGGCCCCAGGGGTCGACTCCACCGCGAGTGTACTACAGGAGAGAACGGGGTGACGTGAAGGTTTTGAGGACAGGGGTCGGCTCAAACAGCTGGGAAAACCCGGCAGGGCAAAGGCATAAACCGAAAGGTCAGGCGTCAAGCACAGCAGCGTCTGCACGACTGCATGGGAGCATTGCCAGCAGCTGTGGGAGTGTGCGCCAATGCCCGCATGCATGAAGCAGCAGCCCAGGTGTGCATTGTTGGAGGTGTTGGGCGCAAGCAGCCATCAGGCAACAATCTGAGGGATTGTGCCTGTTCGTTGTTGAGCAATAGTGGCCCACTCACGATGATGTAGCCCGCATGCTTATAATGCCACTGATCGAAGAGCAGGCCGCGGGGCGGCTGCAGCGGGTGCCTGATGCCAAAGGCGCGCTTGCACCAGGCAGCAAAGCGCTGAGCCGGCATGCTGTAGCGGCCAAAGATGGAAGGCGGGGCGGACCACAGGTGGCCGCTGCAGGGGGGTTGAGGGAGAGGGGCGGCGGCGTTGGGCCCGCTGGCTGCCACTGGTAAACCAAACAAACGGTAGTGGATGCTGCACGAGTCAAGCCTTACGCGTTTGGGAAGCCCTGGACGCAGCCCTGGTAGGTGTACGGCAGGTCAGTCACCTGCAAATGCCGACAGGTAATGGCGGGCGGATGATTGCGGCATAAGCACACGCGTGTATGTAGCATGTCCTGAGGCAGTGCAATGTCCTAACCCAGCCACACCACAACAACACGCTGCCAACAGAAAAGCCTGGTCAATCATGGCTGGCGAACAAGCCACTAGCAAGTGGCGCCCAACCCTGCAAATTGTGCACGTCATACGACCATGGGAAGAGCATAGCTGCACCCAGGCCACACACCGTGTCGGTCGGGCGCGGGAAATCGAAACCATACGCCTTCTCAATGTCATCGCGCTCATAGCATGCGGCATTTTTCTGCGGCGGTGGCAACAGCAGCGCATGCGTCGGAGATTGGCCAAAGTTACCTGGCAGTGGCATCACTTGAGTACGCAGCTCTCTTCCCTGCCCAATGCAATTGCAAGCTTGCACAGCCATCAACAAGCTGAGCGCAGAGCAGTGCCTGCTGACCAGGAAAAAGCGTTTCTCACAAATAGGGAGGAGCGAGTGAAGTTGGACACCGCAGCAAGCATGCCCAGCGGGGTGTTGGGCCAGCCGGTTAGGCCAGAACAGAACTTGGCCACAGCATTGTCGCTCGGGCCATTCCTGAACATGCTCTGCATGTGGGACAGGCCCGGGGGTAGCAATCGGCAGTTGGTAGCGGCAATCAGGTGGCAGCTGGCAACCAGCAGGCCACGGCAGGCGCTGACGTTGTGCAATGGCGGCAGCGCTGCACAAACAACACTCGCCAAAACTGCGGGCGAGTGAAAGTGTAGCAGTGGTGCTATGCAAGCGTGGCACAGCAAGGGTGGTGCAGAGTGCTTGGGCTGCGCACCTGGAAGGGGCCCCAGAAGGCCATTTCAACGGTGTTGCTGAAGTCTTCGACCAGCTCATCCCATCGATCCAGCGTTTGATTGGGGCAGAGGCTGCAGGAAGCAGTTGACAGGGCAACACAAGCAAGTGGGCGGGTGCACATGCTCAGCAGACACCAAGTTTGTGCAAATGGCACCCCCCACAAGCATAAAATCTCACAACTGCCCTCCACCACACACCAGCGCACACCAACCAGGATTGCGCACCCGGAGGCGGAAGCCAGCATGGCGCGGCCGTCAGCGGTGCGCGCCAGCGGGCTGTTCAGCGCGGCAAGGCCGGCCGCCACTTTCTGCTGGCAGGTCTTGCTGGCCACCTCCGCAATGGAGTTGCCAACGGAGATGGCGCTCCAAAATTTGGAGCGGTCCCAGGCCTCGGTCCCGACCAAGAACTTGACGACTGAAGAGGAGGCCAGCACGGCGTGGAACGTGTGGGGGTAGCGCAGCCGCATGTAGGCAGCCACGCTGCCAGTGTAGCTGCCTCCGTAGCCCACATTCTTGGCGCTGCGGGGCACGTTGTATGCCTGCAGGGATGCAGGGATTGCGACAGGGGAGGTGGGTACTGCAGCTGACGGACGCATGGCATGCGGACTAGCAAGCACATGTCTTGACACGTGGCAGGCAAGGCATTGCTTCGAAGCGCTCCCGCCAGACTCGCCTTGCGAATGGCGAGCGTGATGGAGTGGAAGTCAGCCATGGCTTGCTCAACAGTCAGGAAGCGCAGGCCTTCGTTGGTGTACGACGCCTTGGGCCCAAAGGGGTAGCTCTTGCCGTAGTAGCGGTGCTCGATGAACAGCAGCAGGCCGCCCTCGTCACGTGCTTGGTCCATGAAGATGGACGGGTAGATATCATCCAGAGGGGCCTCGCCACCTGGAAGCAAACAGGTATGGAGGGGAGCGGAGGGTGAGCTTGGTGCCATGATCCAGTGTCATTGGCTAGAGGAGAATGTGCATAATGCGTGCAGAGAGAACACATCAGCACTGCCCACATGCCCAAGCAGTCCCTGTTGATGCGCACAAACGCGCACCAAAGTACACAAAGAGGGGCTCTCGGCTGCCGGGGGCGCGGTTGCGCCACACGCCGTCACACAGATAGTAGCGCTGCTGGAAAGTCCGCTGGTTTTTGTGGTCGAAATGGTCGACCTTCTGGGTGAAGTTGAAGGGCTTGCAGTTGTAGGGATCAGCGCCAGCGCTGGCGGGCGCCACCCGCCGCTGGTAGTCTTTCACACCATCCTGCTGCCAGGTATCATGCTGCACAGGTGCAGCCGCGGCGGCGGTGGCCAGCGCCAGCAGGAGTGCGAGGAGGCTCCAGGAGCGCATGGCCAGGACCTTGGGTCTGGATGACGGGCAAGGATAGAGGGTTTGGGGGACAGTCAGCAGGAGGGAGCACGAGCGCATCCAAGCGGCGAGCGGCAGCGGGGTGTGCCTCCTGGGGTGGTCGCCTCTGCTCCATCCCTGCGCTCCATGCCGTGTACTGAATGCAGCATCCCGCCAGCCGTTGGGTCCTGCGCGAGGGAGGCCGCCCCGTCTCTGCACCCGAAGCGCCTCTTCCCAGCCCGCACCTGCAGCGCCGCGCGGGCTGGTCGGCTCTTGAAACGATGATAATTGGCCGTCTAGTGACGTTGGGCGGTGTTCATAAGCGATTTGCCCCGTTTGGCAGGGCTGCGCTCCCCAGCGCCGCCCAGCGGCGCATGGAGGAGGCGGGGTGGCTGCTGGCCTCGGGGGTGCACAACATCGTGGTGATCAAGGACTGTAGATCACATCGGCACGCGGATGGCCTACCGGCTGTAGCTCGGAAGCCCCGCAAAGACAGCCGAGTGGCGGCACGAAATGGCGCACCGGCAGGCCCCCACGGCGATCCTGCAACAGGCCCTCAGCCAGTTTGAGGCCGAGGAGCCGTCGCAGCAGGCCCCCTTCGTCCCTGCGGCCCGCTTCCTGGGCGCCCGGCCCGGCTATTACTTTAGCAAGGGCCCCGGCGGCCTTGGGTGAGCCGTGATCGCCCATCCCTTGCTGCTCCGAGTCGCCGCACGACCGCTGCTGCCGCCGCTGCCGCCACTGCCGCTGGCGGCAAGGCAAAGCAGCCTGCCTGCGCTTACCCCTGCATCCTGACCATCGCTGCATCTCCCGCACCCGCCCCACCGCAAATGCAGCTACTACCTGGACAGCCGGCAGGCGGCGGCGCAGGGAGAGGTGGATGCGGCGGCGGCAGCGGTGCCCGCCAAGGCGCCGGCCCGCCCAGTTGATGCTGCCGAGCTTTTGCGTGAGGCAGAAGAGGCAGCTGGCGATGCCGGGATGGAAATGCTGGACAGCCGCGGCCTGAAGCGCCTCACGCTGGCGCTGGAGCGCAAGGTGGGTGCTGGCCCACGGCTGCAAGCGGTTGTGGGTGCTGGGCCGCTGGCCTGGCAACGGCCTGCAGTTCATGCATGCATCTGATCTGGTTGCCGAGGTGCGCATGAAGGATGGCTGGGCCCGTGACTGGCCGCTGCTCACAGTTGCTGCCCGCTCCCAACCTTCAACAAAATGCTGCATTGCACAATGACTGTACCTCTGCAGTACAACGCCAACCTGGAGGCGCGCATGAAGTATGCCGACCAGCCCGACCGCTTCATGGAGAGTGAGGCGGACTTGGACGAAGCGGTCAAGGCGCTGCTGGTGGTGGCGTCGGCGCCCGACCTGTACCCGGAGCTGGTGGCCAGGTGAGAGGCATGACTGGGATTGGTTTACTAGCTTGCGGTTTGAGACGAGGCGGTGGAAGCCTCAACCCTGACCCTTCACGTGCCAACTCCACACCTCTCGCAGCACCAGCGCCATCCCCACGCTGCTCACGCTCCTCAACCACGAGAACAGCGACATTGCGGCAGACGCGGTGGAGGTGCTGCAGGAGCTGACTGACGGCGATGCCGTGGAAGATGCGGTGAGCGCAGATGTCTGCCATCTTTTTGTTCTGATGCGCAGTTGAGGTGTTGCCGACAGATGTTGGTGCTGTAGAGGATGCGGTGAGGGCATGCGTGTGCTGGTTTGCTATGCCTGCTGGCTGCGGCATGAGAAGGCTGCGCTGCCATGGCCTCGCTGCCATTGACGTATGATCGTTTCTTACGACCCCTGATTTGGCATTGCAGGAGGAGGAGGCGGCCGTGCTGGTGGACTCACTGCTGGAGAACGACGCGCTGGGCCTGCTGGTGCACCGCCTGGGCGCCTTTGACGAAAAGGTGCGGCGTGGCTCCTGATGGCTGGCTGGACAGAGGCGCTGTTGGCTGTCTCCCATCAAACTTGCTGGCAGTTGCACTAATATGTGTTGGCCATCATCGAGAGCATGCTTGCGCTCTTCCGGCGTGTTTGTTCTGCACCCAACAATGCCTAATTTCCAATGTGTGCAGGTGCCGGAGGAGGCATCCGCTGTCTACAACGTGCTGGCCATCATTGAAAACATGATCGAGGTGAAGCCCGCCGTTGCGGAGCAGGCCGTGGAGAAGACCAAGGTGCGCATTGAATGGAAATGTGCCGGTGTGTTTTTGCTGGGAGGGATCTGGTCGGCGGCAGATGTTAGGATGCCGCGGAGCAGGCGGTGGAGAAGACCAAGGTGCGCACACCGTGCTTGATGTTCTGTCTATTATGCTGGCACAGGGTGCGGTGGTGCTGGGCCGTCAGGGATGCGGTCGCCTGCCGGACAAGCTCTGCACCTGTGAGATGCTGGCGGGCTGCTTGCATGCCCAGCTACACTCAGGTTGTGCCCTGTTCAGCCCACCCATGGCTGCCCGGACATCTGCCCCCGCCCACTGCCGCCCTCCAAACTTGCCACGTACCCCTCCCTGCCTTCCGCCCCGCAGCTGCTCAAGTGGCTGCTGGCGCGGCTGCGGCCGCGGGAGACGGACAGCAACAAGCAGTACGCCAGCGAGATTCTGGCCATCCTGGTGCAGCAGTCGGGTGAGCTGAGCTGTGCAAGGTGCTGTGCCGTCCACGGCAGGTATGAAAGGGTATGTAAGGCAATAAAAAGTCCAGGCATCGTGGTGCAGCGGCCCGATGCGGAGGTTCCTGTTCCACAGGTTAGGTATGTTGACTTCGCTCAACTTGCAGCACGGCTGCCACACCGCGTGCAGGCCACCAACGACATGTTGGCCATGACCCTTAACCCCCTTGAACCTCCTTTGTCCTCTCACAGATGCCAACAAGCGCAAGATGGGCGCGTCAAATGGCATCGACGCCGTGCTGCAGGCCATCGCGCCCTACCGCAACCGGTGAGCTAGCGGGCAGGCTCGGGTTGAGTGTTTTAAGTGTAAAGCTGTGTAGATAGGCCGACTGACCTGCTCAACATGGCTGAGCCTTTGCTTGCACCACTGATTGCCGCTGTTGCTTCCTTTGCTTTGCCTTTCCTGCAGTGACCCTGAAACAACAGAAGAGGAGGAGCTGGTGGAGAATCTGTTTGATGTTCTGGCCTCCTGCCTGCTGCTGGAGGACAACAAGGCTGTCTTTGTGGAGGCGGAAGGTGAGCTTTGATTGAGCCTTTTATAGATGCTGCTGCCGCCGCCGCCGCCGCTGTGGGGGAGCACAATGAACGCTGCTGGTTGTGTGCAGTTGCCTGCTGTTTTTGAAGGGCTGGCCAAACAACAACTGTATCGCCTGTCCACACAATGTGCCCCACTGCAGGTGTGGAGCTGCTGCTGCTGCTGATTTTAGTCAATCGCGCTGCGCACACCAGCGCTTTGAAGTGCCTCGACTTTGCCCCCACTGCCTGTGCAGGCGTGGAGCTGCTGCTGCTGATTCTGAAGGGCAAGCGCGCGGCGCGGACCAGCGCTCTCAAGTGCCTGGACTTTGCCACTACGCGCTGCCCACCCGCCTGCGACCGCACGGTGGACCAGCAGGGGCTCAAAACCCTGTTTGCCATCTTCATGGGCAAGCTGAAGGTGCAGTTTGAGGAGAGGTTGAGGAGAGGTATTAGAGGTGGGAGTAGTTGTTACCAAAACCTGCTCAACTGTGATTTCCGATCTTCAAGGGCAGGCTCAAGCTGCGTTTTGGTGGCAGTGTTAATTGACAATGGGGCGTTGTGGGGGCGCCGTATGTGAGCAGAAGCTGAGGGTGCAGCGGGGGGTCGATCTGAGGTGACAGTGTGGCAAGGCACCTGCCTCTTGACAGCTGCCATACAAAGTCTTGACCCTCTCTGTACCTGATCCGTCTGCAGGTAAAAAAGAAGGACGAGAGCGCTGCGGGCGAGGAGGAGGAGCGCACCGTCAGCATCATCGCCTCGCTGCTCAACCTGTGCACCAAGCAGGTGGGTGGGAGGCTTGGTTTTGGGTGCAGAGGTTGCGACTGTGCTGAGCTCACCTGGATGCTCATTTAGTGCTCCAAGCAGGTGGGTGGGGCGGGGCGGGTATGGTTTGGATGCACCGTTTGCGGCTGTGCTCAGCTTTGTAGAGCCCTGCCTGTGTCAACCCGCAGCAGTGTGGCAACAAAGAGTTCACCCTCGCCATGCCCCCTACAACTCAAGGCATCGTTTGTTAAGGCACTGTCAAGCCCTCCTTCCCTGCAGTCGCGCCGCGACCGCGTGGCCGCCAAGTTTGTGGAGGCCGAGTTTGAAAAGTGCGACCGGCTGATGGAGATCTACGCCCGCTATGAGGGGCGCGTGGCGGCGGAGGAGGCAAAGTGAGTTGCCGGGGCGGCGAGCAACACTGCCCGTCATGTTGGCCAGGCAGACAGGCCACTGGTTGGCTGCAATGTCTAGATGTCCTGTCTGTGTAGGCTGGCTGAGGCGGAGGGGGATGAAGATGAGGAGGAGGTGCTGCCGGCTGCTGCCCTTCCGGTCTGCATTGACCCCCCGCCTGCGTTATCCCCACATCACATTAACAGGCTAGCCGAGGCTGAGGAGGACCTGGATGAGGACGAAGTGCTGCTAGCCCGCATGGACGCAGGCCTGTTCACGCTGCAGCAGGTGGGGGCATGGCAACAAAACCCAGCAATACCTGCTTCCAACCCCGCATCCGCCGCCACGTAAGCAACAAGCTGACTGGTGGCCTTTGGTGTGCCTTGGCGCCCGCCCCTCGCCTCATCCGCTCCGCCCACCCGTCCTCTTGCCACCCCTTTGCCGGGCAGTGCGCTCTTGTTGTGTGCGCACTGTGGCTGGTGGGGGACCAAGATGCCTAAGTGCTCACCCATTTCTTGCGCTGTTCCGCTACCCCACTCTTACTGCCCTGCAGTGCGCTCTGGTGGTTGGCGCACTGTGGCTGGTGGGCGACCAGTCTTGTTGCAATCCCCAACCCACACTCTCCTTCAAACTTTGATCCCAACCTCCTTCGCTCGCAGTGCGCTCTAGTGGTGGGCGCGCTGTGGCTGGTGGGGGACCAAGGCGTGCGCAAGCGCATCCTCAAGCTGCTGCACCAAAAGGGGCGCACGCTGGCCTCGCTGCGCTCCGTGCTGCTGGAGCTGCGCGCCAACATTGGAGACGAAGGCAAGAGGATGTTTGTGCTCTGGCTGCTTGCTGGCTGTTTGCTGTTGCGGGGCGTCTGGCAGCGGGCTGCGCTGCGCTTGGGGGCCGCTGGACCGGCCGGCGAGCTGCGGGCACATGGCATGCTGGGGTGCCTGGTTGTGCCCCGCTGTGCTGGCGACCTGTCGGCCTGAGCAGTCTACTTGCCTCAATTTCTCTTGCCCGCCAATTGCAGGACCAGCCTGCCTTCCACTCCGCCCCGGCTGTACTGCAACACCCTACTGACTCCACCTCACTCTCCCTGCCCTCGCCTTTGCAGGCGGCGCCGATGAGCAGCAGCGGCAGGTGGAGCGAGTCACTCAGATGCTGCTGTCTCTGGGCGCTTCGCCCGCTGACCTGGAGGAGCAGGATGCGGCTGCAGCTGCCGCCAAGGAGGCTGCAGCTGCTGCCGCCGCCCAGGCAGCGGACGGCGGCGAGGCAGCGGGCGCAGCAGGCACAGCAGGCGGGGAAGCAGCAGATGGAGAGCAGGCAGATATGGAGCTCGAAGGGGATGAGGAGCGGCGGGCGGCAGCGGGGGCAGCAGGCGCAGCGGGCGCAGCGGCAGCGGATGATGACATGGAGTTGGAGGAAGGAGAGCGGCCGCGGGGGCGTGGGGATGGCAAGGAGGAGCGGCAGGATCGTGGGCGGCGGGAGCGCAGCCGCAGCCGCAGCCGCAGTAGGAGCAGGGAGCGCAAGGAGAGGCGGGAGCGGAAAGAGAAAGAGCGGCGCAGCAGGAGCCGGTCGCCGCGGGAGCGGGGCAGCCGGCGGGAGCGGCGCAGCCGCAGCCGGTCGCCGGAGGAGCGCCGCCGGCGGAAGGATCGCAGCCGCAGCCGCAGCCGGGAGCGGCGGCGTGACCGGCGGTGACTCGGCAGCAGTTGACCTGGCAGCAAATGGCTGGCTGGCTGGTGGTCTGTTGGGCGCCTCGGTGGCTGGTGCGCCCTTGAGCGGCAAAGCTGTGCTTGCTTACATGGCGCGCTGCAAAAGGCGCCCAAAACAGCTTGCTGTGCCGGCCAGTGCCGGCTTGAACAAAATGTGGAGGGGTGTATCATGTGTTTGTGTCTCTGTGACAGCAACAAAATCAGTGCGAGTGGCAATTGACGGGTTGAGGCGCGAACTTGGGCAAGCAGGCGCAATCAAAAGGCTGAGGGCGAGAGTGCGGCAGCAGCAGAGCTGCCCCCAAAAGGCGGCACCTCAATGGATGGGCAGAATGGCTCCTAGTAGCACCAAAAGGAGCAGTGGCAAACGCGGGACAGGGTCGCAGTGTTGGGTTGTGGGCAGGGACCGCAGTTTTCGAAGGGAGCATGGTACAGGGTTGGCTTGGGTTTGCAGGCACAGGGCCAATACGCGGCACCAGGGAACATGGCAGCACTGGAGTGAAGGCGGGACGCCGGTCAGTCCGCTTGGCACTTGGTTTTCGAGTCACATGCAGCCGGCACACTGCTCACGCGGCCGGCGCAGGCTGCAGGGTGGGCTCGCCACCGCCGCCGGCGCCGCCCAGGCCTGCCGCCTCTGCGGCGCGGCCCGCAGCGCGGCCGTACTGCGCCGCTGCAAGTGCGATGGCGATGGGATACTGATGCTCCAGCAGGTGCTGAGTAGCCGCCCGCCAGTCCCACAGGGACACCTCCTCGCGAGCGGCTGCGCCCACGCGCGCACGCAGCTGCGGGTCGGCAGCCAGCGCCGCCACCTGCGCCGTCGCCTCGTCCACGTCGCCTGTGAATAAATTGGGAGTGAGGAGCGGGCGAATGGGGTGGGTTGAACAGAGCAGAGCGGGCTTCCCCAGACACACACGCCAAGCAGGGGGTTTGCTTGTTCTGTTGACTCACCGAGGGCTGCCCAGAAATGGCGCAGGCAAGCACCCCATGCGGCTTGCAGCGGCCCCACAGCAGGTGCAGCTCATCACGTGCCCACCACCCGCCCGCTCACACCTGGCGCGTACAGGTAGCCGGTGCGGCCCTGCTTGGTGAGGATGTCTGGGATGCCGCCCGCCCGCACCGCCACCACCGGCACCCCGCTGGCCATGGCCTCCAGCACCACAAAGCCTGGAGAAAATCGAGCAGATGACGAGGAGCAGCATTTCAAAATGAGGGCGGCAAGGGGAGCATACGGGGGCGCTGCCCATGGCCTCCAGCCCACAAAGCCTCGCGAGTGGCAAAGGAAGAAGTGTGCATCAGCCAACACTTCCGCCGCTCTCAAACAAAAACACACTCTCCTTTTCCCAGACACATCCTACAGTCACGGCTCACCGAGGGTCTCCGTCTCAGAGGGCATGACAAACACGTCAGCCGAGGCATAGGCCGCGCTCAGCTCCTCGCCGTGCATCATGCCTGCGGGTGGGGCGGTAAGTGTGGTTAGAAGTGCACAGTTCGCTTCATGCTGCGATTTAATTGCAGGTCAGAGCATGGCTCAGACAACTGCAGACCAGGATGGAACGCCCCACAACCAATGGCGGTGGGTGCCCCTGATACAGCACAAGCCCCTGCAAGCGCACCCATGAACACGGTCGGGGTGCCGGCAAAGTACTGCTTCAACTCCTCCCGCGCAGGACCGTCGCCCACAAACGCCAGGCGGGCGCCCGGCACGCGCTCCAGGATGTCCTGCGAAGCAACACGAAATGCAGGCAGGAGATGCTGGAACGCACGCAGCATGTGAGCCCTTTTCTGCGTGGCTCAGCCGCTGCAGCTTGCGACGTGCACACGGTGCGTCATCCCGGACAAACCAGGCCCTCGCATCATCAAGCGGAGGCTGACCTCCCCTCTCCACACGCTGCCTCAAGCAGAACCGCAAGTGCTACAGCCCAGCGCGCACCCGCAGGAACTTAAGGTTCTTCTCGTTGCCCAGCCGACCCACTAGCAACATCACACAGAAAAAATGGGGGGCCCTCTTTTCTAATTCAGGCCACACAACAAGTGAAGGCGCACCCGGAGGAACTTGAGGTTCTTCTCGTTTCCCAGCCGCCCCACGCTCAGCAGGATGGGCGCCTCGGGGTGCCCGCCGCTCAGCCGCGCCCGCATCTCGTCGCTGCAAGCAAGGACACAGAGAAGCAGATGTGCAGGTCAAGATAAAACGGCCCGCAGCGGGGGGCCCACCGCTCAGCTGACTGAGCCTGTTCACAAAATGGGGTCGCTCCGGAGTGTGGGGAATAAATACCACCACCCGTTGCGCCACTCTGCTTGCCATGCCTGGCCCCCCAGCCCTTGCCTGCGGAAGCGGGGGTGGAAGGTGTCGGAGCAGACGCCCTTCTTCCACACCTCCACCAGGTGGGCAGCCGGTGCCTCCTGCACGATTGCGTGGGCCAGTGGGGAGGCCAGTGAATGGAGCCGGGAAGGTGTCGGAGCACACATATCCTTGCCACGCTTGGCAACATCCAGCCACCATTGTGCGAACCGCAGCCACAATCATCCGGCACCCACCTGCGCCGCCAGCTCCCGCGCCATCACGCCGCTGGTGACCAGGGTGAGGTGCGCGGCGGCGTGGAAGAAGCGGATGATGGCCCACATGGCGGGGATGAACAGCGTCATGGCGTAGCTGCCAGGGGAGAGTGGGGGTTGGAATGATGCGTGCATGTTTTAAAGGATGGAGGGCGCATGATTGCTGGCGTCGCAAAGCACGGCAGCCCTTCCTCGGAGCGGCATTTGCTGGAGCGCGGCGACTAGCAAAGGCAGCGTGTAGCATAGCGTAGCGACCGCTGTGCAAAGCAGCCCCAATTCATCCGGCTGTGCATCCCAATCCACCCTCACCGAGGCATGTACTCGGGCACGTGGGTGTGGTAGGAGTAGACCAGCGGCGCCTTGAGGAGGCGGGAGTAGATGAGGGCGGCCAGCCACATGATTCCCGGGGAGGAGCAGTGGATGATGTCGGGCTTGAAGGCCCTGCCACAGTGGGGGAGCGGCGGGAGTGACAGCCCACAGTGAGACAGAGGCAGCTGCATGGAATCAGATGAGCAGTGGATGATGTCGGGCTTGAAGGCCCTGGCAAGCGGGTGAGCGAACACGCATGTAGGTGAGGCAGCAGCAGCAGATAGCAGCAGCAGATAGCAGCAGCAGGGCAGCGGTTGGGGCACAGCAGATGCGCGCAACAGTACATGCACGCCTAGAGGCAGCCAGCAGGGACATCTCAACAGCAGCAGCAACAGTAACTTGCAGATTGAAGCAGCAGCAGCAGCAGCGGTGGCGGCGGCGGCAGCAGTAACCAGCAGCACTACACTGGTACCTAGCAAGCGGCTCACTTGACCTCGCGGTAGATGCGGGGGGAGAGGCCAAAGGACAGGGGCAGGGACAGGTACCAGGGCAGGCCGAAGGAGAAGGCCTGCACCACGCGCGCGCCGTGGAACTCGGCGGGCTGCACAAGGGGAGCAAGCGAGATACTGAGACTTGAGAATGACAGCATTACACATTCGTTTCTCGGCAGGTTGGGCGCACAGAGCCACCTAGCCATCAGCCCAGTTGCAATGCGCCGCTGCCCAGCGACGGGCAAACACACACACGGCGTGCCGCTGCTGCCACCCCAAAGAAGCACGCCACGTCTGCTGCTCTTTGACCGCCTGCCCACCAGCCCACCTGGTCGCAGGCCGCGCTGAAGTCCACTCCCGGCATTGTCATGCCTGGTCCGGGGGTGACAACCATCACCTCCACCCCCGCCTCCGTCAAGAAGCGGATGGTGTTGCGGTAGCGGTTCATGTAGCCGCACACGTAGGTGAAGGGAGAGGGCTCAACCATGATGCACACGCGGCGGGGGCGTCGCGCCCCCGGCGGCAGCTGGGTGCTGGCCCCCGGCTGCGGCGCTGCGGCGTCAAAGGCGCTGGCTGACGCGGCGGCCGCCTCCGCCACGCACACCAGGTGGCGGCGGGGCAGGCGGGGCAGCAGGGCTGCGGGAAGGGTGGGATTTGAAGCAGGGCCGGCGTGGGCGCGGCGCCGGCGGCGGCGGCAGCGGCGGGGTGGGCGTTGAATATTCCTGCGCGCTTTCAAGCTCACCGGGTGCCGCCAGCTGGCTGACAAGAGCCCGAGCGCCCCAGGAGGAGGCCGCGAGCCGCCGACCCAGCGAGGGCGGGTGCCGAGCACCCGCCGCGCCACGGCAAGCCTCCGCGCTGCACGACATGGTTGTACGTTGGCTCACACAGTCGCTGGGCTGCGATCAGGCGAGGGAGGGGTCCAGATGGCCAGCACAGCATCCCATGCAGAGCTGGGAAGCGCCTGATGCAGTTCCGCGCGCGCTAATCGACTGCCCATCGACACGGCGAGCAACATCTGCCGCTAGAAAGCGCTGCTGTGCACCTCCGTTCAAGCCCAGCAACCCTTGCTCAGCCCACGGTAAGCAAAGAGGGCAAGCAAGCTGCTTACTGGCACTGCAGCGCTGCCTGCAGGCAATACCCTTGCCCGCTGAGGGTGCCAGCGCTGCTGCCGCCGCCGCTGCCGCCGCCGCCGCCTGGTTGCCTGCCGTTCCGCTGCTCAGGCTTCAACGATTTTATCCCCTCCTGCATTCCAGCAGCCAGGAAGAAACACCGTGCAGCCAGAGCGCCGCGGTGAACAGCAGTAGTTGCAGCAGCAGGAGCAGTAGTTGCAGCAGAGAGCAGCAGCAGGAGCAGCAGCAGCCATGAGCGGGTGGTCGTCCTGGTTTGAGGGCATCCTCAACTGGCTGCGCAGGTGAGCGCCTGGCCGCGCCTGTTGCCCAGATCTAGGTTGTTGCGCTGCAGCCCGGAGGTGTGCATGAAGGCGTGCGTGTGCAGATGCTGCTGCTGTGCGGTTTGCCAGATTGCCGCCATCGCAGCGTCGCGTCGGGCGACCCTCACGACTTGAAATTCTCACACTTTGCCAAAGCAAATGCTTCCCACTCTGCTGCGCAGCCTGTTCTTTCACAAGGAGATGGAGCTGAGCCTGATTGGGCTGCAGAACGCGGGCAAGACGAGCCTGGTCAACGTGCTGACCACGGGCCAGTTCCACGAGGTACGCGGGTGCCGCGGGGGTAACGCACGATTTATTTGAGGCGTGTTGGGAAGGATTTGTTGATCAGCATTACAATGTGTTTCGGCCGCCGGGCCAGCTCCATGAGGTGCGCTGCTGCTGAATGAACAGAGCTGGTTGAGGTTGACTCAGCTTGGCAAGGTGTTACGGACCAAAGCATGTTTTTTGGCCGCCGGGCCAGTTCCACGAGGTGCGCTGTCAATGAAGAACGATGCCAAGAGCGGTTGGGGACGTGCCACATGTCACTGTGCTGTGAGCGGGCCCGTCTTGCCTTTGCCCGCCCCCGTGCACCAACCCTCTCCCCGTCTTCGTCAAACCCGCCGCCCTCACCAGGACATGACCCCACCGTGGGCTTCCATCGTTTGTCCTCTTATCGTCCGCCCTCTTTATCAACCCTGTCTCTTTATGTATCAAACCCTCCCCCCCACCAGGACATGATCCCCACTGTGGGCTTCAACATGCGCAAGGTGTCCAAGGGAGGGGTGACCATCAAGCTGTGGGACCTGGGCGGCCAGGTGCGCTATTCTTGTTCTGTGGGCCTGTTTTCCAATGTGCAATTGATGCTTTTTGTAGCTGCGTTCAGCCATTCAGCTGTGGGACCTGGGCGGGCAGGTGCGCGGGCCCTTCACCAGCTTGTGTTCTGCTGTCGGTTGCTGCCTCATACTGTGCACTCGACACCCTCGGAGCTGCGGTGACTGGCAACGTCCCCGCATAGCTGCTGCAGCCCCCCGTGATGTGCTGCTCCCACCTTCAAACCTCCATTGTGTAAACTGATCCCGCAGGCGCGCCTTCGGTCGGTGTGGGAGCAGCCCTCACCGGTGCACCTTTCTTCCCTTTGCCCCGCAGGCGCGCTTCCGGTCGATGTGGGAGCGGTACTGCCGCGGCGTGCAGGCCATTGTGTTTGTGGTGGACAGCGCCGACCTGGACAGCCTGGTGGGTGGTTGTGCCCGTATTGCAATGGCACCCGCCGCAGCGATGTTGAGTTGTGTGCCGGAGAACGCCACCGAATCAAACAGCCTGGCGCACACACCTTCCTTATATGTTTGCAGCTGCCTCAAAGCCGTGTCAACTGCAGCTCGCATCACCTGCACCACCATACCTTTCAGCGCATGCTCACCCTTGCTGGTGCATTGAGCCCATTTTTGCCTGCCGTGCTGCTTACTTGCAGGACGCGGCAAAAGAGGAGCTGCAGGGACTGCTGGGCAAGCCCTCGCTGGTGGGTGGCCACATGGGCGAATGGGATGGGCGGATGGCGGGTTGGGGATGGTTTGGCAGGGGTGGGAGGATCAAACGGACGTCCAGGCCCTGCCGCCAGGTGGCACTGCCCTGCGTATGACCCTGCCCGCTGCGTTGGTGTCCCTGCGCCCTGCCCTGCCCACTGCCCTGCCCACTCCCCTGCGTGCAGCATTTGCCCCAACATATATGCCTGTAACCACTGCCCTGCCCCTGTTTCCACACACCCTGGCAGGCGGGCATTCCGCTGCTGGTGCTGGGAAACAAGAACGACCTGCCCGAAGCGCTGTCCGCAAACGAGCTCATCGCGCGGCTAGGTGCGCCCACTAGTGCAGTACTGCACTGGCCCAGCCACTTGTGAATTTATGCAAAGGTGTTGCATTGCGGGCTGTGCATCCAGAGTCCAGAGCAAAGAAATCTGCCTGCCTGCCGCTGTTGGTGGGTCCCGCAGTCGATGATTGGCCGCCTGGTCATCTGGTCAACTTACCGCCTTGCTTGCTGGCATTATTGCTTGCTAGCATTACAAACCGTCCGTTTGCTGCGTTCCCGTTACTGCTCTGCAGGGCTGAAGGAGGTGGGCGGGCGTGAGGTGTGCGTCTACTCCATCAGCTGCAAGAGCTCCAGCAACATCGACGTCACGCTCAAGTGGCTGCAGGCGCACGCCAAGTGATGCGGCCTGTAATGACGCCGCCTCGAAATGCTGCGGCCCCGCCTTCCCCCTTTGCCATGCACCACAACCTTCCTTGTCGGCCGTGCTGCTTGTGGCCGTACTGCTGTTGTGCTGCTGCTGCTGCTCCCCAGCTCCCAAGTCCGGTGCTTCATCTCTGCTGCTGCACTCTCTTGCTCGCCGCCGTTTCGTGCCAGGTGGCTCGGCAACACACTTGTACACTAAAGCTCAGAAACCCACCCGTCACAGCATGCAAGCGAAACCCACCTGTGGGCTTCTGGCCGCAAGCTTCTGGGGTGGCGCGGCCCGACCTGCACGAAGGTGCATGCCCAGCGGTGATTGGCGGGTGAATGGGTAGAAGGCAGGCTGGCTGGACGGCCGATTGGCAGGCTGCTGGACGGCCGATTGGCAGCCTGACTGGACGGCCGATCAGAGTCCCTGTCCCCTCTGCTGCTGCCAGGTCGCACAGGTCAAGCCTGCGGAACAGGCCTGGGAATTATATGGATGGCGCTGCCTCGGTGTATGCAGGCAAATTCCAGTTTGGAGCTGTGGCCGTGCTATGGATGCCCCCTTGAGTCCGCCTCATTCTGTGCTGGCATTCCCGGGCCCGCCATCTGAATGTGTTGCAACGGGGTAGAATGAGCAACGAGAAGTGCACTTGAAACTGGCAGTTGTGAAAACAGCGATGGGAGAAGAGGTGCACACGCCAGCAGAGGCTGAACAGCTTAACAAATTCCAATTTCAATGTCTTCATTGTCAGAGAAAGAATGTGCCGGAAATTGCGGCAGCATGTGGCACCCTGCCGCCATGCCTGACATGCCGCCAGGTGCATGCGCATGCGTGTGCTGTTAATGGGCTGATGGTGAGATGTACCACTGCCCGAGCAAGTGCGCCTCAGAAGAATAGCCGGTGGGCCGCAAGAAGGAATCGTTATTGGCGCCAATAACCGCCGGCGGCCATTGGCAGCGGCTTCAAAACTGGCATCGCTGAGCAGCGGCAGCATCGTTGGACGAGCCTCAGAATGTGAGCTGTGCAGTCATGTTGAACTTGGGGGGCGCCTTTGCGCTGTCGAATGCCGTCATCACAAACCCTGGTGGAGGGACGGAACCAGCAGAATGCTTCAGCGCAAAGGCTATGCATGCCCAGTGACACAGAAGCATATTCTGACCAGCCGCTGCCGCCACCCCGCATACGGCCACTCCGCTCCCTTCCCCTTTCAAGTGGCCTAACACACTGAGGGCGGCACTCACAGTAGTGCATGTTTGCCTCCACTGCCACATCCAGCTTGAAGCCGTTTTTGTTGGTGCCGCAGCCGTCCGACTTGCGGCTGCGCAGGGCAAGGCGAGCACAGTCGCGCTTTGGGGGGGTTCCAAAGGCGCAGGCGATTGGCTGAAACGGATCTGCAGTTGTATGCCGAGCACCAGCTGATGAACTTGCAGCGGCAGATGAGCATGCATGCATGCCGAGTGAAGGCGTCCAACATGGTGCACCATCAGGCTTACGTGACGCAGGTGAAGGGCCCTGCCGCCGGGTTGGCAAGGTTCTTGCTCTTGCGCGCGCTCAGCGCTGGGCGGTTGGTGGCGGTATAGCCGCACGAGGACAGGGTCAGCTTGGAGGCGGCTCGCCATGCTGTGCCGTTCTTCAGCCCCGCGCCGCTGAACCACCTGCAGTATCATCAGTGCACGAATACGCACGAATGATGTTTGGAGCCCCATGAAGTCATGAAGTCAAACCAGGCAGAGCTCAGCTGCAGTGACTATCAACTGCGCAACATGCACAGGTCACGCTCTGATGCCATACACAACCACCGTGTGCCTGCTCACTTGAAGGCTAGGTATGCCTTGCCGCTGCTGCCGTCACTACAGGAATTTGGCAGGCCTGCTGCGGTCATGAATGCCTGCAGGGCAGCCGAGTGGAAACCAGGAGTGGGATTTATGCACATGTTGGCGAGTCAACTAGGCACGTGCAAATGGCACACGCCCAGCAAAATGCTGGCTTTGTGGAATGCGAGGTGTTCATAAGCGCTGCAATCGGTAGCATTGTGTGGCTGCTGCCCGCACCGTGAAGCTTGCGCTGGTCCAGGACTTGGCGGTGTTGCCGTTGCTGGGGGGCAGCAGGGCGGGGAGGCGGGCGGTCACAGCAGGGCAGGGCAGATCACCTCAATTGCAAAGTGCACCCACCGCAGCGGACAAGACCACCCATCCAAGCTGCCGTCTGCGCCAGCTCCCATGCATGGTGGCAACCCAGCTGGTGCGGTCCCAGTACATTGCTATACAGTGCTCACAAGGGGTCGATGGCGATGGGCACCCTGCAGCCAAAAAAAGCACAGGTAGCAAAAGGTCCGTGCTCAGTGTTGGCTCCTGCTGTTTGGCACCTGTGCCGGTACCGGCCTGCCTTAGGCATACAATCAACTCACGGATTTGTCCACAAGCCCAGGGGGGCGGGAGGCGGCGGCCTGGGCGGCGGGGGACGTGGCGAGGGCGGCCGAGGGCGTGGCGGGGGGGGTCGGGGCGGGGGAGGCCGAGGCGAGGGCGGCCGAGGGCGGGGCGGCGGCGGCCGAGGCGGCGGCGGCCGGGCAGGCGGGGGTGGCTTGGCAGATAAGGGCGGGCTGGGCTGGGGCCTGGGAGTGCCTTTCACGGCAGTCACAGTGATGCTGAGCTTTGGGAGGGGCAGGTTTGGGTCCATGGAGGTGATAAGGAAGTAGCTGCACAGATGGGGAGCGGGGCGGGATGTACCCTGTTTCGGGCAGAGGTCTGTGTGAGAGGGCAACACACAGGGTAGGCTCATTGATGTAGAGGGACATGTCTGTACAGATTTGTGTGGCAATCGCATGGCAACACAAGCGTGCCGACGCTCCACAGCAGCCAACCAGCAGGTGCGGTGCAATCATTGTAATGGCAGCGCAACGACCCCAGCAGTGCTCTGGAGCGGCTCACTAGAACGTGTCTCCCGCTGCGGCGAACGTGGTTGTGAAGGCGTTGCCACCACTGGGACAGCCGTAAGCAGAGTAGCCGACGCAGGTGTAGGGCCCCGCATTGTTGCTGGTGGGTGCGGAGCGAATGGAAATGCCGGGGAGGCCGGTGTTCTGCAGCCTGCCGCAGGACGAAACCGTGACTTTTGCATTGTCGTAGCTCCAGTTGGTCCACCACCTGCAGTGATTCGAGGATATGAAAGCCAGCTTGTTCAACACAGCCATGCATATGGTCCCACTAGCGCAACAGCTGAAGACAGCCGGACTCGACCACGTGGCCCTGCACCTTCCTTCATGCCGAATGCCGCAGCAAACAAACCTGCCATTCCGGCCAACGCCCTTCACACCAGTTCCACTCCACAGGCGCACCTGAACACATACACACTCCGACCAGAGGCATAGTCCTGGCACTTGAATTCGGGGGCGCCCGTGGCCCAGTAGGTGTTAAACACAGCGCTGGTGAAGGGCAGCGTGTTGGGCACGACAATGGGGGTGGCCCACTTGCCATTGGGCGAGGGGGCCGGCCCCGCAGGAGGGGACGGCGTGTTGGTGGCGAAGCAGGCCGGGAACTTGGCTGCCCGCTCCTGCATGTGCTGCTTCATCGCTGTGACCACTCGGCCCGGCCGCCGCCCGCCTGCAGGGCAGCAGCAGCGAGGGGTGCCCAGTTGTGAGCTGCTGGGGATGGTGGGTAATGCCGCTGCCACACCAGCGCTGACTTGGCTACTGTGGACCCTCTAGCTGACCAGGGCACTCACATGGGTGGTTAAGCACTCACATGGGTGGTTGAGGCCAAACGTCATGGCGATGTCACTTGGGTTGCCCCGGACGCTGTCGCAGTCTGCATGTTGCATTGCAAGGTTATGTGTGAAATCAGGCTGTGTGGGTGTTGAGCAGTAGGATGTGCATTTTGCAGCAAGCATGCATGCAGCATAAAAGCTGGTTCCACAGCTCACAGCTCATGAGAGTGCCTGCTCCGCCCGCGTAGCCTGGTGTGGCAGTGCAGCTAGGCAGCACGCCAATCTGGGTCTGTGGGCTGCGGGTGGAGAGGCGGATGGGGTGGTGATGAACAGCTCAAGCAAACCGCCTTGGTGTTGCATGCAAGCAACACCTGCATACACACACCACACTCATGCACGCAGCAACATCTGGCCACCACATACCAGCTGCTTGCGCTCTGCACGCAGTCATCGATTGTGGTGGGATCGTCGGGCGTCACGGTGCCTGCAGGCAAGGAACCATTCAGCAGACGTGTGTTTGCGAGCTGCGTCACTTAGGATGGCAGCGGCATGTACCCTAAGAGCTGTGCTCAGTCCCTGACGACTTACAGTAGTCGTGTGTGTGGAACGACCCAAACTGGTGCCTGCAGGCAGCGGGGTGGAGCAGCAGCAAGGGAGATGGGGAGGCACGGTCCAACTGAGGGGGCAGCTTTGCAAGCGGCTGACGTCGACGTGGCTGCGCCATCAAGGCACAAGCGCAGCCTTCAAGTGCCCCATTAGCACAGCGTACGCACCCTAGCTCATGAATTACGGTTATGGCATCTGAGACTGGCATGGTGGGGTAGTCAGCCTGCAGCCAGGCGGAGATTGGGAAGGCAGGCAGGAGATATGTGAGGCAAGACGCTGCGCTGCACAACGTGCGCACCGGCTGGCTCGCTCCCCATCTGTTGCAGTGCGCCTGCTCCCACCATGCCATACTAGGCACCTATACAGGCACCATTGGCACTTGCAACAGCCACTGCTCCTCACCGTGTTGCCGCTCCAGTCAAACAGTCCGGTGACCCCGCCGGTGAACCCTGCACATGCATGTGCTCAAGGGGGGTGTAATGGCTGCAGTATCCATACGCACACCCTGCAACACAGGGGGGCCGGCATGCAGCACAGTCCATTTGGCAGAAAAGAGGCGCACCATAGTCGCTGACGTATGCATTGTACTGAGTGTTTCCGTACTCGTGCCAGTTGCAAAGTACGCCAGTGTACGCAACGCCTGCGGACAGGGGCACAAAAAACAGGGCAGTGCATGTGAGCTGCGGCTGAGCAGTGGCGCATCTGTTCGAGAGCTTCTGCTGCTGCCCGAGCCTGCTCTGCCGTGTTCAGCACAGCCGCACAATGATGAACGGATTTGACTGTGGCCGCCGCGCTACTGCTTTGAACATTCCCCAAACTCACCCCCCATGATCGGCTGCCCGCTCAGCATGTGCACCAGTGTTCGCTTGATGGTGTTGCGCTTGTTGGCGGGGTCGTTCCAGTAGGTTTTCTACGGCGTCGGGGAAGACGAAACGACAAACTATCAGCTGTGTTTTGCTTTCCACCGCTCCTGACTGCCATGTTCGCATCACACACCCATTGACCGTACCCTGTCCCCTGCCATGCTGTGTGGCTGCACGGCTGCACGGCTGCAAGCTGCACCAGGAAGGCTCACCAGGAAGGACAGCCCTTCCATGGCGTCTGCCTGGATTCGTGGCCACGGGTCAGTTGCATTGTTGGGATACACGCCCAGCCTGCGCAGAATGGGGTGGCGGGAGAGGCAGGGTGTAGCAACACATGGCGGCTAACAGTCGCTCCTAGTCGGGATGCCGCCATGCCCCAGCTGGGAGGAGGTGGCGTGCAGGCGCCGGCCTGCACAGCGGTGCTTCATGGCGCTGCACATTTGGCAGCGTGCCGCCCAGCCTGCTTATGCTAAAGCAGGACGGAGGCGCCCACCATGTGATGCGCAACTCCACTCCAATCTCCCTGGTGAAGATGGTGTTCGCATCTGCGGCACAATTGGGAAGTGTTCGTCACATTGGCTCAGCTGGCAACCACTGGTGGCGGCTCTAGCAGCTGCACGCTGGCCGGGTCATGCAAGCAGCAGCACCATAATCTACCCAACCCCCAGCAGCATACTCACAGGCAACCAGCTGGCCCACGTAGGTGGTGACGGCGGCGGTGGTGCCACCCAGCAGCTGGTACAGCTCTCCATCCGTCTCAATCGCCAGTGCCGCCTTCAGCGTGGATGCCTGTCGTGACAAGGAGCAGATGCGGTAGTCACTTGATCCTCACTGGTGCAAAACACCTTGAGTTGTGTGCGGGAACTCTGTACAAGCAGTACATCCCTCCCAGCAGGAGCAGCAGCTCACCGAGGCTAGCAGGTTGCGCGCCGCACCATCCAGGCCTCTGGCCTGCTGTGCCTGTTGTGCCTGCTGTGCCTGCTTTGGTCGCTCCGGCTTCAAATTACTCGCACTGCAGCGCTGCCGCCGGGGTGCTGCTTCTCCAGAGCTTGGCGCTGCTGCCCTTCGGGATGACAAGCCGGCGGGGGCGACACCTGCAGCAGCCGCAACCGGCGACAGGGCGGGCGGGCCCAGTGCCCAGCGCTCCCTGCCGTGTGTCGCCATGCCGCTCACGCCGCCCGCTGCATCCACTGCCAGCATGGCTGTCGAACCCGGCACACCAGCCAGGCTGCCCTTGAAGTACCGCACATCGGGCGGACCTTGCACTGTGGCTGGTGCGCCGCCGCCTGGCTGCACCACTATCTTGGCTGCTGGGTCCCACACTTCAAGCCGCTGCAGCTCCAGGGTCGCATCAGCCGTTTGGCCCTCCAGCCTCAAGCCTGCATTGCAAAGGCAATGGTGGCAGGAGTGGGAGTTGCAGTGGTCGACTGCCCTGAATGTTAGTCCGGTACGTCCTTCGAGCACGGGACACGGTCCAGCATGGCAGGCAGGGCGGTCGGTGCATGGCGCAGCCGTAACCTTACGCCTGCCCGCATGTGTCCAGGCTGGCACATGAAAGTCGCTCCATCCTGCAGCTGGTCATGCCCACCTGTCACAGTCAGGCTGCCGCCTGCATCCACGGCGCGAGCGGCGGCGGCAAAAGCGCGCCTCGCCGAGGCAGCAGTGCTAACGCGGGGTGCACACCGGGCTGCTGGCGCCGCAGCCAGCAGCAGGGCGAGGCAGCCCAGCAGCGTGGGCAGTCGGCTGCTCATCTGCGATTGATGGACCTTGGCACGTTTTCCAGCCCGTCTGCGCAAGGCGGCAGCCGCGCTGGTGGTACTATACTTAGGAGGCAAGCACTGCACACCCTCCGTTGCTGCATTACTTAGTCTCGCATACAACAGAATGCGTTGCAAGGGCTGGAGGCGGGCTGCAACGCAAGCGTCACAAGCCTGACAACCCGCCAGCCTCACCGGGGGGTGGCGCTGCCCGCTAAAACCGAAATTGGAGGAACTCAGAACTCGGTCGGGCCCTACGGCCGTGCTGACGGGTGGCGGCCCCTGGCGGCCCCTGCAGCGAGCACTCGGGCCCTTTGCCTGCCCTGTTTGCGTGCCGCCCCGATTGGTGAGGTTGATGGGAACGCCAGAAAGGCAAGGGTCAGCCGACAAGACGCTCCGGCTTCATGAGCTGGGCAGCCGGCATGGACGCTGGTCCGCCTGTCGCATGCCATGTCGCAGTGCATGCCGATGCCGGGAAGGCTGCCTCTCTCTGGTCGTGGCAGGAGTGTGAACAGCTGCCAAGTGACCGCAGCAGTTGAATGGCAGTTGAGTGAGCGACATGGACAAGGAATGACACGAGATGAGCCGACGGCGGCATCTTGTCACTGCCTGCCCCACGCAAGCGGTCGGTGCATCCAGGACGAGTGACCAAGGACCTGGGCATGCAGG
>VFQO010007055.1_pt1 | contig 42232 bp, 68 predicted proteins | sample 3512331 | NCBI WGS metagenome assembly VFQO01 (sample SAMN10412371, study PRJNA504923) | tailings metagenome | isolation source: Replicate 3 from Balatoc abandoned mine | place: Philippines: Itogon, Benguet | collected 2017-08-28 | reverse complement strand
CACTGTGACTTGTGCCGTACATGCAACAACTGGGTGCCTACGATGGCTACTGCTGCCCTCATCTCCCGTCGCCTGTCCTGCCGCAGCCCCGTCCTGTCACACATGCACCTGTCCAACGCACCTCGACCCCCCACCCCTCCCACCCTCCCCTCATGTCCCCACCCCCCCTGCCACCCTCCCTCCCCCAGGTGCGCAAGGTGATCTGGGAGCTGTTTGCCCTGTGCCCCACGCCGGCAGCAGCCATTGCGGCGGACACAGCCGCCATCTCAGCGCTGATCCAGCCGCTGGGCCTGTTCCGCAAGCGCGCCGCCACCATCCAGCAGCTGTCACACGACTTTCTGTACCAGCAGGTGGGTTGCCAGGGGCGCAGCTTAGGGTTAGAGGCACAGTAGTTTCCGCGCGTTGGCCGGGAGATGTGCGCGCTGCCATCCAGCAGCTGTCGCACGACTTTCTGTACAAGCAGGTGGGTGTGCCGCGGGATAGGGGCACAGTAGAACTTGCACAAAGCGTCCGTGAGCTGACTATTATCTGCACACAAGCCGACTTGTTGGGCAGCCTGGGTCGCGGAGGGCGCATTGCTGCCCAAGACGCAAACGGGGGGTTTAATCCGGCCCGGCAAAAGCAAGCCTTGTTAAGGCCGCAGCGCCGTCTGTCTGCACGTGTGTGAGTGGGAGGATGCGTCCACCGATGTGGTGGTAGCCTGCTGCTACCTGCTTCCTGATGCTTACGCTCGTGCTCTCCTGTCTTCATCGCAGTGGCGCGACCCCACAGAGCTCTATGGCATCGGCAAATACGCGGCCGATGCCTACCACATGTTCTGCCGCGGCCGGTGAGGCAGCAGCCCAGCCGGTAAATGGTCGGGCAAGCATGCAGCCCTTGCCTTCATCACGGCATGCGTGCCGTGTGTGCTGTGCTGGGCAGTGGTGTGGTGGCGACCTATCGCTGTGGCTGCTGAAGCCCACAAAGACATCCGTTGGCAGCCTTACAGCCCACCAGCCCCAGCCTGTGCAGGTGGCGGGAGGTGCAGCCTGATGACAAGGACCTGCGCAGGTACCGCGAGTGGCTGGAGCAGACGGGTGGGCTCGGTACCGGCCTCACTCGCCACCGCACCATGCCCGCCGCTGCTGAGCCTGCTGGGCCCGCCAGCATGTAGGCGCCTGGGTTGCAGGGCAGGCCATCTTGGTGGCGGCTGGCTTGGTGGGTGCCTGCTGTACCAGTAGCTCGCACTGGCCCCACTGGCTGCAGTGCTTGATTCAGCATCCACGTGTCGGCTAGTACAGTCGTCGAACCCTTTGTACCCTTTCACCATTGATCCATTTGATTGACATGCGCATGTGCATGCTGGCTGCCTTGACAACTAGTTGCAGCCTTTGAGACCCGTGTTGACTGCAGCCTGCGGCTGCTGCTTTAATGGAGCTTTAATGGAGCAAGCCATGCATAGCATCCTCCCCCGATGCATATCTTACTTGTTGATAGGTTGCACAGTAACTTCCAACACGTCGGGTAGGACCTGACGACAGACGACATGGCAGGTGTGCACTAGTTCAGCATGCAAGCCGTGCCATGGGCAGAGTGGTCGGCAAGCAAGCAGCGGCGGTGGTTGGCCGTCCCGTAGTCTGCGGCCTGACCCGCAGCCACCAGTCCATATGCTGTGCGAACACGTGTTCCTGGATGATGGTCTGTCTCCCCGAACAAAAATGTCGTTTCGCACCGCAATTTGGTTCGTGCGGCCGCAGATCAGCCAGATTGCTGTGCAGCGCATGCGCCAGGGTGGGGGCAGTGTCGGTCGGCACCCCATCCTGCATGTGAGCGAGCGAAGTGCGAATTCCACCCAGTTGGCTGTCTGACCGTCCTCCCGTTGGATTACACTACCAGCTGGCGTTGCAAGGCAGGTGGGCAACCGGCCGGCTCGGCAGCTTGTGTGACTGATCCTCCCTCCAGTCCACGGGCCGCCTCCCTGCTGCCCCAATTTCCTCCTCGCAGGCCATGCGCGCTATGCAGCACGCCACCTGCTGCGCGGCTCTCCTGTTGGTGGCCGCCGCCGCCGGGCTTGCCGCCCCCGCCGACGGTACGCGACGCCTGCTTCAGGCACGACCCACGCCGGCCATCACTGGCGGCTCTGACGTGCAGGATCGCAAGCGGTGCGGGCTGCTGCTGGCTGGCTGGTTGTGATGCAGCTTCCTGGGCTGCGATGCGATTGCCCTGGCTTTGGCTGAAGCTATGTGGCTTGTCCGGTGCGGCGAGACTGATGCGACCCCTCAGCGTCTCGTGGCATGCTCAACAGCTTGCTCACAATTTATAACTGCCCTGCCGCCCGCAGCGAGACTGATGCTGATGCGGCCCCTTGCCGTCGCCCTGGCATGCTCAAAAGCTTGCTCACATGTGTTGGCAACACCATAACTGGCCCTGCCTGTCCCCACCTGCCGCAGTTTTAGCTATTTCACCAGCCTGCGCTACAACAGCGGCTCCTCCGGCGAGGTGGCCTGCGGCGCCAGCTGGATCGGCGGCCGCTTCTTGCTGACCGCCGCTCACGTGAGCCCACACAGGCAACAAATGTTGCATTGCCGCTGCACAGTTCACAGGCTTAGCTGCTTGTCTCACTGCTGGCCGGCTCAAAGGTGCATCCCCACTTCCGTGCAGTGCTTCGTAGACGCAGGGAGTGAAGTGGAAGAGTTCACCCCGACCTACAAGGTACTCACTGCGGTACCTTAACAGGTTCCAAGCTGTACTATTACAATCACGCCAGCCCACAGATAAATCCACGGTCTGTCCCTTGCCACCATCCAAAACTACATCCAATTGCATGTATCCCGCAGGCACTCGTCGGCGCATGGGAGACTTACCCTGTGCCCCCTGTCCCTGGACCGTCCACGTACGATGAGCGCCAGATTGTCGCCGTGGCAGTGCACCGGGTGCGAGTTGGTCCAAACCGCAACTCAGTATGGCGGCAGCCGTGGCCTTGCGTTTCCTCCTCAGCTGTTGCAACCATTCCAGAAGTGGCCCACCCTCACGGCCTCCCACCCAGCCAAACATGCTTGCAGGGCTACCCGGGCACGCTCAAGGGTGAGGACGAGGATGGCTACTATGACGTAGCCGTGGTGCTGCTCGACCAGGCTCCCAGCTCCAGCCGCACCCCCCTCAAGCTCACACCCGCAGGTGAGCTGGTTGAGGATGGCATGTGCAATGCGCACTGTGCATGCATCTGTGAGTCTGGGCATCCAGCTAGTAGCATGGCGCCTGGAGGCACCAGCTGGAGGCAGTGTTGCTGAGAGAGCCCGCAACCACATAGGCAGGCGGTGCTAACACCTGGCGGCACCTCCCTTCACCATGGATGGCAGCCAACAAGCTCCTGGCGGCGGGCACGCCTGTCACCGTAATCGGCATGGGCGTCACAGCTTGGGCGTGAGTGCCGCCAGGGCTGTGGCATACACGCTGGCGTACATCACAATGACCGCACCTGCAGCCCAGCCCTGCCAGGTGCCGCTAGCGAGCCGATAAGGTGCATGCCGGCTTGCCAAGGTGCACCGTTGACTGCCTTTGCCGTCTGAATGCAGAGAGGGCAATGCCGCCCCCGACGATGTATTACCAACGGTGCTGCAGCAGCTGAATATGAGGACAGAGACAAGCAACCCATACAATAGCCCCTGCAGCAACTGCTTCATAGCAGCAGGTCTGTGCCTGGTTTTGCAGCTGAAGCTGGGGTCTGAGCCTGACCGTTTGGACCCCCAGGGGAACGATGTGTGGCAGCTGATGCTGGCACGAGGCAGCTGTGCCACCAGACCGTTTAGTGATCAAGTCGGCGATGGTGCCATGCACGCAGATGCACTTGGGTCTGAGTGACTTGAAGCGATCTCCTAATGTCCTCTGGATGCAGGCCAGCCTCCATTCTACATGTCAGACGCTCTGCCGGGCGATTCAGGCAGGCACCAGTCGTTATGCAACCGATTGCAAGTGTGGTGTATGCGGGACAGCTGCTTGGTTGCGCTTGCTCATTGTGCATCAAACAGGAGTGCAAACATGTTGCATTGGCATGTTCTTGCTAGACCTGAAATGGCATCTCAGACCCATATTTCCTGCAACTTTCCACATGCAGGAGGCCCTTTGATCGTCAAGGGCAGAACTGCGGCTGAGGATGTGCAGCATGGGATCGTGAGTGGAGGTCCCAACAACGGTGGCAAAAACCCTGGTGCGAAGCGGCACTTTCTGGCACAGCCATGGCATACGTTTGCCACATGGGTTGGCCTTACGAGGTGGCTTGAAGCGGAAGGTTTGATCGGTGATCACAAGGGTTGGCTGCACCGCTTGCCATATGAACTTCAAGCACAATCAAATCCAAGCCAAGTTCGCCCCTCTGCTGCATCTGCCCTGTGTGCCGTGCTTACCCAGCCCTTCCACTCATCCGCTGCCTGGCGTGATCCTTGCAGGAATCTACACTGCTGTCGCGCCGCACATCGGCTGGATCAGCCGCGCAAAGACCAGTCTGCTGAGCGGCAGTGCTAGCGATGGTGAAATGGTCATTGGGCGGCTGCCCGCCTGCTCCGCACTGCCCAACAATCGGTGAGAAGTGCAGAGTCGGGAATAGTTTAGAATGCACATGGCATGCTCGCCTGCGCGTTTGATCTGGGTTGCAACAGCCAGCAGGAATTGCGCGCCCCGGGGCCTGCCTGCCGCTGCCGCGCTGCTTAACAGCACCGTTTACATCTGCCCTGCGCCCAATGTTCAGCTATTGCTTTATGTGCAACTCCAATGGCGACCGCTTGGCGTGCGTGGCCGAGGGCGGGCAGGCGTGCCACACCAACTACAAGGCCGCCTCGGTGGGAAGAGGGATGCACATTCTCAGTTGGCTGCTGTGCAGCATGCTGCCTTGGCATGCGCATTCGGGCACGCCGCACTGCCACACTGCTGCTGCGGCTGCCCAGCACCCCTGTGACTCATGCCAGCGGTTGCAACCCAATTGCAACCCAATTGGACGCCATGGGTGACCAAACGAAGTCCTCTCGCCACCCCGTGCACTGCAGAGCGCCAGCGCCGACCTCGTGCCTCTTTGCACTGAGGCCGCTGAAGGTGGTGCCGGCGCATTCGACGGCGCCGGCTGCCTCAAGTCCCTGACCCGCGCGGCCATGCCAACTCATTTCTCGAAAGATGTGCAGACGTACAGCCTCAAGGCCAATGCGGGCACGAAGCGGCCCACCCCCAACGCCTTCACCTGCAGCGCCACTGCCCCCTTTGCCCTCAAAGCCTGCCCTGGCTCGCCAGCTAGCACATCCTGCACGCCTGGTGTGGATTCTCTGCGCGGCCGCCCAGACCCCGCAGGCTCGTGGGGCTGCTGCTCCTGCAGGGTGGTAAAGTCCTACACGCCCGCGTACGCGTCGGCAACCGTCACAACCTGGTGCGTTGAGTTGGGCTCAATCCAGCTGGCAGATTGCACACCCGACTGTCATGGTGTGGGCTGTTGCCTCTTGACTGGCTCGCATCACCGGCAGCCCCACAACCAAGTGCCTCCCCACCTCCCCTGCTGCCCACCCCGCCCAGGTACACGCATGAGCCCATCTGCTCATCTCCCCAGCGTGTGCTGCGGCCTGGCCAGGTGTGGGGCGGCAGTGCTGGGGTGCGGCCTCAGATGTGCTGCGGAGATACAGCTTCACGTGCCCTCACCCCCGTCTTCAGCGGGCAGCTGCCTGCTGGATTGGCCAATTCAAGCCGACATGCTGCTCTGCACACCCCCACATCCGCCGCTGCTGCGCGCTTCCCCACTCCCTACTGCCGTGCAGGTCGTGCACTTCAGTGGCGCTATCCTTGAGGGCAAGCCTCAAAGGGGCTGCACCCCCGGCCCCAACAACAAGTATGCCCGCATTGTGGCTGAGGTGCGTTCGCAGGAAATGGCAAGGACGGCAGCCTTGCCTGCACGCCGGTGGCTGATGCAGCATTGCACTCGACGGAGCTGCCGCACCGCGGCATGACCCCACACCGTCCCATGAACCCACCTGCATGTGATTTGTCCCCTCGTTGCACCGCAGCTGGAGAGCGAGGACACGGCAACCGGCCTGAAGTGGGCGCCCTTCTGGTGAGGCGGCAGCAGCAGGGGAGCCAGCGCTTGAGCAACACCCAGCAGGCAGCGCATTGCGGTTTGCATGGATTCGGGTCAGCTGTTCCCCTGCTTTACATGCACTCGCCACCTGTCCGCCTGCCTTGCCAGGGTGCGGCTTGACCAGCTGGGGCCCTGCACCGTGCCCGGCGTGCCGTCCGCCTCACAGACCAGCTGTGCTGGCAAGGCGGAGCTGGGCGGCAACTGCCAGTACACCGGCTGCTGCCTAGTGCCCGCGCTGGGCGGGCATGCCCAGGCCAAGTGCCTGCTGCCGCCTGACGTGCCTGCCTACAGCGCGTGCGGCATCGCGCCGCCCACCTGCGCCTCCCAGACCGCCAACCGGTGAGTTGCCGTGCAGCTGCTGCAGGCATTGCATAGAGCAGCATGCTCCAGGGCTGTTGTGCAGAGCACGCACCATATGGCTCAGCCACGGTGCGTGTGTGGCAGCAGTCTGCTGACCGTGATGCGGTTGCGGCACAGCTGAATCTAGGTTGCTCCACCTGCCCACTCCCTGCAGGTACTGCGCCCACTGCTCCACCAAGGGAGGCGAGCCCCTGCTGTGCGTGGCAGGCACCGGGGTGGCGTGCACAGCGCTGGTCAAGGTGAGGGAGTGTGCGCACAGTTTGGAGAAGCGATCTGCAGCAAATGCCCCTGGCGGGGCACCCACGGGAAGGGACATGCACCTGGCTGTGTGAGCTACCGCTGACCGCCTCTGTGCTTCCCACGCTGCCCCTGCTGTGCTTGCAGGACGCTGTTGTCACCATCCCGCGCTGCCGTGACCTGACGCCTCTGGGCACAGCCCGCGGCACATGCTTCGCCACGGTGGCACAGCCCACAAAGATCAGTGGCGTGGATGCACTGCCGCTCAAAAACGGCCCCTCCCTGCTCAGCTCTGCGGCGAAGGTCACCTGCCCTTAGCATTTCATGGTAGCCTGGGATGTGGCGCGGCCATCAGCAGCAGCGTTAAAGCATGGCGAGTGCCCACCAGCCTGAACCATGCAGCTGCCCCCTGGCGGCCTGGCCACGGCAGGCCCACCGTCAGTGCTGCATTTGCTGCTCATCAAATGCAACGGCTCCAGGTGGAAGCCCCTGCTGAAGCTGCTGTGCTGCACTATAACTTTTGTGACCAGTGTGCTTGCACACGTGCTTGTATCCAGCTGCCAGTTTTCCATGTGTTCCGCACCCGCGCTGTCTGCCCTTCGCACCCTTCGCATGTAACGTAAGATGCTTACAGGCAAGCTTAAGTCACAATTGCAGTGAATTTCAAAGCGGCGTGCAGCTCACAGCATGGTGACACTGCTGTCACCAATGCAGCAGCTCCGCATGCCTGGGCAGAAAGAATACACAGAAACCCCGACTCAGCTGGGAAGTAGTGGAGGTGGCAGGATTGGTGTCGAGTGGCTAAAACAATATGACTAGTGGATACTGAAGATTGTGGGGGGTGGAAGGGGATTAGTGGGAAGACAACCATGGAGGCAGGAGTTGAGAGTTGGTCAACAAGTTGGAGGTCAGAGCCTCACAGCACAGAGCGGCGCAGGCCGGCGGCACGCACTGCAGTGCACGCCTTCTGGCCGGTGAGGCCGCGGGTGTTGGTGCCTGCGGCACAGGGCTGGCATGCGATCTGGCCAGTGGTATTGGAAAAGGTGTTGGCGGGGCAGGGGGTGCACAGGGTCGAGCCGTCGCTGGGTGCAAAGGAGCCGGCCAGGCAAGTCTTGGGCGTCGCAGTGGCGGGGGTGGCGCACTGGAAGCCCTTGGGGCAGAGGTCACAAGTGCCGGAGCGGGGTTTGCTGGCGTAGGTGCCGGGCTTGCAGGGGTTGCAGCTGCCGGACCCGATGGGAGACGAGTAGCCAGTCGCGCAGACCTTGCAAGAGCTGGCCTGGGCGATCGAGTAGGTGCCGGCCAGGCAGGTCTTGCAGGCCTGGGATCCCATGGTACTGGCGTACTTGCCGGGCGGGCAGGACTCGCACGAGTCTTGAGCGCTGTCGTCGTTGAAGGTGCCCAGGGGGCTGCAGGTTTGGAGGGAGGGGAGAGGCCGTGTGGATGTGTGTGACACGTACGATTTCAGCAGCTGTTCGGGCGCAGCCAGCCACAAAGAAGCATCTCCCTGAAACACCTTGCACGTGCGTACCGGCTGTGTAGGCAGGCCAAGCGGCTGTGCACCTCACCATTGCTTGGCGGCCAGTGCGCCCGTGGTGTTGACAAACGTGCCGGCGGGGGCAGCCAGGCATGCCCGGGCGGCAGACGAGGAGGCCGCCAGCGGGTTGTAAAATCCAGAGGGGCAGTCGGTGCATGCGCTGTTGCCGGTTGTGAGGGTCTCCTTGCCCGCGGGGCACCAGATGCAGGCGGATGTGGCACCAGTTGTGTTCTGGAACGTGTTGCGCTGCAGCACAGTGTGGGCAGAGCACGGGCGGTTGTCAGCAGCTGCCGCTGTTTGACGGTTCAGTGGGGGCACATTGAAGAAACACAACGGCTGGCATGCAACAATGCTCCTGTTGCGTGAAGCAACCTGTTCCTGTTGAGTGAATCAACCCTGCTTCTGTTGAGTGAAGCAGCCCGGCTCTCTTGGAATGATGCCAGGCCAGAAAACAAACTCACCGGGCATGGGTTGCAGAAATCGCTCACGCCGGCTGTGGTCTTGTAGAAGCCTTTGCGGCTGCAGCAGGTCAAGGCAGCACAGAGCGCAGGTCAAGGGAGACCTTGGGATGATAGGAAGGGCCCATGTGCACGAACATTTATCCAGTTGCCAGGGGCAGGCACCCTCCGTCCTTCCTCATTCCACCAGGCTCACCACTTGGTGCAGGCGGTGCGGCCAGAGTTGCCCACCTCCCAGCCGGCGGGGCAGGTGGTGCAGGTGTCGCTGCAGCACAGGTGGGTGATTGGCAACGTGTGACTTTCAGTGCAGCAGCAGAAGTAGCTGGACAAAAACCATTGCAAACGGTCAGTTCGCAGCTTCCCTCAACTCGTGCACTACGTGTGAACAGAGCACCGTGCTTTACTACAAAGCGCACTCACGAGGCGTTTGAGTAGGCGCGAAAGGTGCCGGGCGCGCACTGGATGCAGCCGGTGCGCTTGGGGTTGGGGTAGGAGCCGCCACTGCAAGCAGTGCACGCCACCATGCCTGCGCGGGAGGCAGCAATGAGCAGAGAGTGGTTGTCAAGCCCGGTGAGTTCGGTACCAGCCTGGCATTTATGCCGCTGCTCGACTGTTGGTTGGCAAGCAGGCCAGGTTGCGAGTTGAGCAAGCATCAGCTGCTCGCCAGTGTAGCTGGACAGATGTGACCGTTCGACTCCTATAAGCTGCTTCCCTGCAGGCTACCTGCCCCGACAAACCGCCTCACCTGCGCGAGGGGCCACGGTGCCGCTGTTCTTGTCGCAGGGCTTGCAGGTGGTGGCGTCTGTAGGGGTGCGCACCGCTGGTGAGCCTGACCAGAAGGACACCTCTCCGGCACTGCACAGCTGGATGTCCGCTGCACCAATTCTGTTCTTGGCGTCGAGCACAGTTGCCGCCGCCTTGTAGCCTGGTGGGTGGCGGAGCAGGGGAGCATATTTAGCAGGACAGCTGGCATGCGCAGCAAAAGCAGCAAGTGCAGACATGCCTGCCGCCATACATGCCAAGCAGCGCTTGCACGCACTGCACGCAGCAGCTGGCCCCCACCTGCAATGCCCCACTGCAGTCCCCAACCGCAGCTCCCCACCTGGTGGGATCTGGCGGCACATGTTGTTCTCGGGCGCCGCATCACCAGAGCGGTACTGCCCGCTGGGGCACAGGGAGCAGCCCTTGGCGCCAGTGGTGGCCTCAGTCAGGTCGGGGTTGGCCCACGTGCCAGAGGGGCTGCAATGTGGAAGAAGTGAGAGGGTGCACATCACATGTGAGGCAGTCGGGTTTGCGGGGGGTACCTGGTGTTCGGCTACGTCCAGCAGAAGTTTACCCATGGTGCCAAGCGAAGGCCATGAGGGCTTCAAGCAAGCCCAGTCCAGCCAGCTGCCTCTACAAACATGCCGCACAAACCGCTTGCAAAATGCTTACCAGGCATCGCATTGCGCGGCGCCCGTGCTCAGGGGCCTCTCATTGCGGAAGTCAGCGCCGCCAATGGTGGCCGTAGTGTTGATGGTCTCTCCATCCGCAAGGGCAATGCTGCCGGTGGGGCACAGCAGGCAGTGCACGCCGTTGCCGCCCTCCTCCTGGTCGGCCATGCCGCTGGTGGGGCTATACTGGCCGGTGGGGCAGGGGGTGCATTCTGCGGCGCCCTCCCCAGAATAGGTGCCCGGTGGGCTGCAAGCAAGGGCGACAGGAAGCAGCAGAGGTGGTGCAGTCGTTTGCTGTCTCAATGGTTCTCCGCATGAGCCATGCCAAAGCTTGCCACGCATGGGCGAACCAGCACCAGCGCCCGCAGCCAAGCCACAGCTCACAATGCAAGAGCACACTGGCACCTGCGCCTGAGCCTGTCCCTCACAACTCAGCAGCTCACCACTCCTGGCAATCTGGGGTGCCGTCGGCCAGCATGGCAGTGGAGCGGTAGGTGCCGGGGCGGCACTTGGTGCATGCGCCGGCATGCTCGTCCCATGCCCAGCCGCCAGCGGTGTACGGGGCCTCATTGCACAGGCGATCGGAGAAAGGCAGCGAACAGTAAGCTGCGCCCGCCTCACTGGTAAACTTAGTGCTGTCATGGTTGCACGCTTTGCAGGCGCCGGCAGCCTGGCCGAGGAATGGGTTGGCGCTGTCTGCCGCGCAATCGGCGGGGGCGGCGGCGCCGCCGGCGCACGTCTTGCCCTGAGGGCTGCACAGCAGATGGTGGAGCAGCCTTGTGTTTGCAGGCGCCCATCTTGCAAACCAACCATGCCTTGGGAACGGCAGCGCCTGGCTCCAGCTGCACTGTGGCATCATGCTAAGCAGCCCACGTGCTCAAGGCATGGCTGGTTTGCAAGATGGGCACCTGCTAAGCAGCCCACAAGCTCGGTCGGCACCCGGGGCTGCTTGCAACCTTGCAAGTTCCAGGCATAATGCCGAGCCACGCACCAGGGCTTGCACCCGCTCTCATCGTAGGAGCCGGCACCGCAGGGCACGACGTTGACACCTGTCACGCTGCCGCCATCCACGGTAGCCTCATGTGTGCACGCCTTGGTCTGCAAGCCAACGGGCGGGGAGGGGCCGGAGCTCAATCACTCCATCATTGCAGCTCACCACTGTCCAGCCCCACAATACCTTCCAGCAGCCCACAGAGCTGCCACACCCAAGGCACTCGCCCCATAGGCAATGCCGGCGTCGCCAGGCTTGTTGGTTGCCGCCAGGAACTGGAGGTCCACTGTGGTGGCGGTTTTGGGGCTGATGTGCAGCATGAAGGAGCTGCGCGCAAGGGGCAAACTGCATTGGTTGAAACCTGACAACTCGCAAGGCGGTCCAGGAGCGGCGGCTGCGGCACCCAAAGTACAGGTGCGAAGGGGCAATGCATGCCCACCTGGCGCCGCCGTCAGAGGAGGGCAGTAGTGTGCGGATCTTGTAGGCGGCGATGTAATAAGCACGGATGGTGAGGTCGTTGTAGGTGTACAGGTATTCATCGGCAGCGCTCAGGCCGGCAAGGCGGGGGAAGAGGGCCGTAGTGCCAGCAACGGCGCCGGGGTCGGCGCAGGTCTTGTCTCCAACTGGCTGGATTGTGACGGAGCAGTCGTCAGCCACGGCCAGCGCTAGCTTGAGGTCTGGTGCGCCGCCGTTGCTGCCGTCACGCCAGCTTTTGCAGGCGTTCAGAGCGGGCACGGGGAAAGCGGAGTTGAGCGTGTCGCAGGTGGTGCCCAGCTTGCTGGCGAACCTCAGGATGGCGCTGCCTGCATGGCCAAGGCAGCATTGGGGAGGCTGGGCCTGAGCAGAGCCCTGGGAGCAGCAGCGGCAAACCGGTGTGCCAGCCTGCCAACCAGCTGGTGCAACTGCGTGATTAGGCAGGCACCAGGCATGCTGCGCAGCGCAGCGCTGCCCCGCTGGTACGTTCAAGCGCCGCACCTTCAGACGGCGGCGGCAGGTTGGCTGCAGTGTGCGGGAAGGCAACGCCGGCAGCGCAGCGCACGCACTCAGAGCTGCCGGGCAGGTGCGCAAATGTGTCTTCGGGGCTGCAGACAGGAAGTTAGGAGTTGCAGTGTTGCTACCTGGCGTTGAATAGTGCACAGGGTGTGGTGCTGTGGGTGGGCATGCCTGCACCAGCCAAAAGCAGTAAACTACAAGCGGATGCCAGACACCCGCAAACTGCCCGACAAGAGCTCACCAGGGAGAGCACTCCTCCGCACCCCAGCCAGAGAAGGTGTGCGGGGGGCACCACTGGCAATGGGAGCTGCCTGCGGTGGCGACAAATGCAGCATGGCAAGTAGGACTCAGGAGATGAGAGGGCAGTAAGAGCTTTCCGCCAATGCACACCTCAGCCAACTAACCCCGGCATACAGGCAAGCCAACCGATGAGGGCATGCACGGCAAACCGATAAGGGCATGCATGGCACATGGATTGACACCCACCCTCAGGAGCATAGGTGCCCGGGGCGCAAGTTGCGCAGCTACCGGACCAGCCAACTCTACCATAGTTGGTGCCTGCAGGGCAAGCCTTGCAGCTGTTGCCGCTGGTGCCGGTGGTGCCAGCGGGGCACAGGGGGCACAGCTTGATGCCTCCCACGATGAGCCCGTAGCGGCCGGCGGCACAAGGCAGCCCCAGCTGAGGGGCGGGCCTGAACTCAGTGCCATCGGCCAGTCCTGTGCCGTTGCTGACGATGGCGTTGCTGGCATGGAAGGCTGCGGTGTTGCCAGTTGCAGAGCGGATCGCGTACACATGGACCGCACCAGCATCGGCAGTGACAACCACCTTGCCGGGGCTTGGGAAAGTGATGTCCCAGATGCCCAGCGGCAGCAAGGGGGCTGTGCCGGCGGCGTTGAAGCCGAAGACGTAGCCCTCCAGCGCGAGGTACAGAGAGCTGACTTTGGCGGAGGAGACGGCGGGGCACTGCTTGATCTCTGTGTACATGTCACAGCCGGCGCTCGACCAGGAGGTGGTGACGATGGAGCCATCAGAGGTGGGGGCGGCGATGGAATACTTGCAGTCGGCGTCCACGCTGAACACAGCGCTGGACAGGCACCGGCTCACAAGGTTGTACACGGTGGTGTTGAGGAGCTCCAGCGCAATGGAGCCTGCAGGTCGCGGGGGAGGGGCGGTACAAAGGGGAGTTAGCTGAGTGAAGTGCACTTGCATGCACGGCAGCAGGCCGCCGCTTGGGCACTGTACATGTGTGGAGCATTGAGGCCGCAGTGGCGCATGATCGCATTGTGCAGCCAGCATGCATTGGGGAACAGCTGCACAGGCACCAACAGCTGCACTCAGAAACACCGGGCAGTGAGCCACGCCACTCAGCCACACATGCACAACGCAGTGGTCACGGTGCCGGCGCATCCACCACAGCAAATCCACAACCCAAACCGCATTCACTGCCGTACCTGGCCGGCACCGAGGTAATTTACAATAGCCAGAGCCCGCCAGGCTGGTGGTGTCTGCATCGCACGCCGTGCAGCCGCCGGTTGACTGCCCCAGAAAGGGGTTGGCAGTTGCAGCGGCGCAGGCGGTCTTGGCTGCACCAGCGCATGTGTGGCCTTGAGGGCTGCACCAGAGGTGGGGCCAAGGCTTTAAATGGCAGCCCAGAAGAGCGGCGCGTGGCAACAGCAGCCAGCAGCGGCAGCAGCAGACAAGCGGCATCCCAAGCGCCTAGCAACCATGTGCGCCCTCCCGTTGTGCCATGCTTGCATAACGATGCCTGCCGCTACTGCTGCTACCTTGTTTGTGCCTCTTCCTCCCCCCGAATTTATCCTCACCATGCGAAGCAGGAGTTGGCGACCAGGTAAGAGCCGGCGCCGCAGTTGGCTGTAGCATCAGCCACATTGCCGCCGTCGATGGCTGCGCTCTGAGAGCAGGTCTTGGACTGCAGCACAGGGGCGGGTGCACTGTGGCATGGGCTTGCAGCAACAGCCAACGGGGGACCTGCTGCATTGCACCGCAATTGCGGCATGCACGCTGAGCCAGCGAGGCTCAAGCGGGGCCCATGCGCCTCTCACCCCTGGGTTGCTGGACTCGCTGGGCTTGCTGGTCGCCGCATAAATGTTGATATCAACCAAGGTTTTGGAGCCAGCCGTGGCGTCAATGTGCAGCATGAACGAGCTGCGGCATAAGGAAGGAGGGAACTGAGCGCATGACCAGGCTGTATGCAGCCCCTGTGCTAAGCGACAAGGCAAGTTCATGCATGCAGCAGAGTTCAGACACCCCAAAGTGATGCATGCAGCAGAGTCAGACACCCCAAAGCAGGACGGAAGCACACCTGGCGCCGCCCGCGTCAGAGGGGAGCAGCATGCGAAGCGTTTTGGTTGAGGTGTAGTAGGCGCGCATGGTCAGGTTGTTGTAGGTGTAGCCGTAGGTGCCGCTCAGGGGTGCAGGCTTGGTCTGGCCGGCGACGGCGCCGGGGTCGGCGCAGGAGGTGTCGCCGATTGGCTTGATGGTGACAGAGCAGTCGCCCGCCACCTCGAGGGCCAGCTTCAGGTCTGGTGGGCTGGCCCCACCATTGGTGCCCGCCTTCCAGCTTGCGCAGGCGCCCAGGGCTGGGATCGGGAATGCAGAGTTCAGCGCATCACAGGCGGTGCCCAGCTTGCTGGCGAACCTCAGCATGCCGCTGCCTGCGGCAGGGTGGGAGGGGGCGCTCCAAATGAGTGAGAAGGGGGCTTGTCCAGCTGGGCAGCAAATAACGCAGCCAACTGCATGGCGGTCTGGAGGATGCGGGACCCTAACAACCGCCAAGCCGCCACACTATGCACGCCCACCTGGCGATGCAGCAGGAAGGCCGGCGCCCTCTGTGTGCAGGTGGGGAACACCATCAGTGCAGCGCAAGCAGACGGTGCTGCCTGGGATCCAAGCGTATGTGCCATCAGGGCTGAGGGGGCATTGGGGTGAGGTCACTGACTCAGTCGACGGCTTTGTGCCAGCATGTGGCATGCAAATCCTGACGGGCCCAGCTGCACAAGTGAGCCCAGCGGCACAGAGCAAGGGCAGAGCTGCACCGCAGCGGGGATGGTCAGCTCACCAGGGCGTGCACTCCTTTGCGCCTGCCGCAGAGTATGTGTGCGCAGGGCAGGGCAGGCAATCGGTGTTGCCTGCAGCAGCAGCCAGGGGGCGCAATGGGCAGCACAAATGAGTATTGGGCACAGGCACGCCAGCAAGCGCGTACTACCCTTGCACATGCGCCCTCCAGGCATTCCGGCATGCAACAGCCGGGGCATGGTCCGGGGCGGCGCTCACCTCCTGGTGCATACGTGCCAGCGGGACACTGCGCGCAGCTGGCGCCTGTGGCCACCCCAACTTTGTTGGAAGCAGTGCCGGCGGGGCAGGCTTTGCAGCTCACGCCATCGCCCCCGTAGGTGCCGGCAGGGCAGAGGGGGCAGAGCTTGATGCTGCCCGCCATCGCGCCGTAGCGGCCAGTTGGGCAGGGCAGCGAAATGTTAGCAGCGGGCTGGAACTCAGTGCCGGCTGTGAGGCCGTCGCCGGTCGTCACCACGCATTCGGAGGCGATGCTGGTCGGGGTGCCAGTTGTGGAGCGGATGGCATAGACGAGGTTGACGCCGCCGATGACCACCCACAGGCGCCCGGGTATGAAACCGATGCCGTTACCGGCACTGCTCCCGTACGTGGGCTTGAGGGGGCTGCTCTGGGCATCCAAGCCGTACACAAAGCCCTTGAGTGCATTGCTGAACGGAGCACTTGCCGCGGTCGGTTGTGCCGAAGGGGCAGCGGCTGACAAGACGACGGAGGGGCAGAGCTTGAACTGCTTGTACATGTTGGCGTCGCTGCTCCACATGGCGGGCACAGAGGCGTTGGTGGCGGCGGTGGCAGTGAGCGTGACCTTGCAGTCGGCATCCACGGTGGCAGTAAAGCTGGGCAGGCACTTGGCCAGCTCGTTGCTCTCCAGCCCGGTGCCGGCGCCGACCAGCTCCATTTGGACGGAGCCTGTGGGGAGGGGGCGCAGCGGCGGCTAGTACAGCGGCGGCTGCACCAGCTGACCCTGATGCATGGCAATCTTGTAAACGCATTTGGGCACCAAAATGCACAGCCATCTGCTTCAAGGCAGCCACCTGATATCCAGTGTGCGCAGGCAACTCACCGACGTTGCACGGCGCAGCGCCGGCGCCCCTGCCGGCGACCACCAGCAGGCAGACCGCAACAGCCGCAATCCATCGAGGCGCCCTCATCGCCTGCAGGGACACTAACAGAGGGTGCAGGCAGTCGGCATAGGCTTGCAAGCTGGTGTGGCGCTCCGCCGGTCGCGGCCAACAACGCGAGCGTCCTTCCCCGCAGCCCCGCACGAGCCGCTATTCTTGCTGTGTGGCTCATCCCAACCAGATTAAGCCAGCGCTTACCTGCAGCGCGGCCTGGGGAGCGGGCAGGCCGCCGGTGGGGTCAGGTTGCCCTGGTCAGGACTGCGCGGCAGGCGTGCGCCAGAGGGCGGAGGCGCAGTCAGTGTGAGGTTGCCAAAGGGCTGTTGCATGTATGGAGCGTGCAGCAGCATGCTGGGGCGGCTGCATGAATGCATGGCAAGGAACCAGGGACCGCGAGGCGGCCCGCTGCCACCCCAACCGCGCCCGCTGCCACCATACGGCATGGAACCGCCCAGGTTTCAAGGCAGATGCCAGGCAGCCTTTGGCAGCCTGCACTCTGCTGCATATCAAAGTGCCGACTTACCACTTGCATACCCAAATACACATTTGGCAAGGATTGTTGGAGGATGCAGAAATGCAACAGCATGCTGGGCCCATGGCGGCCCCCAGCCACCCAAGCCGAAGCCCACGACACCCGGCTGCATGGATCTGGCGGTTATCAACTAACCAAGCTACTTTGGTACGCCTGTGCCGACTGCACAAAGACCAGCTATAGCGTGACAGGTTTCACAGCCGAAACAAACAGCACGTTCAAGTAGGCAAACCAACAGCTAGGCAATCCGCCGCAAGTGCAGCAGCAGGACGGCGGCATAGAGGCCTGTGCCGGCATGCAGCACCCAACGCACCGCTGTCGCCCTGCGTGTGCTCACGCCGGCTGCAAGCTTGGCGCCGCCGCCGCCGCCCTGCTCGCCCTGCCGCCGCTGGTCTGTGGGCAGAGCGGAGACGGCTCGTGGGTTGCTGGGCCGGCACAGCGCCTCGAGCGCCTGCTGGCCATCCAGCCAATGGATTGGGGCCATGTTGAGCAGGGCCAGAGCCAGCGACAGCGCCGTGGTGTAGCCCAGTGCCAAGTGCAGCTGGCCGCTCACCCAGCCGAGCATGCCGCCCAGGCGTAGGGCTGCCGCCTGCGCCAGCCAGGCGGCTGCCGCCAGAGCAAGGTTGTGCCACGCGCCGGCGCACGCCACGCGCAGCAGGCTGCCACGTGGCAGGGCCGCCAGCTCAGCTGTGTCCAGCTCAACAAAGGCTGCCGGCATGAGCAGGATCAGGCTGGCGCCTGCGTTGCTCACGTGCACGCCCTCGGCAGCCGCTGCTAGTGCGTGCCCTGCCTGCGGTTGGCGGGTGGGTGGGGTGGTGGGTGGAAGGGTGAGGCAGCTCAGCGGCACAGATGAGCGTGAGAATGTCGTTAAAAGCATCCTCACATTACCAGCGACATCGGCATGTTTGCACGCATCATCAGCACGCCTCAACCGCAGAGCGCACCTCATGTATGAGCAGCGAGGCCGCAATCGCCAGCCACAGCGGCGCAGCATGGCTGGCCGGCAGCGTGACGCCCGGCAGCGCCAGCGCCAGGCGCGGCGGCGGCTGCACAGCTGCCGCTCCAGCTGGTGTGATCAGAGGCCGCAGCAGTGTGGCGAGTTCGGCTAGGAGCACGGCGACGCTGGCCGCACCCGCTGCTAAGCCCGCCGCCGCGCCGGCGCCAAACCAAGCGCGGAGGCTGCGGCGGTGGCGGGCGGCAGTCCTGGACAACCACCTGCAATTTTGCATTTGGATTTGCGAGCAGTCAATAACTTGATTGTGGTACAGAGCCAGTTCACATGAATTGCTCTTTCGCTGCCTCGTGATGTCCGGCTGTGCATTCGTCCTCACCCGCCGCTGCCGCCACCGCCGCCGCCGCCGCCGCCGCCGTCAGCTGAGAGGCGTAGCGTGACCCTCCACCAATCGGCATCTACTTGCACATGGTCTGTGAGCTTTGACGAGCTGAGAAGAAGGCCCAGGGCGAGGCGCACGGCAGCCCACAGCGCCACGACGGGCAGCAGGGCCAACATAGCTGTAGATCACTTGCACATCTTTCACTGTACCAACTGCATCGCCGATATGGGAGAGCCCCGGCCGACAAATGCGGTGTTGCCATTTGGCGCCTTGCATTTCTTGAGCCCCAGGCGAGCTGCAACACATAAACGATAGCTCAACTGTCGCGAAATGAGGTCGGCCCGGCGGGCAGAGGGCCCGCTGGGTCCCGTCCAGCCACCATCGCCCATTGCGCGCCTCCTGAGCCAGGGCGGGCAGGAACCTACCGAGGGCATTGAGGCCGCGATGCAGCTGGCGTCGCACCGCAGCGGGCTGCAGGTGGGCCCATTGTTACCCGACCGCCAACCGCCTCCCGCCGCCGCCAGCGCGAGCACGTGCTGGGGTCCCAAACACATTGCTGCAATCTACTTGCAAAGAGTACGTGCCTTGTGTTCACTTCAAATCTGTGGCCAAATTTCTGCTGCCAGGAGCCGTACTTCAAGACGCGGGCGGCGCAGCGCGGCCGCCCCGGCGATGCCGCCGAGCTGCTGCAGCTGCGGCGCAAGGCCGCGGCCATGAGCGCCGACTTTGCCAAGCTGCTGGGCACCCACGAGCGCACCGAGGCGGCGGTGGTGGACCTGCGCCAAAAGGCGGGTGCTGGGGCGCACGGCTGGGAGCTGGGTGCTGCGCCTGGGCATTGCGTTTTGGCACTGCTGGCACCTGTTTGGCCCAGATCATCTGCTGTTTATGTCCACTTTTCATTCATGGGCCGCCCTGATCGTACCGGCTACCCGCCCCACCTAATTTTCCTGTCGCAGGTGCGCCAGCTGCGTGAGGAGCTGGGTGCCAAGGACAAGGCCCTGGAGCTGGCGCGCCGCACCATTGAGCGGCTGAGCGGCGAGAAGGCGGGGCTGGAGTCGGCGGCTGCAGGTGCGGGGCTGTGGCTGTACAGCAGCAGGGCTCTGTCGGTGGGCTGGGCAGGAGGGACAGCAGCACGTGCTAGCAGGTTACAAACATTGCAGCTGGCACAAACGGCGCAGTCCCGCATGCACACCCGTGCTGTGCCTGCCGCCCCGCGCAGGCACCCAGGCATATGTGCGCAAGCTGGAGGCACGCCTGCTCTCAGTGCGGCATGCCGCTGAGCTGGAGCAGCGCTGTGCACAGCTCAAGGGACAGGTGCGGCAGCTGCAATCGGCATGGTTGTCGAGCAGCATGCTGTGCTGCCATGCCAGGGTGCTCTGCCAATTCGTCGCAGCCTCTGGATTTGACTTTGACTGCAGGCTGCGCACTCCAGCTCGTTCTCGAGTGCCACGTCCTGGCACAGCTGGGCACTCATCCGTCCTGTCCACACCTGCCTGCCTGCAGCTGGAGCGGCAGGAGCTTGCGCTGGCGGCGGCCGAGGAGCGTGCCACGGCGGCCGAGGCGGCGCTGCACAAGTCGCAGCTGGATGTGGCCTGCTTGAAGCGCGGGCTGGAGCTGGCGGCAGAGCAGCTGACGCGCAGTGCGGGCGCCGAGGTGCCTGGCACGCTGCTGCGTGCGGTGGCCCGGGTGCGGCTGGGTGGTGGGCTTGCAGGTGGATGCAAAGTTCGGAATCAACTGGCTTGCAGGGGCTGCTTGTGTTTGCACAAGTCACGAAGACATTGCACTATGACTTATGACAGTCATAGCTGTGCAGGGTTGGGACCAGGCGGTTGGCTTGCGCTGATGCGCCCTTGACTGGTTTTGATGCGCCGGTGTTTGTGTGCAGGGCCAGGAGGAGGCGCTGGGCCTGTCGGGGCAGCTCTCGGACGCGCGGCAGCAGGTTTCCACGCTTGCAGCAGCGCTGGAGCAGGCGAGGGCGCACCTGGAGGCGCAGCAGACGGCACTGGCGCAGGTGCGCGGCTTCAGGGTGCATCGAGGTGATGGTTCAGTGCTCTCGTTGCTGCTCGCATTGTGGTACTTGCTCAGTAGATGGGTACGCGTTCCGCTGTGTTCGGCTGGTGCAACTGGCATTTCATCCTGCTCATCTGCCACGCCCTTGCTCCCCTCTGTCTGCTGTGCAGCAACAAGCCGAGCGGCTGGAGCTGGTGCAGCGCGCCGAGGCTGCCGAGGCAGCGGCGGAGAAGCAGCGGGCGGCGGCTGGCGAGCTGCGGCGTGTGCTGGATGCGCTGCGGTGGGTTGCAGATGGAGGCTCGAGTCTGCTGCCTGGTTATGCGTGCCACCCAGTGCAGTGGGCAGATCCTGGTCTGCACACAAGCGAGAAGCCACACAGTGGTGCATCACATGCTGCTTGCCTTGATTTCTGTTATCGCTGCTTCCTCTGGCTGCAGGCCCAAGGCAGGAGCGCTGGCGGGTGAGCGAGACAGCCTGCTGCAGCAGCTGGAGCTGGAGCGCACGGCAGCAGAGGATGCACGCAAGGAGGCAAGTTGACTAGGTTTGGAGTGCTGCTAGGCAATGCCTGGTCACTCGCATGCAGTGCAGTGCTGAGGCTCCAGGATGCACGCTGTAGCGCCAATGGTGGCGGCTGCCTAGTGGCATGGATTGGTGGAACGAAGATGTGCAGGTCTTGCAGGTGCCTTTTTCGCACCATTGCCAACTGCAATGCCCTTGCCACACTGCACCTGCAGGTCAAGCAGCTGCGTGCTGCACTGAAGAAGGGACAGACCACGGAAGCGGCCCTGCGGGATGAGCTGCGGCGGGCACTAGCTGGGGAGGGCGTCACACCCAGCCCTGCAGCCCGCGGCGCGCCTCGTGGCTCAGGCGCGGCAGCGGCAGCAGCAGCTCTGGCTGCACAGCAGACGCCACGCTCGGCACGGCGCGCCGCACCGGCAGCTGGGTCCCCCAGAGCAGCTGCTGTGCAGTCGCGCAGCAGCAGCAGGGCCGGCAGCAGCAGCCGTCTGCAGCATGGGTGGGGGGCACCAGCTGCGGCGGCCCCGTCGCCTCTGAAGCGTGCCGGTTCAGCACGTCAGCCTGATGCCCGGGCTGCCAGGGCAGACAAGGCGGTCAGCCGGCAGGCCTCTGCCTGGGAGCAGCAGCAGCAGCAGCAGCAGTGGCAGGAGCCAGAGCAGGACCTGATCAGCGCTGAGCCCTCACCCACACGGGCGCTTGCTCGGCTGCAGGAGCAACGGCGGCAGCAGCAGGGCAGCCGCCTGGCAGTGCGAGAGCGCCAGCAGGGCGATGGGGAGGAGGCGCAACATGGCCTGCTCGACCTGACCAACAGCCTGCAGCAGCCGGGGCAGCCACCCAAGGTGCAGCTGCAGCTGAGCGGCGCGGCAACGGCAGCCGGGGCAGCCAAGGCAGTGGCGGATGCGGAGGTGCTGCCGGTTCAGGATGGCCGCCTGATGCAGCTGTACTCGCTTGCACTGGATGAGCAAATTGCAATGCTGGAGGGCGACCTGGCGCAGCTGTCCGCGGCACCCAGCCCCATCGCCCGGCTGCAGAAAGCGGCTGCTGCGGGGGCTGCCGGCGGCCGCCTGCTGCCGGCCGGTGCGGCGCCGGCGGTGGGTAAGCAGGGTGGCACACCCATGGCTCAGCATGCTGACGCACCTGCTCCACTGGCCAAGCAGCAGGGACAGCAGCAGCCGCAGGAGCAGCAGCCGGGAGAGGAGGCTATTGCAGCTTGGCGGCCCAACGGCGCCTTTGTGCCTGAGCCAGCTGCCGAGCCTGCTGCGGCTGCGGCAGCTCCTGCGCAGCGCCCAACGCGCGGCATGCAGCAGCTGATGAGCCCAGGCGGCGGCACGCCGGGCGTGGCCAGCCAGGCAGCGGGGGCGGCTCCCAGCGCTGATCCAGGTGGGGGCCAAGTCTGTAGCAGTTTGCATTTCTGAGAGGGGCAGGGCTTGCATCCCATGTGTGGCGGACGCATACAGTTGGCATTTGCGGCCATTTCAGCTGCCTGCGCTGTCGGGAAAACAACCCTGTACCTTGCCCTCTAACACATGCAGTACCGCACATGTGGCACAGCAACCCGCTGGCCGGCTCTCCTCCGCCCAAGCAGCTGCAACTGGCCGCCCTTCCAGCGCCACCTTACCGGCAGCAGCCGAAGCAGCAGCAGCAGCAGGTGCAGCAGCAGCAGCCGGACAATGCTGATGCTGCCACCACTGCAAGGCCCGCGTCCGCCCTGCATGCTGAGCCTGGGGCGGAGGCCTGGCAGGAGCTGCTGGGGCTGCAGCCATTCTCACCAGAGCTGGGCGCGACGGCGGCAAAGGCGGCAGAGGCAGCAACGGCAGCAAATTCCATGCAGCCAGCCGAGGGTGCTGTGTCGCAGCACCAGGCAGTGGAGACGCAGTCAGATGATGAATGGCGCTGGGTGGGCAGCGCGCCAGCCAGCAGCCCCTCGCTGCGTGTCCCTCGCTCGCAGCACGGCGGCTCGGCGTCTGAGAGTGAGGTGGCGGGCAGCCAGGGCAGCGGCACTGCGCAGGGGCAGCAGGCACGGCTTCAGCACCCAGCGCTTGAGCTGCAGCCGCAGGCCAGCGAGGGTAGCACTGGCGGCGGCCACGGCGGCGTGGCGTCACTCAGCCAGCGATGGGACCTGCCGTCGCCCTTGGGGGCTGGCAACTCGTGAGCTGGAGGGCTGATGTGTTTGTTTGCTTGGTGTCTGGTGGTTGCGTGGTGTGGTGCAAGCTCTGCTTGTTTATTGTGCTGTTTGCTTGTAAAGCTGAACTCCCAACGTGTATTCTCCACTGCCCTGCCGCAGGCACTGGCTGAGCGCAGAGGTTGAAGCTGACATTGAGTGCCTGGAGGTGAACAGCCGGCCGACGCCCCGGAAGCCTGCCTCCCAGGCAGCAGCAGCAGGCATGGTTGGCCACGAGCAGCAGCAGGCGCTGCCGCCTGCACCGCAGCAGCACGGTGCGAACTCCGCCCCAGGCAGCAGCTCAAGTGCGGCAGCAGCTCAGCAGGGGCTGGAGGAGCCTTCGGCAAGCGGCTGGGCGTCTGGTGGCTGGGAGGCCAGCTGCGGCAGCAGCAGCGATGAGGAGGCTGAACTGCGGCAACAGCCTCCAACCCGCAGCCAGCAGCAGCGCCGGGCGCAGCCCCTGCTGCCGGGCCTGCCGCTGGTGGGCGATGCCAGCCCACAGCAGGCGGATGCGGCGCTGGGTGCAGGTGCCGCGGCGGCGCAACCAGCGGGCGCAGCGCTGCCACTGGAGCCGGCGCTGGTTGAGGCGGAGCAGGCGGCGCTGCAGCAGGGGCAGGTGCACACGCTGTTTGACCTCGCCGCCTGGGACATGAACGAGCTGATGGCGGGCTGAACATGCTGCAGCTGGGTTGCCAACACAGAACAACGACTTGCCACTTTGGGGCTTTTGCTTTTCAACCGAAACCGACAGACCGCCCAGAGAACTGACTTGACTGACCCTCTGTACTTTCCACCGCGCCTGATGACAGAACTGTTCTTACAATTGGGTTGCTCAGCGATGTAAAGCGTTTCAATGGGCTTGGCAGCAGAAGGTTTGCTGGGCGAAGCAATGCAGATCCAGCCGGGGCGGCGCACGACAGGCGGCGTCAGGTCCAGCACCCGCCCTGGCCCGTGGTTCAGGTGCTCTTTGGCATTCGGCCCGTATGCAGCAGCGCCACGTGCGGGTCAGCAAGCAGATGGCGCACGTTCTGCGGCACGCCCCGCCGAAAGGTGAGGGGAGGAAACCCTACGTGCACGCCAGGGGCATAGCGGTCCACAGATCTGCCCAGACTGGCTGTACCATGCGCGGCAGGCCCAGCGACGCGCCCCATCCTGCCGCTGCCACTGCTGCCCACCGCCACCCGTCCGTGGTGCTGATGATGACGCAGCCGCTCTGCCTCTGGTGTTTGCGTGCCGCCTTACACAACATATCAGCCACCCCCCGCCTCTGCAAACCATGCCCTGCAGAGATGGACTCGGCGGGGTTTGTGCCGCTGCCGGCCCTGCTGCGTGAGCTGCGGGCACCAGGGGTTTGCGAGGAGCTAGTGCGATCCATTGTGGCAGCCGACTCCAAGGGGCGCTACCAGCTGGACGAAAGCAGCGCTCCGCCGCGGATACGTGCGGTGCAGGGCCACAGCGTGCAGCTGGCGGCGCCAGAGCTGCAGGCGGTCAGCAGCGCCGACCAAGTGCCGCTAGCGCTGCACGTCACATCTGCAGAGGGCTGGGCGGGCATTCAGGTGGGAATATGGATTAGCACTACATGTGTGCAGCATTGCACCTGATGTCATGGCATTGCACGAACAGTGTTCAGCTGACCTTGCACTCCTGCCCTCACCTCAGGAGAGCGGCGAGCTGCGGCGCATGTCCCGCACACACATACACTTTGCAACTGCTGGGCTGCACATGCGGAGGAATGCATGGGCCGACGTGCTGCTGCTTCTAGACCTGAATCGCGCACTGCAGGTGAGGTGGTAAGCGTGTGTAGTCTCAACACAATGCAAGGCATCTGGGTCCATGCATCCACACCCCGGTCGGCGATGTGCTTGCTGGCTGCATGCTCTGAAGCGCTCTTTTCTGCTGCCCACGCAGGACGGATTCGAGTTCTGGCTGGCGCTGAACGGTGTGCTGCTCTGTGAAGGACCGCTGCCTGCAAGCTATGTGCAGCGGATAGAGCGGGCACGCCTGCCTGCCGACTGGTAGTAGTCAGCAGAGGCCGGGCATGCCTCCTGTTGTTGCCCATGTCCCTGCTTGCAACCACTTGACTTTGCGCGTCGTGCTGCACGTACTTACAGTGCGCTGAGTCAGTGCTGTGCGTCAAATGAAAGCGTCAAAAGGGAGCCAGGAACCCACGAGAGGCACAGGCAGGGCCCGGGCGGGCAGACAACAGAGAGGCTGGGAGTCGAAGGGAAGAAGCGGTCCAAAGTCAAGCGTCACATCATGGGGGGAAGAGATGCGTGTACCCTGAAGCAGAGGATCAAGCTGGAACCTGCGGTGCAAGGGCTTCACAGCGGCTTCCAGACCTGGCGCCGTGGCGAGCGGTGGGGCGGCACAGCGCTGCCGGGTGGGTTGGAGCCGCCAGAGCGCGGCCGCCCCGCTGCCGCCTGCTCCAGCGGGGAGGGGCCGGTAGATGGGGCCCGGGCGCAGCTGGCCATAAGGCCTGCATCGCGGGGCGAGCCTGCCCTGCTGCCGCCACCAGCCGCCACCTCACTGGAGGTGGTTGAGTTGCTGCAGCGCAGCGGGTGGGAGGCAGGCGCCCCCTGCCGCCCAGCCCCGCCCTGCTTGTCCTGCCGCACCGGCGGCTGCTGCAGGTCGTACGTGGCCTCACCACCTGGCGGGGTTGCAGCTGCTGCGCCGCTGCCCTGCTTGGCCCTGCTGGTGTCGGCAGGCACGGCGCTGCTGCGGCCAAACAGGCGGGCCAGGCGGCCTGGGCTGCCGCTGCCCGCACGCTTGAGCTCCGCATCCAAGCGCTGCGCTGCCCCTGCTGCTGCTGCTGCACCCGGGCTGGGCGGCTGCTGCTCGTCAGGCCGTGCCTGCGCAGGGTTGCCTGCAGAAACACAGGGCAAGAGGTGTGCGGCCAGTTGACGCACACTGGGCAGCTTTGATTGCCAAGCATGTGCACTGCATGCCTCACACAGACGCACATCCGCACGCTGAGCCCCTCACCTGCTGCGCCGGCGGGTGAGCGTGGGCTGGCGCTGCGAGCCCAGCTGGCCAGAGAGAAGGAGCGGCGGACGGGGCTGCCGCCCTGCCGGGCACCGGCACCACCGCGCGGCGGGCTGGGGCTGCGCTGCGGCTCAGCGGGCACAGCGCCCGAGGTGGCGGGGCGTGCAGGGTTGGGGCCGCTAGCATTGGGATTGAGGCCCAGAGTCACTGCGCCCTGCTGCGCCAGTGCCGTCAGCTGGCTGTGCAGGTCTTGGAGCTGGAGGTTGGGAACATGGGCAGGGGATGCAAGGTTGGCATGACGTGCCAATGCCTCTTGGTTTCCAATTCAATCCGCCACCAGCTCACGAAGCAGCAAACATGTGGAACACTTGCCAGCCTGCCAACACTCCACACTAAACACACCTGCAGGTTGCGCTTGCCGTCAGGCGAAAGGGCGGCGCCAGCGCTGTGCTGCCCATCCCGCTGCTGCACCTCGGGTGCTGCACAGGGGGGCAGCGTGGCAGACTGTTGAGCAGACAGATCATCGGGTCATAGTGCTCAATGCTGGGTGCCTTTGGACTCGTTGTGTATCTAGTAACGTTGCATGCTTGGCTCACCAGTGCCCTCTGGGGTCTGGCCCTCGGCTCCCACCGGCGTGCTGCCAGCATCTGCCTGCCCCTGCGGCCCATCCTGGCTGGAGGTGCTGCTCCTTTCGCGCGGCGGCGGCAGCGGGCTGCCAAACGCTGCACGGGAGACAGGGGCTGCTGCTGCAGCGGCGGCCGCCACAGCTGCCGCCACCGGCTGCGGCTGATGCGCTGCCGCCGCTGCCGCAAGCGAGGGCGGCGGGTGATGCACCTTGTCGGCACAGCGTGCTAGGCTGGAGGCAGTGTGTTCCAGCAGGCGAGAGAAGACCGGGGCATTGCCACCCAAGGCGCCATCGCCGCCGCGGGAGGGCGGCGGGTTGGCTGCCGCTGCTGCCGGTGGCTGCTGCTGCTGCTGCTGGGCCTGCGGCGCGCTGGTAGGTGCTGAGCTGCTGCCATCCTCGCTGGGCTGCAGGCCTAGCATGAGCCTGCAGGCATGGCACAGACAAATGATGGTGGAATGCGGGCAGGACTTGCTGGCTGCACTTGGCGCAACTTGCAGTGCAACTGCCTGCGCAGCGGTTTTGAGACAACAACACCGCTGCAAACACGCACATGCACAAACCACATGCAGGGGCAGTATCAGCAAGGAAACAAGCAACACAACCCAATCGTCGTGCAGCGCACCTGTAGTCTCGCAGCAGGTCCTCGCGCTTCTTGGCGCCCAGCCGCCAGCGCTGCCCGCCGATGACCTTGTCCTTCAGCACCTCCCTCATGAGCGCCACCTGGCAGGCCAGGACCGCAGCAGGCACAGCAGGTGGAGGTTCAGCACTGTTGAGGGCATGTAAACCGCCCAACGGCCTGAGTCAAGACGCACGAGGCAGGGATGAGTGCAGCTGTGCAGCACTCCCAGTGCTCAGCGGTCCTTCCAGCGACCTCACTGCAGCCTTGCGCTTCTGCCCCTGCTCTCACCGTGGGCTTGGTCACCGGCTCCTTGCCCTGCTGTTGCAGCTGCTCGTTCAGGTGGGCCAGCACAGCCTGCTCCTCGGGGAGCAGGCCGCCGCTGCCGCTGGTGGTGGAAGAGCGGCGGCGGCGCTGCGCCTGGCCTTCGCCGCCCGCAGCCGCGAGCTTGCGGGCCTTGAGCCCGCGAGCAGGGGTGGCCAGCGATGGGTCCCACAGCGCATGCCGCTCCTCATCCTCGCTGCTAGCATCCTCTTCCTCCTCTTCCTCTTCATCCTCCTCCCACGACTCCTGCTGGATCCAGAAGGCAGGACAGCAGATTGGGCAGGTGGGGCAGGTTCGCAAGTTGAGGAGCAGGGTACGCAGGTGGGTGCGCAGCATGTGGCAGTTTTTCTGGGCAGCGCCTCAATATAACCACACCGGTACCGCTCTGCAAATAGGACACACAGCCCAGCTGGCAGCCCGCACTGCATCACACCTCTGAGAGCGACTCCTCCTCTTCCTCCTCCTCGCTGCCCGCCGCCGCTGCGCCGTCTGCCGCACCGCCAGCCGCGGCAGCGGGCGCAGCAGGCATGGCGGGCGCCGACAGCGGATCCTCATTGGCCAGCGTGTTGAGCTGCTGCAGGATCTCATGCGCCTCGCGCAGGCCCTCCTGCAAGGAACGCGTCAGCACAGGTGAACGGGCATGGTTGGGAGGAGGCGAATGCATGCAGCTGCAGTACTGCTTGGGTAAACGGCGGAGGTCGTGCCCTTGTTCGCTCTGCCCCAGCTCACATCGGTTTCAGCCGCCAGGTCGCCAGCGCCCACCGCGGCCGGCAGCAGCTGCTTGGCGGGCGTGGAGGCAGCCTCCGCCTCGGTGCTGCCGCTGCGCGCTGCCTCGGCCTTGTCCAGCAGCACTTGGTACTCTGAACAGGCATCAGGAGGGCAAGGCTGGTGCGATCAGGGCAGCATGGTTGCAGCACAGGGTCGTCTTCGGCAGCAGCAGCAGGCCCAGCCGAATACACACACAAACCAATTCACCAGCATTGCAGACCCGTGCCAGCCCAGGTCAACAAACAGCCAACCACGTGTACAGAGCCAACAGCCCCACTCACTGGCCACTTGCTGCGCCGCCTCAAACTTCTCGGCCTCAGCGATGTCCAGGCGCAGCTTGAGCAGCTCAATCTCCTCGCTCAGCTCGGTCAGCTGGGCGCTGGCCTCGATGGCCTGCAGGAGGGCAGTTCTCAGCTAGCTTTGAAGCCACAGGAGCAAGGGGCAGCCCAATGCAACGACCCACCCTGTGCAGCCACACATGTGTGCATGGCCAAGTGCTGCACCTTCACTGATTAGGCTGAGCTGCCCCAACCAGGTGTGCTCGCCTGCGCCTTGTGCTGGCTGGCAGAGCGGAAGAGCGTCTTGAGCAGCGCGCGCGCCTGCACCACCGACCGCACGCCGTTCCAGCGCTTGGCGTCGGCTGCGGTTGGGAGGGTGAGCGCAGCTTGTTGGAGCGATGCAAGCAGCCAAGGGCAGCTCTGCAGCATTCATCAAGACACGAAATACCGCACATCAAGCAACACATGCAGCACAGCTAGTCAGCAGCATGCCTGCATCCCCACAGACCTGGCACGCCGCCGCGCGCCTCCTCCGCCTGCCGCGCCTCCAGCAGCTTGGCCTGCGCCGCTTCAAACGCCTTGCTGTGCACCTCGCTCTGCGCCAGCAGCGCCATCTTGCGCCGCACCAGCTTCTCCTCGCAGTCACCGCTGGGGCTGCAGGCGCGGGCAGGGTGGGCGCAAAAGCAGGCAGGGTGAGACGAACAGGGATCAGAATGCAGGCCGTGCAGGCAGTGTGTCACTTGATTGCAGAGCAGCCAGCAAGGCGGTCCTTTGCGACCTGGCACTTTAAAGCCCACCAGCTGGAGCGACGGGGCAGTGGTGGGCTTGGAATTGCCATGTCGCAAAGCATTGCCTAATCGCTCCAGGCCGCCCATCCTGCATGCACACCCGACCCACCTGACGAGTGCTGCGGCGGGGCCCCACCACTCGGGGTTGCGCAGGTGGGCCAGCGCCTTCTCCACCTCCCGCAGCTTGCGCTGCACCTCCGACCGCTGCGCGCGCTCGCCCTCCATGACTTTCTGCAGCGGGGCACCGAGCTTTCAGCTCCTTGCTTTCAGCTTTGGAGCTTGGAGGCGCATATCACAGCTGCGAGAATCCCAGCCCAGCGGCTAAGCAGCGCGGCACGCCTGCCTCAGCTGGGACCCAGAGGGAAAAGAAATTGACATGCATAGCTGTCCAGCACACAGCAGTACAGCACAGCAGCCCACCTGCAGCTCGTATGAGGAGCAGTAGGCATCCAACTCACCCTCAACCCCTGAAGGGCAGGTGCGAGGGCGAAGGCGAGGGTCCCCGGTCAGCATGTCCATATAGCCCGTGGGGCGGAGTGGGAAGGCATTGCAAACGATCATGCCCCCAAGCCCAGCAGGTGTGCACAGGTCCCACAAACAGTCACTCACACTCGCGCCGGCCCTTCTCATCCCGCAGCAGCGGCGCCAGCGGGTTGGGCTGGCATTCCGCCTCGGCGGTGCTTGCCGCCGCCGAGGCAGAAGGTGCAGAGCGCTCCACTGCCGCACTGCCGCCGGTGCCAGCAGTGGGCGGTCGAGGGGGCTGGCCCGTGGATGCCGCCGCTGCTGCTGCGCCACCAGCGGGCGGTGCAGTGAAGGGGCGCTCGCTGGGCGGCGCGGGCTGGGCGGTGGTGGGGCGGGAGGCCAGCCGGTGCTTGCGGTCTTCCAGCTCCTTGAGGCGCCGCCGGGCGGCCTCCGCCTCCTCTGCGGTGCAGGCCAGACAAGCACAGCTATCTTTCCCCATTGGCGGACAAGGCAGAAGCTGACTAGTGGTTTTGTATGCGGGCTGCTGTTGGGATGAGCACACCGACCGGCATGCAGACAGCTATGCGGCCATGCACCGCCAATGCGTCCATCTAGATGACCACTCCCCGCACCCGTCTTGCGGCGCAGCACCGCCTGCTGCTTGGAGTGCAGTGCCTCCAGCTTCTGCAGCTGCGCCGCGTTCAGCCGGCCCTGCTTCTTCAGCTGCAGCAGCTCGCGGTCGCGCTGCTTCTTCCACTCCCCAAACTCGCGCGCGCTCTTCTCCATGGCGCGGTGCAGCGCCACCTGTGGTTGGGGCAGATGGAAGCGGGAGAGAGCAGTTGGCCAAGCAACAGCGGTCCAAAGTGACGTGGTGCAATCATCAGCTCGCCACCGGCCATACGCAGGGCAGCAGTGTGCACCAAATGGACGGAGCAATGCCCCAGCACCAAGGGTGCCAGCCCCACCTTCTGCTGCTTGATGGCCAGCACATCCCGCTCCAGCTTCTTGCACGCCGTCTCCGCCTTGCTCTTCATGCGCTCCAGCTCCAGCACCCGCTTCTCCTGCAAGATGGTACTGGCAGGCATGCAGACGCTCAGGCGGAGAGCAGCACACGGCTCCCACAGCACCCGCTTTTCCCGCCTCCCCTGCGCAGGCATGGTGGCACGCGTGGAGGAGCTGCTGCTGAGAGCGGCCAGCGGTCTCCAGTGGACGGTGCACGTACCGCAGAGCGGAGTTAAACCTCCCCCTGGAAGGCTGCTGAAGCCCACACGCCTGCACAGCGCACACTGCGGGATGCTGGCCATGCCACGAAACCCAGCCCAGCAGCACTCCCCGCACCTTGGCGCGCACGGCCTTGACCTTCTCGTCCAGCAGCTTGATGCGCGCCTCGTACTGCTCCCGCAGCCGCAGCCGCTCCTCCTCTGCAGGCGGGGATGCGAGGCAGCTGGATAGCTGTAGCCACCATCTTTGTCGGTAACGGGTGCCTCTTCAGCTGTTCAAAGGTCAGACACGCAGCGCAACCAACATCGCAGCACGCATACAACAGTTCCACGCCAAGCTGCTGCGCTACCGCGCTCCCTTCCAGGCTGCTGCCACCCAGCAAGCGCACCCGAGGCGTGCTGCAGCGCCTCCAGCTTGCGCATCAGGTCAGAGCGCTCGCGCTGCAGCTCGTCCCGCTGTTGCTGCAGGTCGATCAGCCGCTCGTCGTACCTGCAGGCAGAGCCGGGCGGTGCAAGGCAGATGAACAAGGCGGGGAAAAGCAGAGCAGGACGGCCAGGCGTTACAAGGCAGGCAGGCAGCTCAGCAGGCACATGCCCAGGGCCGCTTTCTGAGCAGGACTGCTGGTGGCGCGCAGGCAGCCCACCCAGCAGCAAACATCCGGCCCCAGGCAGCACTCACTTCTGCTTCAGCGCGGCGTGCTGGCTCATGCTGAGCAGGGCGTGCTCCTTGGCCGCCATCTCCCGCTCCAGGCGAGCCATCTCGCTGTGCAGGTGCGACTGGTGCATGCTGCAGGGGCGTGAGGTGGGGGGCAAGCAGGGGGCAGGCATCAGCATCCAACTTACAGCGCCTGGCGGTGGGATGAGCACAGGCGTGGCTGCACTGCGCCATCCATGCTGTCCAACGTCATGCACTACGCTGCACACCATCCCCGCTGCCTCCACAGCCACACTCACAGCTGCGCCTGCTCCCGTGCTGCATACTCGTCGTCATTCTGCTCCAGCAGCGACACATCTGCCTCCTCCTCGCCGTCCGACTGCATGAGCGGTGTGAGGGCAAAGGGGGAGGCAGGCGCCTCGCCCGGCGCCAGCGACTGCCGCCGCATGCTGGCGGCAAACGCGCCGGACAGCCTGCAGTGTGCCGGGCCCAGGTTGAGAGGGTCAGCATTCTCCTATGGAACGTTTGTGCGGTGATCACCCCCTCCTGATGCAATGCCACTGGAATAATGTGCATTTGCTCATAATCATCCATGCCCAGCCATAACATGCACGCCAGCCATGCATTGTCCTCCGCCGCACCTGGAGACCTGCTTGAGCCGCTTGACCTCGCGTTCCAGCTCAGCAATGCGCTCCAGCTGGCCCCGCACCACATCACCCTCGCTGCTGGTGCCACCCGCAAGCACCTCTGCGGCCGCAGCTGCCTCCTCCGCCGCCTCCGGGCTGACTCGCTGCAGCGCCTGCTGCAGCTTGTCGCGCTGCGCCTGCGCCACAATCATCTTTTCCGTGGCGTCCTTCAGGTCGTCTTGTGCATTGTCCTGCAGCGAATGGCAGGGTGCAGCGAGGTAAAGCTGTCGTCACTCAGATGTAAGGTGGAGAGGCATGAAGTGAGGCAGCAGCAGGCCGCAAGTGAGGCAGGCACAGCAGCTCACACCCCAACAAAGCCAGTGCCTCAGCATCAAGAAAGCGCAGTAAAGGCGCACCCGCTCCACCCGCAGGCGCTTGTTCTCAGACTGCAGGGCTCGGTTGCGCTGCTCAAGCGACTCCACTGCTGCACGCAGCGCCTCGTCGGCAGGCGTGCCAAAGTCCAGCGCAGCGCCATCCCCCAGCCCCAGCTGCGCCCTGCAGAGCAGGCGGTGCCAGAGGGAGAAGGGAAGCATGATGTTTCGACCATGCGTGCTGGTATGGGCTGGGCATTTGGGGAAGAGCAAATGTTGATCAGGTGAACAGGAACAGGCCATGCAACGAGCCACTTGCACAGAGCAACTGCCGGGCAAGCCTCACTTCAGGCTTTGGTTCTCGGCACGCAGCGCCGCCATCTGCTGCCGCATGTGCGCAATCTGAGCCGCCACGGGATCGCGGTTGACCACCTGCGAACGAAGGAGGAAACAGCGGGGCACGTACACCAGTTGCCAATGTTTGCAGGGTGAAAGGCGCTGCTCATAGGGATGCACACTTGCCACAGGCCAGCACGCAGCACCTAACGCCCATCCAAACCGCGTGAACCCAACCCTGCCCCTCGTACCGGCTTGTTGCGGATGTTGCGCGCGCGGTTGGCATAGCGCAGCGTGTTGAGGCTCTCCTCCAGGTTGACATCCGCCGGGGAGACACACGCAATCATGACGGTGCGGCTGTTTCCACCCAGCGAGTCCTGGAGAAGTAGAAGCATGTGGGGAGCCGTGCAGGAGCGGCGTTGAGGGGCAGCGGCCGTCCTGGCGAAGTTGCCACCAACCGGCAGCGCAGCACATCAAGGCTAGTCTCCCAAAGCGAGCATCCTGCCCAGCCGGTTGGCATTTTCTGCACCCCTCCCTATGCACCTGCAGCATGCGAGTGAGCTTGGAGTCGCGGTACGGCACGTGCGCCTTGCCCTCGCTCAGGGCATTGATCACATTGCCCAGCGCCAGCAGGCCCTGCGGAAATAGTGTACAGGGTGAAGTGCAACAGCGCTGCGTCAGTAAGGGCGGTTTGCAACCCAGGGAAAGCTTGCTTGCTAAACGCCTGCAATGCACAGCCCTATCCAATGCACGGCGACGGCAGCATCAACAGGAGCACACCTTGTTGATGTTGATGCCCTCTTGCAGCCGCTGGCCCACCGCTTTGGTGCGCTTGGCACGCTCGGAGCCTGCATGGATTGCATGGTGTACGCATTTGCAGGCAGTGGCATCTTGACAACCTGGCGCCAAATGCAAACTGTTAGCAAGCTGCAGCAGCCACCATGGTCAGCCCCCTTGCGCAGCCGCTGCACAGCTGAGCGCACCGCTGCACAGCTGACCGCCCACCTGCCAGGTCCACCAGGTGCATCTTGGCACAGAGGTAGCTATCATCCACCTCCTCTGCTCCTGCTCCCTCCTCCTCATCCTCCTCGCCGCTGCTGTCATCACCCCCAGGGCTGCTGCCGGCGGCAGAGGCGCGCCCGCTGCCGCCCGCCCGAGGCCCCACCAGCCGCCGCTGCTCCAGCGTGATGGTGAAGATGGCGTGCGAGCGGCTGCTCTGCTTGTTCATGCCAGTGGCGGCTGCAGGAGGGTAGGAGGCGGGGCGCAGGACGGTGAGCGAGCGCGTAGCGTCTCTGTGTTGCAGTGCAGGCTGCGCTGGAACCAGCAGCAGCTGCCGCTAGCTGAGCAGGCAGGTCGGCTTTGTGCAAAACTCGCATCAATCGTCACCAGCAGCAGGCTCAAACACGACAGCCAACGGCAGGCAGCGCAGCAGCAGGCGGCAAGGAGCCAGCAGGGCGCCGCACCTGTGGCGCGCAGCAGCGTGCCCTGCTCCAGCACCTCCACCATCTCCTGCCGCGTCTTGACCTCGCGCTCCATCGCACCCGCCAAGCACACGCCGCCCCCCGCCTGTGCGCAGCAGCAGCAGCAGCAGCAGCAGCAGAGTGTTAGCTCAGATTGGTGATGCACAGGCTAGAAACTGCCAGAAAACAAATATGCAATGCTGCTCCAAAGCTGCTGCCTGTTTTAGCCCAGCCACATCTTCCCCCAGCCACCCAGTGCAGCAGGCAGCAGAGTGGTCCGCACCTCGCGGATGTGCACTGCGGGATGCGGGCCTCCACGGGTGCACAGCAGGTCGTGGATCTCCTCCTGCAGCAGAGAGCAGTCGTTGCAAGGAACACATTTGCAGATGGTGTGCAGTGGCCAGACCGCTGGGAGGTGGGCAGGCCCTCCCTCGATCCTGGCACCCCGGAGCAGCGGTTTGCACACGGGTGCCATCCCCAGGGACTCTGCAAAGCAAGACCAAATACGCTTGGACGTGCGTGTGCAGCAGCCGTTCCTGCCACCAATAGAAAACACGCAGCAGCCGCCGGCTCGCCTTGTGGATCTCCACAAAGCCGACGCGCACAGAGAAGTCGATGTCGCGCGGCGCGGCGGCAATGCGGCCAAAGATGGCGTCCATGACTTGTGGGATGACGCCGCGCGGTGCGCCTGTGCATGGGACACAGCAGCGCGGCACAGTGTGCAGAGCAGCAGCGTAAGACAATGTGTACTGCAGCATACTACGAAGCAGGGAATGTATTGTTGGCCGCTCGGCTCCACCCACCCCTGCAGAACGCCAGCCTGCCAGCTGAGGTGCAGCACCCACCTGCGCCGCCCATGCCGGGCGTGAAGGCGCTGCCCATGGTGTAGGTCTTTCCGCTGCCTGTCTGGCCATAGGCAAAGACAGTGGCATTGTAGCCACGGAAGAGGCCGTCCACCAGCGGCGAAACACAGCGGTCGTACAGCGTGGCCGGCGGCTCCGCAACGCCGCGGTCGCAGAACACGTGGTCATACGTGAACAGGTGCGCACCATGGCCCACCTGCAGCGGAAGCGTTGGAGGCTTGCATGGTGAGTTGCTGCGTGGCCGACCGCCTGCCCAAGGCGCATAAGGCACAGCGGCGGCAGCAGTGCGCAGCACCCACAACAGCAGGCGCATGCCACGGCGCACCTGCGGCTCTCCGGGCGTGACCAGCAGGCACTCCTTGCAGCCCTCAGCCAGCTCCGAGTCCACCAGGGGCCGCATGTTGATGGCCACCACCACTGACTCGGCCGCGGCATCCGCCGGCGGCGGCGCCTCGACCGTCATTTCCGGCTCCCCAGCTGCCTGCCGGCACGTGTGGACGGCGTCGAGCGCCCTCTATGGCTGCGTGCCGGCTCACGCCGCCCGGCCGCAGGCGTTGCAGCAGCTGCAGCTGTTCACTTGAAGCCTGTGCAAGGTCCGCCGCCCTCCATGGCGCGATGCGTGTTGGTGGTGATGCGTGGTGCGCCGGATCAACGCCAGAAGGCTGACAGGCTTTTGTGCTGCTGAGCTGCCAGCAGCAGCATGTGTTCCTCATGGGGCTTTTTGGCCTGCTGAGGCCCCTCTTCGCAAACCGGCAATCCTGCGACTCGCCGATCGCTTCTACCATGTCGTTGGACCAGGCGGTGGCCGCCCTGCTGGACCTCCTGGCCGCCACGGAAGAGCCCGGCTTCTGCTGGGGCCCCGAGGAGCTGTGCGCGGCCTGCCAGTGGGGCCACACGTTGCAGCAGCTGGTTGACACGCCCGCTGGCGCTGCTGCGGTCGGCCAGCGCTTGCAGGTGGGTGCCGCCGCCGCCGCAATGCCCGCTTGCGTTGCTTTCCGCTGGGCCGCTCCCAGTCTGCCCGCTGCTTTACAGACATTAACTCAAACTGCAATCCATTGTCTTGCAGGCTCTGCGGCCTCAGCTGCCAGCGTCGCTGCAGGCGGGCCTCGCCGCCATCGCAGCGCAGCCCCTGCGTGCCCTCCTTGAGCGCCTGCTGCGCCGCCGGCCAGCTGACCAAGAGCCAGTGCGATGGCTGGAGGCCGTGCTGGCAGCATACGTCTGCACAGTGGTGCTGCCAAGCCAGGCGAGCCCCGTAGCGGCAGCGGCAGCAGAGCAGCACCTGCTGGCGGCGCTGGGCACGCTGCAGCAGGCGGCGGCAACACAGCAACTAATGCATGCAGCAGCGCAGCAGGCGGCAGCGGCGGCGGCTGGACACCTGCGCCTGAGCAGCTATTCTAATGCAGCAGCAGCAGAGCGCTGCACCCTGCGGGCTGAGGCGCTGCACCACTTGACAAGCCCGGCGTCCCTGGAAGCAGCAGCGGCGGCGCAGCTGCTGGTGCAGCGGGCGCGGCAGCTTGCAGCCCCGCCGCCGCCCGCAGACCCGCAGCAGGGGCAGGAGCAACGTCCGCAGCCAACGGAACTAGGAGGCCTGTTGCGCACCCTACCCAGCCAGCTGGGGCTGGAGCTGCTGTGCTATGTGGCGCTGCTGCCCAGCTGGGAGGCCATGCTGGCTCGGCTCGCAGGGCTGGCTGCACCAACCGCCCAGCAGCGTCCAGGCAGCAGCAGCGGCAGCAGCAGCGCAGCTCTACAAGCGGTGCAGCTGCTGTGCGCGGCATGCAAGGAGCGGCCTGATGCAGTGCTGGCCCTGCACCCAGCCCTGCCGGCCGAGGTGTGCCGCATCTCCTTCCGCTTTGCAGCAGCGTATGCCCCGCTGCTGGCGAGCCACATTGCAGCAGCCCTGGACAACACCAGGAGCGCAGCGGCGGCCGCGCGCTGGCGAGTGGCACATGCAACCAAGCATGCAGACCACACCAGTGACTATCTGCAGGCCAAGCTGCACGGCTTGCCAGGCAGCGATGCAGGTAGCGGCGCAGACCCCGCGCCGGTGCTTTTGTGTGCTTGACTTGTGGCTGCCAATCTTTTGACTGCTCACAAGTAGCTGATCTGTTACACTGACCAATTAGCGCATGAATGAGAAGTGATGTGATCAAGTAAGGAGGCAGCAGGACTGATTGTATGGTAGCGGGACTAACGTTGCCACCTTGCCGTGGAAGGGTGAGGGAGGGTTCATCCCTTATTGGTTGAGTTGTAAGTGAATTTGATTGAAGTCGAAAAAGTGAGTGGATCAAGAGGAGGGAGGGAAGTGAGATGGATGGACGGAGGAGTGTGAGCACTGATGCAGGTGATGCAAGTTGGGGAGAGACGAGAAGGAAAGAGGGGGATCAGGAGGCATATGAAAGTGGATGGATGTGCAAAGGTGGAAGGGTGTTGAAGGCATGCCGTGCAGCCTTGCAGCTGCTGCCCACACATCATCATCAGGTGCACATCGACTTGTACTGTGCCCGGCAGGCTCTCCGCACTGTCCTCCAAGGCGAAGGGACTTGTACAGACCGGAATGGTCTGCGCACCTTCCACCTGGGTGCGGGCTCGGGGATTGGTTCGGGGCGTGGCACAGGGCTGCAGCTCTTCTTGTCGGCGCTCAGCTGATAGTCCAGCTTACAGGCGTCGCACAGGCACTTGTTGGCGGCATTGGGCGTTGCGCAGTTGGCCACCTCACTGCCGTCGCACTGCATGGGGATAGGACAGCAGCGGTGGAGCAGGCGGCACTCAGTGGGCACGACGCACACGCGTACGTGCCGACAACGCAGCCTGCAAGGCCCACGCACAACGAGCGCTGATCCGGCTGCTCTCACCGCTACACAGGTGGCACCGCTCAGCTTGTAACTAACGCCGCAAGCAGTGCAGGTGCACGTGTTGTTGGCAAAGGTGGTGCACTGGTCGACAGAGCACTGCACTTGGAGAGCAGGTGCACCGGTTTGATCGCAGAAGTAGACGTGGCAAAGGCAAGCGTCTCATCAAACTGCACGAAGTGGGCTGGAGTGCATCAGCGTCATGTGCTCACAAACCAGCCACGCCCTTGTGCCATCCTGCCCCCAGCTTGCCTGGCTGCAGGTCGTGCCATCTGCGCTGCGCAAGTAGCCTGCTGCACATGTGTCGCAGCCCTGGCAGCTGTTGGCGTTCATGGTGGCGCAGTTGCTGACATCCTTGCACAGGGTGCAGCTCTTCAGATCGCCACTGAGCTGGTAGTCTGGCTTACAGGCATCGCACAGGCACTTGTTGGCGGCATTGGGGGTCGTGCAGTTGGCCACCTCACTCCCATCGCACTGCACAAAGGATTGCGTGGCAGCAGTTGGCGCTTCAATGAAGCTGCTGTGTCAACTCCAACCCCCTAGACACACAGGCAAGCTCATAAGCAATGCAGTCTGCCATGCCAGACCCGCTGCTCCTGCTGCCCATGCTGCTCCAACAGCCGGCTGCTCTCACCGCTACACAGGTGGCACCGCTCAGCTTGTAACCAACACCGCAAGCAGTGCAGGTGCACGTGTTGTTGGCAAAGGTGGTGCACTGGTCGACAGAGCACTGCACTTGGAGAGCAGGTGCACCCGGTTGGATCGCAGAAGTGGACGTTGTAAAAGCAGACGTCTTGTCAAAACGCATCAGGCACGGATGCCCAGCATGAGGAGCAAGCACTAGCTCAGCCCCAGCCCCATCTGTGTGCCATCCTTGCCCAAGCTTGCCTGGCTGCAGGCCTTGCCATCCGCGCTGCGGGAGTAGCCTGCTGCACACGTGTCGCAGCCCTGGCAGATGTCGGCGTTCATGGTGGCACAGTTGCTGACACTCTCGCACAGGGTGCAGCTCTTCTTATCGCCGCTCGGCTGATAGCCCTGGCTGCAGCCATCGCATAGGCACTTGTTGGCGGCATTGGAGGTCGTGCAGTTGGCCACCTCGCTGCCATCGCACTGCATGGGGTTAGGACAGCAGCAGGAGCTGGCGTGAGGCTGATGTAATGCTCGGCAGATCGTAGATCTCAGCCAGCGCAAACACGGGTGGGCGCTTGCCACAAGACCCGCTGCCACAGCCATGCACCCGCTGCCCATGCCCTGCTACTCCCAAGCTGGCCACCGCACTCACCACCACACAGCTGGAGGCGTTTAGCTTGAAGCCGGCATCACATGCGGTGCAGGTGCACATGTTGGTGGCGAAGGCGGTGCAGTGGTCTATGGAGCACTGCAAATGAAACCCAAGGACACAGCTGGTCGGCGGTCGGCGGTCGGCAGCGGTCGGCGGCTCAGCATGCAACCCGGCTGCAGGCTGCAACCAAGCAGGCTGCCCGGCGCCAACTGCGCTGCTGGCCCATGAGGTGCAGGATACTTCCCTACGCCTATCTCTCTCCCCTCCCCATCCCAGCGAGAGCAGCACACACTTACTGCAGAGGTGGGGAGTGGCTGCATCAGGGGAAGTGAGAGTGGGAGATCGTCAGGCACGATCAAGGTTGCTCTCAGAGCGAAGGCTGTACATAAGCAAGAGGTGCATGCACGCGTGGGTGAGGCAGCCGCCAGCACGCAGCTGCGCCATGGCTGGGCTAGCTACCTGGATGATGAGCAAGTATATTGTGCATGTGCCCCAGTCGTAGATGCCATCTGTGGCCTCAACCAGCGCGTATCTGCATGGCACAACGCAGGACAAACCAGCAGGTGACTAGACAGGCAACACGGCCCCGGCACGTTGCGCAATGCACACTCGCAATCAGCGTCCAATTCATGGCGCCCGGTACTCACCCGTCGACGCCCCAACCGGTGCCCCAGCTGTTGCGCACTATCCAGTAGGGCGTGGGGCCGGTGAAGTCGTAGCCAACTATCACCTGCGCCACGCATGGGCAGGAGGGGCAAGGTTACGCTGGAAACGGCTAAGGCAAGCATCACACAAGTCACCTCACCACCAGCGACGCCCGCCCGCCTCGCACCATTGCATGGTTGATGTCCAAGGCGCTGCAGCTGCTGGCCGGGTAGATGCCACCGGAATATCGATTGAACGACTCCACAACTCTGAAGAGCAGTAGGGCAGTGTGGGATGCCATCTCACCAGCGCCTTGCATAATTATCAACAATTGCGGCATGCTGGATCAGCTGAAGCGCTTGCACCCTACTCGAGGCTCCTGCTGCACGGCGGTGCGGTAGCAGCGGTACTGGGGCAGCAGCTGCCCTCGCACCTAAAGTAGATGACCAGGGGACCGCCATTGACCAGCGCCGCCTGCATGCTGGCCCTGGTTGGGGCATACTGGTAATTGTAGCCACCCGCCGTAAGCGAGCCGGGTGTGGCAGCGCTGGTGTTGGGCTCCAGGCAGGCGGCGCCGTTCTTGCCGGTGTAGGCATAGTCGGCTTCGGTGGTGGCACGGAAGCTATGCACATAATCCATCACTTCAAATGATCGACCGCCACTGCAGCCGTTGCTTCCGAAACCGGCACTGGCGGTCACGCAGTCGACCTGCGGCGGGCGACGGTGGGTGCAATCCACATTGGGTGGCTGAGTGGGGCAGCTGGCAGGCCACGTGCAAGCAGGCATGGGAGCTGGGCTGCAGATGCAGGCAGCTGCCGAGACCTTCAGGCAGGCTGCTTTCATGGCACCCCTCCAGGTGCTGCAAGCCCGCCCTGCCTCCCCGCCACGCACCATCTGCTGCTCCGACAGGTCCCCGCTGAAGGCGGTGCCGTCAATCAGCGCCCGGCTCTCCAGGGTGGCCACTGCCGCAAAGGCCCAGCAGGAGCCACAGGTGCCCTGGTCTCTGATCGACGTCACCTTGCCCAGCGCGCGCCAATCGAATGCAGCGGGTGGCGCCTGCTGCAGCTTGCGGCGGGGCAGGGGCGGCCTGCCCACACGGCCACTGCCAGCGGCGCCCCGGGGTGCCAGCTCAGCGGCGCTGACTGGCTTCATGAGTCGAGTGGCCGCAAACTCACTCCACGTCAAGTCGGCGGTGCTGGTCAGGCCCTTGAAGAACCGCGCGCCCTGGCGGGAGTTGTGGGCAATCACGTCGTCCACAGCGGCGTTGAAAGCGGCAAAAGCGGCCGCTTCCCGGGCAGGCGAGGCATACGCCTTGGCATTCTCTGCGCGCCACTGCGCAAACAGAGTCTTGCGGTCCTGCAGGGCATCACAGCACGGAATGGAAGAGGGTTGTGCTGGGGCATGCGTAAACTTTGTCCGCATGCGGCAGCGGGGATACTTGCTGGAGCCGGCGTCGTGCCCGCCGCCTGCGGGAGCAGCTTGCCCCGTGCCAGCCCCCTCCCCGCGCCCACCGTCTGCTGCAGCTGCTTCACGGACGCCTGGGCTTCAGCTGCGGAGGCGAAGTTGCGCAGTTTGGGCCGGCCGCCGGCGCGAGCGGCGCTCGCCACAGCGGCGGCGGCGGAAAATAGTAGAAGGATGAACAGGAGCTTCATGCAAGTGCAAATCACTGCAGCAGGAGGGAGGAGGAGTCGCGGCGGGAGAGGGGCTCGCGGCCCTCAGGTGGAGTTGCGTTCATAAGCTTCAGGTGAGTTAAGAGCGAACGTTTAATAGCGCTGGTCGCTCCCGAGCGGCACAAGCTCTCCGGACACCTTCCCGCCGGCCGCCGCCTTGCGCATGGAGTGTCCGCTTAGCCCGGCACGCCTGCTGACTGCCCTAACGTGAGGAGACTGCATTCACTAGTGCAGGCTCATTTCCATTGACAGACACCCAGCAGCCTGGGGTGGGGCATCCGCGATGCAAGCCATTTGCCCGCCGGCAGCAACTGTCGATGCCAAATCTGGTGCATCCCTGTCCATCGGTCTGGTTACACGGCACTTTGTCAACACATAGCAGGGCAAGAACTCACTTCCTCCAGCCCCTTGCTGGCGCCTGCTTTGCTGCCACTGGGCCTGCCTTTCCCTTGGCCTGCAATGCCGCCCCCGGCTGTCCCCAACCCTGCCGCTTCCCCGCCGCCCTGCTGGCGCCAGACTGCTGGACAGCCACTCGGCCTGCAGTGGCACCCCCTGC
>VFQO010007054.1_pt1 | contig 42283 bp, 66 predicted proteins | sample 3512331 | NCBI WGS metagenome assembly VFQO01 (sample SAMN10412371, study PRJNA504923) | tailings metagenome | isolation source: Replicate 3 from Balatoc abandoned mine | place: Philippines: Itogon, Benguet | collected 2017-08-28 | reverse complement strand
AAGGCGGCGAAACAGGCCACCGCCCAGCCCAGCACGTAGTGGTGCAGGTGCAGGGAGTAGTCTCCCGACAGCGGCAGCGCCATGCACCAGGCCAGGAAGTAGAGGAAGACGGCCGCCCGGGGGAGCAGGTAGATGGCCAGCGCCTTGCGCCGCGTGCCGCGCGGCGCGCGGCGCCGCCGCCGCGGCGCCTCTGGCAGGCCCAGGGCACGCGGGCTGCCTGGCGCGGGGCTGCTGCTGCCGCTGCTGCCGCCGCCGGCCAGCTTGAGCTGGCAGCGGGAGGCCCAGCTCTTGAGGCTGGCCGCCAGGCTGGCGGTCACGCTGCCCCTGCTGGGCGCCAGGCTGGCAACGCTGCCGCTAGCAGTGCATGCACCGGATGGCGAGCCGGGCACCGCCTTAGTTTCCGGCGCGACCGCCGCTTGGGACGCCACAGCCAGCAGGTCGCGGGTGCTGCCGCAGGCTGCACACACCGAGCCATCTGCCGCGATGTAGGCGCAGCGCAGCGCGAGCCAGATATGGAAGGCCACGGCCGCCACGCCAATCACGCCGACTGGGAGGGGGGTGGGAGGGGGTGGAGAAGGGGAATAGGTTGGGCAACAGGCAGTGCATGGAGAGCGGACAAGGTGCTGCTTGCGGAGGGCTATGCCGAGGTTGCATGCTGCAGGCCAGGCTCGCTGGCTGCAATAAGCACAACCACAAACCGTGGCAAGCAAACGCAATATTTTTCCTACCCAACGAACAGAGTAGCGGCTCACCCACGACTTTGAGGATGATGGGTGCTGGCCCCCACTGGTCCATGGTTGCCAGGCTGACGCGCATGGCCGGGATGGATGCAATGCCTGAGTAAGCCGGCAGCACCGCCAGGTAGACGATCCAAAGGTAGGCCCGGCGGGGCGCCACCAGCCAGTCAAAGCGTGCGGGGTTGGTCACCCCCGCCAGCCACGCAAGGGCGCCGCCCAAGAAGGTCAGCAGCGTCAGGCTGTTGAACACGTCTGCCGCGTCGGCGCTGTCGCAGTCGTAGGGCAGGCCCGCGGCGCACAGGCCGCGCTGGAAGCCGTATCCCACAAACAGCAGGGCCAGCCAGGCGGCCTGTGAGCGCGAGGGCGGGTGGGGCAAGGAGAGGGCGGGATGTGAGAGGTGGGTGCATGGGGTGGGCGGACTCGGCTGGTCTGCTTTGCCGCACGCTGCTGCCTGAGCAGCCTTCCGATCGCACTCGGCGGCACAGAACACAAAGGTTCCAATGGCTCTCAGGCACCACTTGGCACAAATAAATCAACAGCATGCTCATTCAGCAGCATGCCACACATTTTGCACGCCCCGTAAGCTAGCACTCACCAGGCGCAGGTACAGGCCAGCCGCCTCCCACGTCCCTGCCCAAGGGCTGACGCTGCTGCCAGCATCACTGCTGCTGCTGCTCTCGCGGCTCAGCGGCGGCTCAGTGTCGAGCGTCACGCGCACGTGGCCTGGCGCCGCCGCCGCCGCACTGCCGGCACCCTCCCCAGGCTGGTGCCAGTCTGCAGGGATGGCGGAGCTCTGGTGCTCCAGCCCCTGCGGATAGGATGATGACACGTCAACAGCTTTGCCAGCTTACTCTGCATAATCCAGTCTGACGCAGGGGAGCTGGAGGTAGCGGCGGGGTGGCGGTGCGGGAGGCGCCGGCACCGTGGGTGCAGGGGGAACAGAGGTGCCCTGGCCCGCCGCTCCCCGCGAGCTAACGTTTCCCGCTCAGCAGGCCATCCCATGTCCGCGCGCACCTGGTGCCGGCCGAAAGTCGCCTCCTTGTGCTGGAGGTGCGACCCCAGGTCGTGGCCGCCCCCTGCGCCTTCCGCACGCTGGCGCGGCGCCCCTGGCTGCATCGTGGTTTGCCAAAGCCCGCTGCAAGGTACCCAGGCTGCCCCAAGAACGCACTGCGGGAACCCAGAGTCGCCGGGCGACCGACGGCCACAGCGCTTCCCCGCGTGCCGCAGGGGCAGGGCTTGAAATGGGATGTCAAATTAACAGCGAACAGCGCAATCGCACGTGGTTCCTGGGCGTGACCATTCCGCCCATGCGCCGCGCACAGCCAGACCGGTAGGTGACTGCCCCGATCGCTTACTGATGTTATTATAAGGACGCATCGGGCGGGATCGGGCAGAAAGCAGGGTGCAGCCGCAGGGCGCTGGCGCGCCTTCCCCCCCCCAAGCAGAGGCTTTGCGCTCCAAATTCAAATGCACATCTTGAAAAGCGCAGGCTGGAAGCAAATCAACATCGGCGGAATCATGCAGCACCCCCCTGCAGACCGCCCCCGGGCCGCCTGCCCGCCGCGGTGGCAGGCCAGGTGGGCAGGCGGGAAGCCAAAGTCATTTGCAGGGGCCATGCATGGCATGTGTACAATCAAAACAAGCATGCAATGCTCGTGCTGGACAACTGCATGCAGCTACAAAGCGCAGTTCGGTCAGCCTCGCATGAACTGCTCCGGCGGCTGGTCCGCCAACTTGCCCCACCCACCCTGAGCGGGCACCGCTGCAGCAGCACCTTCCACAGCAGGCGCAGGCTCAGCTGTGACTTGCGCCAGCTGCACGGCCGCAAGAGCCTGCACAGGCGGCGCAAAAGCAGGCATAAGGCTGTGAAGCGAGCTGGTGCGATGGGACAGCATCGGCGGCTGCCCGCTCAATTCAGGCACCTTTGGCCAAGTGGCTGAGGGCATGCATGCTGCGCTCCTTTCTCCCATGGTGCTCCACGCCACCATCCTGCCACCACCCACCGGCTTGCGCCTCCGCCTGCAGCAGCATGGCCACCAAAGGCGGGCTGTGCATGCCAGGCCCAGCGCAAACCCCAGCGCCCCGGCAATCGTCCAGGCCAGCCACACATCATACGCCTCGCTGCCCAGCGTGCAGCAGCTGCGAGGCAGGGCGGGATGCAGATTGGGCGGAGGCATGCTCAGCAGGCAGGCGATGGTCAAGCGAGCATTGCAGCATGTAGGCCACGGCTGCGAACCGACGGGCAGCCATGCAGGCGCTACCGCCACGCCCCTGCGCTCAACCTGACCCAACCACAGCGCTGCATGGATCCCCCCTCTCCCAGCAAACCGTCACACACTCCCTACAACTTGCATGTAGACTTTGACGTCGTGGTACAGCGGGTCAATGGAGCTCTTCAACGCTTGCTGCTCGAGCGCCGTTACTGGTGCATAGCAAAAGCAAAGCAGGGCAGGGCGTGGCGGTGTTGAGCATAGCAAGGAGGACAGTAAACGCTAAGCACCAGCACCAGACATGGAAGCAGCGCAGCTCGCGACCCTCCTGCCGAGCAAAGCAAACCACAGCAGCTGCAGCACAACAGCTGACCAGTTGCATTATGGTGTCAACGCCGCAGGAGCGCACCTGTGGACGAAATGGCGGGCAGCAGTGTGCTGATGTTGCGCAGTGCTGTCGCCTCCTGAGCGGTGAAGCCGACAGCCTGGGCAATGCTGGCGACCTGTGCGGCAGGAGGGGGGTGGACGTGAGCACAAACAGTTCATGGACTGGCCAGCACTTGTGCCACAACTCCCTCTCAACATTAACGAGCCGGGTCCTACCTGCAGGCTGCCCAGCGCGGTCAGCAGGAGGCGGCCCTCCGGCCCCTGCGGGCAAAGTAGCAGGAAGGGCTTGTTGCTCGCTGTGAGTGGCATGAAAGCAGCCTGATCAAAGCTGAGCAATAACCCACTCCACGGGGGGGCCAAGCTGTGTGCAGCCCACCGGCCTTTGGCTCACATCCACAATGGCGTGCAGCAGGTGGGTTGGCACCCCCAGCAGCTCATCCACCACCCGTGAGTCTGGGATGTAGCGCAGCCCCAGATAGTAGGCCAGCGCACTCATGACCTGCATGCAGGAGACGGATGAATAGAAGACGGTCCTGCTTTTGTGCTGCTCGGGTGGCGCGACCATAGGCACGAGTTGCCTGCCGGCCAAGCGGCGACAGACCTTTCCCAAGCGGAAGCCAGCTTGCAACTAGCCCCCTGCACAGCCGCTGCACACCACCAGCCAGCTTCTTCTGAATGAAAAACAAGCCCACCTGCTGGCGCTGCTGGGGGTCTTCAATCGTGCGGTTGGCCTCCTCGACCGCCAGCGTCTCGGCGTACTTGCAGGAATCTGAGGCGCCCACATATGCGCCTCTCAGGAAGCCTGCAGGACGCAGACAAAGGATGAGCCTGAGTTTTTTTAATCTGCAGCCGGAGAAGGTTATCACACTCGTACAAAGCCATCACGGCAAAATTTCTTACTAGAGACTGCAAATGCCTTCCCTGCCGCTGCTTACCCTGCCGCTGCTTACCCGCCCCCAGCAGCATGAGCAGCGCGACGTCCAGCCACAACAGGGCAGTACACCAGGCCGCCGTCCTGCGCCAGGTCAGCTTCCAGTACAGCAGGCAGCAGGCCACAGCCACGACAATGAGCACCCCAAACAGCACTGCACGGGGGCAAGGAGAGCGTGTTTGGGGTGGGGTGGCCGGATGAGGTTGAATGGTGAACAGCACCACTTAGTTGCCGGACAGCTGGAAGGAGAAGGCTCACGAGATATGGGTAGGAATCGCCAGGTGTCTTCCACCTTCATTGTTGGATGCTCCCAGTCGTCCTCGATGTCACTGATTGTCTGTTGGTGCAGGCAGCAAGACAGACATGGCATGCTTGCGGCTAGTGCAAGTGTGGGCCACCCGGCCGGCCCAAACGTGCCGCTTTTCTGCTTTCTGCTGCAAAGCCAAAAGCAGCACCAACCTCCGCCACGTTTTCCTCCAGCGTGTGCCTAACCAAAAGGCAGCACCCACCTCTGCCACGGTTTCCTCCAGCGTGCGCATAACCAAAAGGCAGCACCCACCTCTGCCACGTTCTCCTCAAGCGTGCGCCTGCCGCTGTTGACCGATCGCGCAATGCTGTCCACCCGGCGGGGCAGCGAGGTGATGGCTGACTCGATTTGAGCGGCGTCCGAGGCGCTGACGTTCAGGCGGTGCAGCGCTTGGGTCAGCACTGTGGAGGGGCGGGGATGAAGCGATGTTGGCAATGGGCGGGGCATGGAACTTGATGCAGCAAGTGGTCAGAGGAGCGGCATGGATGCCTGAGGCCCTCGCCATCCCGCTGCACCATGGCCCTTGCCACCCTCTCTGTCCTCCCTCACCTGGGGCCTTGCTGGTGAGCACCGTGGCGTTGCCGCTGAGGCCTATCAGCTGCACGTGCAGCACAACCAGGTGCGCCGTTGCATTGTCCACCTGCATGCGGAAATGCAAGCCAGCAATGTTGGGTTCCTGTTGTGCGTGGAGCCTTGCAGTCCAGCTGTGATAGCAGGCTGCCCACTGCAGCTCACCTTGAGGCTCACAGCATCCACCAGGCCCCTGCAAAGGTGGGGGGTTGAGACGACCACTGGGGCTTGCCGTCATTTGAGCGCTCCACGCCCTGCCAGCCGGCTTTTCTCACACCCCGCAGAGGTGCAAGCAGATACACAGCTGGCAGAAGTGCCCGTCAACGAACTGGAAGCTCAGAAAAAATAAGCTCACCAGAAGGTGGAGATGGTGGTGTTGGTGGATTGGATGGACTCAACTAGCCCCCAGATGGCCACTCCAACCACGCCCAGCACCAGCAGCAGCAGGAGCAGGCGCCAGAGTCCAGGAGAGGCAAAGCAACCCCCGGCCTTCTCTGGCTTGCTGTCGTATGGGCCGGTGGGTGCCTGCAAGAGGTTGCACAGTCGCTGTCGCCAGAATGAGCAGCCGCATGCTCTCATGAGTCATTTTTATGCAGCAGCATTGCATGCAATCACAGCCGCCTGCCGCCTCGCTCACCCAGCCGGCTGGGTTGCACAACACATCCGCAATGGTACGTTGCCCCTCTGCCCACCTCTGCAGCCGGCAGCACGTCCTCGCTTGATACAAAGTGCGCACCATCATCCGACGTGCCCCGCTTGCGCTTGCGGCAGCAGCGGCGGCAGCAGGAAGCGCCGCAGACGTACAGCCCCCACAGGAGGAACAGAGCGCAGGCTATGAGTGCCAGGCCGCCGAAAACAAGGCCGGGGATCATCGTGGGGATGAGCTCCTGTGCAGCAAATTGGGCGGCAAGCGGTGCAGTAGCCAGCGACAAACGCTGAGGACAGGGCATGCTGGGCCGCTCGCTTATGGTGGCAGGCTTGGGGCACGTGTACAGGGTGCGAGCAATGTTGCATGCAGGAGCTGTCCGACCATGCTCTGCACAGAGCAAACTAGGCTCACATCCACGACGTAGTCCCACGTGGTGATGTCGAACTGCGCTGCCCGGCTGGCGCTGATGGCGCCGTAATGAATGTCGGAGCAGGCAGGGATGTAGCTCACAATGCCGTCCTGCACGTGCGCCCCGCCCGTGACGTTGGACGGCCACAGGGCCGCCATGGCGCAGAGGGGATGCTGCAGGCTCTGCAAATGAGGCAGCAAAATACGAAATAGTCGCTGGCTATCTCGCAGCGCCATGCTGGTGCACCAGAGTGCAACAATAAAGACGCACACACACAATCAGCAGCAACCAGCGGCGGCGAGGGAAGGTGCAAGCCAAGCGTGTGGGTCGGCGCCGCGGCGCCGCTGCCAACGCCCTGCAGCCGCTTCTGCTGCTTGCCTGAGAGCCGTGGGTAGGTGAGCAACGCTTGGAGGCAGCAGCCAAGGCCGAGGGAGGAGAGAAGTCCCAGCCAGGCCGCTTGGCAGACGTGCCGGCGAGGGCCAGGCGCTGTTGCAAACTGGAGGCAACGCTGCACAGAGCTGAATGAAACAGCCGGACGGCCCAACGAGGGGCCGTCCGGGCGCCGCCGCGACCCGCTCAGATCGCCTTTTGGGGCGCTGTTGATGCTCACTCCTCTCGTTCCTCAAGCCATGCCAGGGTAGCAGGTATGCATTTGTACGACCGCGGAGCAGTTGCTGCCGCCAACGCCACCTCATTCCAACGGGTGCCTGCCCACCTTCCTTCCAGTTTAGCACGCATCGTCTGCTCACGGTTTGAGCTTGCAGCCCGCGATAGACACGCTGCTCGATTACAAATGGTAGTTGCACAGAAGCATCAGTAACGCTATCCCAAGGGGCCGAGCGGGCCATAGTCCTGGCTGTCGCTCGTCCTGGTCACACCACCGCTGCCGCTGCTGCCCCCAGCCATGCCGCCACTGCGCCGCCTGCTGCTGCCCAGCAGTCCCCCCCCATCTTCGTTGCTGCTGCCGCCGCTGCGGCCTGCTGCGCCTGGGCTGAGTGGATCCGAAAACGCTGCAGGCGATTGCACCGAGTGCCGAGCCGGCGAGGCAAGCGGTGAAACCGGCCCCCCTGCTTGCCGCTGCGGCGACATGGCTGGCTGCAGCGGGGCTGCTGCCGGCATGTAGGGCCGTGCTGCAGCCGCTGGCTGCGTAGCAGCCTGTGGCTGGGTGGCGCGGGCGGCTGCAGGTGAAGCGAGACCAACTGCCGGGTGCTGCTGGGCAGCAGGCGCTGGCTGGGCTGCGGCGGGCACTGCACGCTGCTGAGGGCTCTGGATTTCGTCAGCAGCGCTGGCTGCTGCTGCAGACAAGGGGTCCAGCTGGGGCTGCCGGGCAACCGCCTGCTGCTGGGGTTGTGCCTGCTGAGCCTGCTGCGGTGCTGGCTGCGCCTGCTGCTGAGCCTGCTGCGGCGCTGGCTGCAGCGGTGCCTGCTGCCTCAAAGGCGGCTGCAGCTGTTGCACCTGCTGCTGCTGTGCCGGGGCCGCCACATGCGCAGCTGCTGGTGCCGCTGCTGCGGCCGCTGTTGGCGCGGGCGCTGCTCGGGCTGCTGGTGCTGCTGCTGCATGAGGTGCTGGCACCTGCTGGGCTGCTGCTGGTGCAGGAGCAGGTGCAGGAGATGGCACAACCGGAGCTGCTGCTGCCGGGCTGGGCACTGCGGCTGGGGCAAGAGGCGGCGGTGCAACCACTGCTGGCGCAGGCGCTGACACGTGGGCAGGCATGGGTGGTGGAGCAGGAATTGCTACACCCGCCAGAGCTGCTGGTACCGCCGCCGATTGGGGTGCCACCGGCGCCGGAGCCGGCACCACAGACCCCGCTGCTGCCGCAGCGGGCGGTGCCATGAGGGCGGGCAGCGCAAAGCGCGCGGCATCGGGGCCGGTGAGCAGGCCAGCCACACCGCCGGCCTGGGTGCCGCCGGCTGGCAGGAAGAGGTCGTGCCTCTGGCCCCGGTAGGCTGCCCACACATCTGTGCAGGGCAGGGCAGAACGAGTGACACCACGTCGCATGACAGGTGCTTTGGAGGAAGAAACGGGTGTTGGCAGGAGGAATTGGCACCACCTCCCAACCGATCATGCGCAGCGAACACACTGCTGATGCTGCAAAGCAAGCGGATGCTCGGCCGCTGAGGCAACTTTGCGTGTTCGCGTTGTGTGTTATCCTGCAGCGCACGCTCATGCACCGCCGCACCTGAGGAATCCAGTGCCGCACGCACACGGTCGCCGGAGGGCCCTTCCAAAGCCAGCAGATTGAGCAGGTCCACCCACAGCACGCGCTGCACCGACTCGTCGCGCTCCTGCAGTGAGCAATGAGGCAGGCTGCTGTGAGGAGAAGACCCAACCACGTCACACACTGCAGGCAGCTAAGTGTCAGTGCAGAACAAAATTGCAGGCACAGGAAAGCAACCGCAAAACTCTGCCAATTGCCCCACCAACACCCGTCCCCATCGCACCTCCTGCTGCCCCTGCTCCTGCTGCCGCCGCGCCGCGGCGTGCCGCCAGTCCAGGCGCTGCAGCAGCAGCGTGACCAGGCCGGCTGCCAGGCAGGAGGCCACTAGGCTGTCGCGCCAGCGGTTGGCGGGAGCCAGCGCACGCTTAAGCGTTTCGAGAGCCAGGACTGAGCAGGGGAGATGGGCAGCGGGGGCAAGAGGGGATGAGGCGTCCATGCGGATGGGCATGCAGGTCGTTCTTGCCACCATTTTGACTGCTTACTTCAATCCTTGCAATTTCCAACGCCTCCCATTGCCATTCCACACAGTATGCAGCCCCTCACCTGCCGCGCCGGTGCCCCAGCGCATGGCTCCCAGCAGCGGCGGCACCGCGGGCGGCGTGCAGCGTGCCAGCGCCTCAGCCGCAGCCAGGCAGGACGACAGCTGGTGCAGCAGGCGCAGCAGCGAGCCGCTGACCTCGTCTGCAAGGGCAGATGGAGGCAGGGTATATTGGGCAGGGATAGTACAGGTCAGCACTGGAGAGCCCCAGCCTTGGCCAGGCAGCACGCCTTGCAATCGCAGCTTGCCAGCCTGCCACTCAGCAACACGCTTTCACTGCCGCTTGGTCTGCAGGCACGCAAACCGCACACCCATCGTCCACACAATCTGCATGCCTCAGCTCCCCTTCCTGACCATTGCCCACCTGGTAGCAGGGGATCTGCATCCAACAGCTCGACAGAGAGCCCTCCCGGCGGCAGCTGCGGCGCCCGTGCCGCCAGCAGGCGCAGCAGCTTCTCGACGTAACCCAATGACACAGCATGCTCCGCCAGGCCAGGCTGCGCCTGCAGCGCCGCCACCGCTGCCGCGGACAGCAGCAGCGGTAGGTCGACGTCGGCCCCTGCCGCCGTGCCGTCCGCCGCTGTTGCACCCTCCGCTGCGCTCCTGGCTGCCGCCGCCGCTGCCACCGTGGGCGCACCAGCACTTGCAGCAGTGCCTGCAGCTGGCTTGGCAGGTACGAGGGCAGACCCGGGGCCGGGCTTGCTAGGGCTGCCCACCAGGCTGCTGCCTGGGGCTTGGGAGGCGCCTGGGGTGAGGCGCTGCACCTCGGACACGTATCGCTCCAACAGGCCCTCGATGAACAGCTTGGGGTTCCTGCAGTTCGGGAAAAGTGTCTTAGTTTGAGATTGGATTACAAGCTGCAACTTGAAAATGTACCGCTCCAGCAGGCCCTCGATGAACAGCTTGGGGTTCCTGTGGTTGGGGAGCGAGGAGCGTGAGTGCACTTGAGAGGAGGCGAATTACAGCTGGGCTCCAGCCAGCAGCGTACAAACCTACCAACCACAACCGTGCGCTATGTGTGCAGGTACGTTTAGTCACCTGAGCGGGAAGCGCGGGTCCTTCAGGAAGAGGCGCACGTACACGCCTCCCACCAGCAGCTCGCCCCGCAGCTCCTGCAGAGAGGGCAGTGGTGGCCAACATTTCTAAATCAAACATGGTCAACATTGCTGGTCAAAAAGAAAAGCTCCCAAAGCGCCAGAAGCCCACCAGCTGCTCGCCCCGCAGCTCCTGCAGGGCAGTGTTTGGACAGAATGGCTGGTCAGCAGAACATGGCAACCCACAGCTATAGCACCACCCACGACCAGCAGCTCGCCCCGCAGCTCCTGCAAGGCAAGGCAGTGCTGATCCTGGTCAGCTGCAGCGGCCGGGGAATGGCAGGTCAGCAGAAGCTACTGGAGTGTGCCTGCTACATGTTTCCCCTCTGTCCTTGCTCCCAGCTGACCTGGAACTGAAGGCTGAAGCCCTCGGCAGGCTGCCACTCCAGCGCACCAGTGGCCGCCTGCGCAACAGGGGGTTGGGTGTGGTTTAGCACAATCTGTACAGCAACTTATGCACTCGAGCGCGGACTTTGTGCCCTCAACATTGAATAGGCAAGCAATAGCCTTAATCATGCCGACACTGCAATCACAGGGGGCATAACAAAGGCTGTCCATCCCATCCCAAAGGTTATCCATTGGGGGGCACTTGCCTGGTGCGCCCGTGCGGCAGCCGCCAGATGAGCCACCTCCTCGGCTGCAGCGCACTGCATGCTGCGGTTCCACACCCGCTCAGGCGTCTCGCTGGACTGCAAACACACAGGGCAGTGCTGGTTTCCAGGTTAGGGGTGCTTGCAGCAACTGCGAGATCGTCACGCAGCACTGGCTGCTTGATAGGATCAAGAGCCGTCCGAGGGCTGCAATTAGCTGGCACTAGCAAACAAGTGGCGAGCGCTTGCCTGCGCCAGCGCAGCCACAGCGGCCTCGCCGGGCCCGTCGCGCACAGCAGACACCAGGCCAGGTGGCAGCAGCTTGCTGCGGTGGGCATGATAGGGCAGGGTGGAAGCATGGTCACCTCATTGCAATGCTTTTCAGACATCAACTGCAACTGCTCAGACTCCCTTGCAAAGCGGTCGCCACTAGCCGCGAGCTGCCATTGAGCGAGCATGGAGCAGACGCCATATTTGTACAGCTCCCAGCGCACCGCTTTCCCTGCCCCACCTCAGCAGCAGCGTGACGCGCGCGCCATGCAGCGGATGCGCCGACAGGCGGGACAGCAGGGAAGCAGCTGCCACCCGAGCTGCCTCAAACGTTTCTCGTTGCTCCTCAGGCACTGCAGTTCGGTAGCATGTGGGGTGATGGGGGGGCGGTGAGCGCCTGCCAAATGGCAGCAGATGCAGCCGGTGGGCAACAGGTGCAGCACATTCCAAGTTGCAAAATTTGAAAGCACAACTCCGAAATTGACCCACCTTGGTACGCGGGCAGCAGCAGGGAGAGGAGGAACAGAGTGCCGCCGTGCGCGGCGGCGCCCCAGGCGCAGGCTGCGGTGCCCGCCAGCGCATTGAGCAGCCGCAGCGCCAGCATCAGCAGGGCTGCGGAAGTGCGGGCGCCAGTCAGCAGAGATGAATCAGGCTCGTATTGGGTGTAGGAAAGAATGTCACTTGCAACATCATCGGGGAGAATCAGGTGCTGCAGATCAATAAAATGGGCACAAGCAAAGGGACCCAATTCAGCATGCACAGGGCAGGGCCCCCTCACAGGCGTTGGGCGCGCGGTGCGCCAGCCAGAAGGCCTGGACGATGCACTTGTCCTGGGACAGCGCGTCGATGCAGCCTGCAGGGAACGTGTGCAAGCGAGGGAAGTAATGCTCCCACAGCTCAAAGAGGGAAACCGCGGGCCGCCGACAGAGTCGAGTTGTGCCGCCGCCTGCACTGCCACTGTAAATCGTAGGATCCTCCGGCAAGCAGCATCTCCCAGCAAGCACCCCACGCTGCAACAGTCCTCCCGCACAAGCAGCCTTTTCCGGCCGGACAAGGCACCCCAACAGACCTCCCGCATGCACACCCACCGGCGTGCGCTGTGAGGCGCAGCAGCACCGTGAGCGCCAGCTCAGCTCCCTCCAGCTCAGCGGGGCTGGCCCCTGGCAGCGCCCCCGCAGCAGCTGCACTGCCCGCCGCCCAGAGCGGCGGCGCCGCCGCCAGCGCCGCTGCCGCCTCGCTGCCGCCGCCGGCGGGCAGCGGGGCCCAGGGGCCCTCTGGGGTTTGTACTGCCAGCCCGGCTGTACAGGCGGGGCGGAGGCATTCCAGAAGAGGGTCCACGGCTGGCTTGGTTGACAGCAGGCCCAGCAGGCGCGGTGCGCCCTCCAGGACCAACCGCAGCGCGCGCAGCGCCTGCAGCAGGTGCGCCTGCTGCCGCTGCCGCTCCTGCTGCTGCTCGGGGCCGGCCTGTGCTGCTGCGCTTCCAGCCTGTGCTGCTGGTTGTGCTGAGAGTACTTGTTGCTGCTGGTAAATGTAAGTGACCAGCGCCTTGCAGAAGGCGGCTGGGTCTGCAGGGCACAGCAAGTGAAGAAGGACAAGGTGGAGCCCAACTGTTTCCTTGCCATGCTGAGCCAGCTGCGCAAGCAAGCAGCCAGTTGGCATGCCCCTTTCGCAGGCGTACAAGTGCCATGCATACAAGGCTGCACAGTCAAAGACAGTGTTTTGCCCACCTGACAACTGGAAGTCGGGCTGCTCGGTGTAGATGCGAACAAAGACGCCCGCCAGCACCAGCTCCCCTTGGAGGCAGCGATAAGTGAACCCTTCTGCCGCTGCTGTCGCCGCCGCGGCCACCGCCGCACCGCCGCCCTCGCCGGCGGCAGGGGCTGCAGCTGCTGCGGAGGCTGCTGCGGCGCGCTGCTGCTCCAAGAGTTCAAGCAGCTCCTGCCGCATGCTGTTGTTCCAGATGACCTGGAATGATGGCACGGCAGGGCCAAACGTTAGGTAAACTCGAGCTGGCGGCACCAGGGAATGGCCAGCTAACAGCCACGCCTGCCGGCAGCTCTCCCGTCAACTACTACAGGTGTCTCTGCACACTCCCTCACTCAAACCAGGGTATCCAGCCGCTTGCACCCGCCTGCAACCGCTCGCTCACCTGCGGCGTCTGCACCGTGCTGTTGAGGTCGCGCAGCAGTGGCAGAGGGTCCTGCTCGCCCAGCCGTGGCGCCAGCGTCTCTGTGAGCAGAGCGGCCAGCGCACGCTGCGCTGCACTGCAGGGCTGCGTGACTGCTGGTGCCTCGTGTGCCGCAGCTTGCGCCGGCGCCGGCGCCTCGGCGGCGGCGGCAGGGGTGGGAGCCGAGTAGCCAGCGAGGGCGGCCAGAGCCCGCACCGCCAGCTGCGCCTGCAGGTTTTTCGTGGCCTGTGCGCTGGTGCGCAGCAGGGGCAGGCGCAGCACCGCCGCCGCATCGTCGGCTGATGGCATGGCGCCAGTGGACGCCGCCGGTCCTGCCGCTGCCGCCTGCTGCGCCTCCTCGCCGCCCTCATGCGTTGCATCATAGGACAGCAGCAGGGGCACCACATAACCCAGCATGCCTCGTTCCAGCAGCATGGCCTGAAGCTGGGGCGAGGCACAGCAGCGCGCCAGGCACACCAGAGCCGCCTCCACTGCAGCCGGCGCGCGCTGCAGCCCGCAGCACAGCACTGCGGCGGGAGGAGGGGGACGATTGGACATGAAGACAAGTTCGTTGCTGGGGTGCAAGGTGTGCCATGGTTGTTTTCTTGCCAGGCATGCAGCATCCGTGGCACAGGCAGGCACTTTCAGCGGCCCACTCGTCCACCCATCCCAGCATACTTGCTCTCCTCGATGTCCCTCACCGATGTCAGACACCAGCTGGCTGCTGTGCGCCAGCTCAGCCCGGGTGCTCTCAAAGGCCGCCATGACGGCCAGCGCACGCAGCGCATGCGTGGCAATCACAGCCGCCGGATCCACAGCGTGCACATCGCGTGGCATGACTGCAGGACCACCAGGTTTGTGGGGCAGGGCAGACCCAAGTGCGATTAGCAGCAGCAGCTGCAAACCCAGAACAGCAGCAGTTGCATTGCGTGAGCCTGAAGGTGATGGAGCGATTCGCCCGCACTTGCAAGCGGCTCACACATCGCACAGCCAGCCAACCCCGGCGCTCACCCGCGATGCAGCGCATGAGCAGGCGGGCCAGCAGGCGCAGGCCGCCGGCGCGCGCCAGCTCATCGCCATTCAGCCGGCTGCAGGCGCAGGTGAGCCAGCACAGCTCGGTGGCCGCCTGCGCACATGGTGCGAAACAAAGCAGTCGCTACACTTGCAATCATGGCACACACTTATGACTGGCACGCTGAGCAGGGCAGCACACAACAGCCCGCTCCTGCCCACAAGGCCGCCAGCAGCTCGCTCCAGCTGCAACACAACATGCAACACTGATGCGTGCACACACACCTGCAGCTGCGGTGCCGCCTCTGCTGAGAGGAAGTGCTGGGCGCCGGCCGGGCCCTGCCCGCCGTCCTCGGGCAGCGCAATGGCTTGCAGCAGCAGGGGGTAACCCGCATACCTGTGGGCAGGGCGCTCAGACGCAGTGAGACATGAGTGCAAGGAGGGGTCAGCATTGAGCTGGGCAAGTTGCAGGCCTGTGCTCTGCTCGCCCTCTACAAAGAGCGTGCGTGTTCCATGCAAGCTGCCGGCGGCGCGCTCACTTGAACGGCTGCAGCACGTCTGGCGCCCGACGGAACAGCACGCACTGTGCGCGCAGCAGCAGCAGCAGGCGCCAGGGCTGGGGTCCTTGGCCGCCCGCTGCACCGGCCTGCAGCCGCTCGTAGGCGGCCTGTGGGGATCGAGGGAGGGACAGGCGGAGACAGCAGGTTAATAGCTGGCGTGCTTGCGTTGGAAACATCCAGGACGAATCCAAGCGGACCAGCTGAACAGCATTGCCACAAGCGCATGTGGTGATCAAGCAGAGCCAAACCAGGATGGGAAGCCCAATGGACCAACAGCACTCGGATGCCCACAACGGTACAGCAAAACTATAACGGGCCAGCCCAATGGATAAAATCAGCCGCACCTGGATGCCCACAAACTTGTCGCGTCCTGCCGGGTTCTTGTCAGGGTGGTACAGCCGTGCCAGCCTGAAGAAAGTCGAGCAAGTGGAATGTGATGGGTAAAAGCCCTCCAAAACACCGAGCCTTCAGCATTGACAGAGGCCCGCTGCCAAACCTCAATCCCTCCACAAAACTCTGAAGCTGGTGCACAATTGTCAGGATTTACAACTTCAAACCTGCGGTACGTGGCCTTCAGCTCCTCGGGCACACTGCCATTGGGCTGCAAAGCTCACCACACATGTTGCAGCAGATAAATTAACCATGCACACCTGCAGTATGCGGCCTTCAACTCTTCCTCGGGCACGCTGCCATCGGGCTGCAAAGCTCGCCACAAATGTTGCAGCAAACAAAATCTAACCACCCACACCTGCGGTACGCGGCCTTCAGCTCTTCCTCAGGCACGCTGCCGTCGGGCTGCGGCGTGATGCCCAGCACCCCGCACGCCTCGCCCTCGCTCATCGACAGCGGCTGGCGGGCCAGCTCGGCGCGCCAGGCGTCTAGCAGCGACTGCAAAATCGCAGGAGAGGAGAGATGGTTGATCAGTTAAAATAATGCATTGCGGTGCGCCAATGGTCGGCAGCTGGCGGGCCAGCTCGGCGTGCCAGGCATCTAGTAAGGACTACAGGTGAGGAGGCAGGAACGATACCGGTGAGTAGATGGACAGGGTGGCGCATCATACGGTATATGCATGCTGGCTTTTGCGTGTCATCCCCGTGCACGCTCTGCTGCCAGCCAGTTGCCGGCAACGTTCAATGCATCCAGCACAGACCAGCCCAGTGCTGCGCTAAGCGCTCGCTTGCCTGCAGCAGCTGGATGTGGTCGGCCAGGGGCCAGCCCGCGTGCCGCTGCTCGTCGCACAGGTGCTTGAGGTAGTAGCGGTGGCAGAACACCTCGCCCTGGGAACATACGTGGGGTGCGATGCAGAGGATAAGTAAGGCTCGCGAAGCCCGCCCAGGCAGCAAAGGTATAGCCACTATCCGGCTGCTGCGCCCACCTCAATAGCCGCATGCAACTGCCCGGGTTGGCCTACCACTTGCGCTCACCTCGATCTCAGGGTATCCCACGGGCGGGCAGGGTGTGTACTCGTACACCGCGTGGCTGCACTCGCGCAGGCGGCGCGGAAAGTCGCCCAGGTGGCGCAGCATCTGTGTGTGGGGATGCGTTAGTAGCATTCAGGATCAGTGAAAAGTGAAGGGGCAGCACGAGCAGCAGCTGCAGGTGAGCAGCGGTTGGCGGTCAAGCTTTGTGCAGGCACTTCCAATGATGCTGTCGCCTTCAGCTGTACTGCGCGGGGCTAGCTTAAGTCTTGCCTGGGGCACAAGGCGCTCCAGCCGCATGCGGTGCGTCCAAATGAGCTCCGGCGTGTCTGCAAATGGGCAAGGGGGCAGCAAACTCTGGCAATGGTTTGCAACGCACTGGCCATGCGCACTCCCGCTCTGCCAGATTTTGTCTCCACAGTTAGACACACGTCACATGCCAGCTTCAACCGCCGGCAAGCTTGCTTCCACTCTCGCTTCGACCAGATATCGTTTGCTAGCGCTCACCCGAGTCGCCCACTAGGGCCGCTGCCAGCTGGTCTGGTCCGTAACTCTCCAGAATGTGCAGCAGCGACTCTGCGGCCGGGCGGTGTGCCAGCCATGCAATACTGTTGGCATATGCAGGAGTTTGCACCCTCGGGTTTGGCATGCTTGCCCTAGCAACCAAATTTTGGCCAGCATGGCCGGCAAACTGCAGTCACATGCATGCGCAGTTGTCCTTTGAACACTGCTCACCCACCCGCTTATCCGTCCTGGGCAAGCCTCAACCCACTCACCCGGCAGCAGGCCTCCCAGAATGCTGCGCTGCGCCAGAGGCCGCCCGGCTGCGGCGGCAGCCACCGCGTCGGCGCTGGCGCTACTGAGGTGGCAAGCCTGCAATACAGGGCGATGTGAGCCGACAGTGCATGCAGTGTGGGAAGGCAACCGCTCAGATGGTGTGCCAAAGTGGCAGGCATACAGCAGGGGGTAATGAGCCAGCGTTGCTTGCAACACGCAGCCCTCCCGCGCACCTTGAGCAGGCGAGCGGCCTCCCTAAGGTTGCTTCCACAGTAGGCAAGTAAAAAGAACTGGATGCCCGTGCGATACAGAACCGCCAGCCCATCTGCAGTGCGAGGGCATTGGGGTGGGGTGTTGTGGTGTCACATTTCCACAGGTGTGTGTTGGCAGGTGGCAAAGGTGCGACCCAGGCTAAGAGGCATGACCTTCACATCAGGGGTGCTCGCCCTCCGCCTTTGTCATCGGAGCATTGCAAGCCTTGGCAAGCAAGCACCACCGCCCTAGGGCCTTGCCTGCGTTGTGGCGCAGCACTGTGAGGAGCAGGGCGCAGGCAGCAGACACCAGCGCCGGCTCGCCAGTCAGCACCACCTGCGCAGCACAGACGGCAGGGGGAGGAAGTGCAACTTGTGGCGGATAGACTTGAGGGCAAATCCAAGCCAGGCACGAGTGCAAATCCAAGCCAGGCGAGCATGTATGGCGAGCATGTGCGAGTTCCCAGGCACTGCAGGCTGCAGGCCATGGCAATGAACACGCACGCAGCGCGTGTGCAGCAGCACGCGTGAGCCAGGTGCGGCAGGCAAGCAATGCAGTGTGCATGCTTGTGACACACACGTGTTGCACGGTTGCAGCAACACAGGGATCAAGTGTGCCCACCTGGGCCAGGTGCGGCAGGCAGGCGGGGGAGGCCATGAGGCGGTGTGCCAGTGGCAGCGGGAACAGCACCTCGCCCTGGGCATCCACTGCAAGCAATGGAAGATAAGCAGCCAGGGAGAGCGAAAGGGTGGGCGAAAGTGCCAGCGGCAGCAGGAACAGAACCTCGCCCTGGGCATCCACTGCAAGCAAGGGAGGGGCAAGCAGCACAGGGAGAGCTAATGGGCCAGCGACAGGAACGGAACCTCTCCCTGGGCGTCCATTGCAAGCCAGGGGCAGGCAAGATGGCGAGATGCAGCGTTAGACAAGCGTGGCAGTGGGTGCCACACAAACCGGCAGATTGTGTGTGATTGCAAGACCTCCGCACATCCAGCTACTGTCTCAACAGGCCAAACTCAACTCCACAGCATCCACCTACCTGCCGGCTGCTGATCAGCCAGTGCCTGCAGCACTCGGAGCGCCGCCGCCGCCACCTCGAAAGCGGTGAGCGGCCCGTGCCGGTGCGCCACCCACCAGCGCAGCTCGCGGACGGCGGCCAGCGGCAGCGGCTCGGGCATGCCGGCTGCCCAGAAGAAGGTGGCACCAGTGACGGCGCCGGAGCTGCAAGGAATCGGCAGGGAACTGGTGCTGGTTGAGACCGAGAGGCAGGCGTGCTTTCCCTGCTGGCCGCGTTCTCAAGCACAGCACAAGTTCCATACAAGGCACCAGACAGCAGCGCTCTGGTGCCTTGCAAACAATGCACACACCACACCAAAGCAGGCCCCAGCGCACCTGTACAGCTGCCGGACCTCAACTTTGCTGACCGGCCCCACTCGCCCCTCCTCAGTGCCCGCCTGCGGCTGCCCCGCTGTGCCTGCTATGGCACCTGCTGTGCCACCCGCTGTGCCGGCTGTGGTGCCGCCTGCTGCCTGCGGCTTCCAGTAAAACCACTCCCGCGCCTCTTCAGCATGGCTGCTTGCCGCAATCAGGTTGGTCTGCAGGGCCACCACGGGCCGGTCTGAGGCCTCGTGGGCAGCTGCAACAGGCGGAGAGGGTTGGCAGGGTGGGCTGGCAGCGGCACATCAGGTGGAAATCAACGGTCCAAGCAGCATAAGGGCTGCAGCTTGATAGCACCCAGCCCTCTTTAGCCACCGGAATGTTCCACATGCTGCCGCCCACCTGCAACAAGGTCAACCATCAGTTGAACACCGCCTGCCTCCACCAAAGCCACTCCGTTGGCATGCGCCGCCCGTGCAGAAGCCTCCTGGCCGGCTGGAGGCGGCAGAGGCAGGCCCGCACCAGGAGCCTCTGCTGAGCTGGCGGTACCGGCGGCGGTACCGTCGGAAGGTGCCAGGCAGCTGGGCGCCACCAGCGCCTCCAGCAGCAACAGGAGGTGCTGCCGCAGGGGGCGGCTGGGAGTGGCGTCCAGCAGGGCAACCAGGTGGGCAATGCCCTCCACCGGACCAATCACCCCAGCATGCACGTGGTAAGCTGCTGCCATGGCCCGCACACAAAGCTCACGATCGCCCTCTGCATCTGCCCGAACGCCGCCCATGGCACCGCTGGCGCTGCCGAGTGCAAGTTTGCCGTAGCTGGCGCCGCCGGCCGGCGCTGCGCCGCCCAGGCTGCCGGCTGTGCTGCCCAGCAGTCCGCCTGCTGCCCCTGCCAGCGAAGCGTCTCCCAGGCACAACAAGCGGTGGTGTGCAGCCGAGAAAAACTCCTTAGGTGCCGGCAGGCGCTCCACCACACTCTTCTGGCCGGCACCTGCTGTGGCGGCACCCGCCTTGGGCTGGGGGGCCTCCAGCAACAGGCGGATGAAGATGCCGCCGATGCACAGGTGCTTGCTGCAGACAAGGGCAGGGATAGGGTGCATGTGGTGGAATTTAAGCATTGGCCACCCCTCTTGCCGCCAGCTAAGCGTTCCCCAAGCCTCCGTACCAAGAACACCACAACAGACCAAGCGTCAGTTAATGGCAACAAACGGCACATGAGCGAGGAAGATATGCCACTCGGAACTCAACATGGTTCCAGGCCAGCCAGAAAGCAGCAGGCAAAGCACTGGCGAACTGAGCTGACCACCAGCAGCAAACGGCACCTGAGCGAGGGGTACGCCACTCGGAACTCAGCATGGTTCCAAGCCAGCGTGGCGCCGCCCGCTTCGGCGCCCGCTGCACGCAGGCGTGCAAGCCGCAGCGCACCCTCCTCCGCCTGAAGCAGCAGGGAAAGCAAGACAGAGAGGCGCTCAGCTTGACAGATAGAAAGTTCTCAGGTGCAAGCTGACTGCACCACCTCAGGCACAGCACCATAGCGGCAACGCTGCTGGCGATGCTGCAAGCATGTTGCAAGCAGTAGTGGGCCCTGCTCAAGCCCCCGCCTGCAGGACCTCCCGCAGCACACCACCACAGCAGCTCACTGACGCTCAAACCCCAGCGTACAACGCATGCTGCAGCACGCCACAGCGGCAGTGCATTTTGAAACGTGTTGCAACGCTGTCGCAAGCAATGGATGCTGAAACCGTCTCACCTGCAGGGCCTCCGCAGCTCCGCTCACAGCAGTGCAGTCAACCCCTTACCCACAGCAAATGACCAGAGGGAAAATGGCACGGCAACCCCACCTGCAGGGCCTCCCGCAGCATAACTGTTAATAGCATTTTTTGCAGACCGGAGAATATGCATCACTTCCCACCTGCAGGGCCTCCCGCAGCTCGGCCCGCGTGCCCTCATTCCAGATGAGCGCCGCATGGGCGTGGTCCCGCCCCACCGCCGCCCAAAAGGCCTCCCAGTTGCCCTTGAGCGTGCCTGTACATGTGGGGGCAGTACATAATGGGACAGTTGTGTTGATAAACGGCTGCTGAAGGCACCATAGCAGAAGCTGCAACAGCCATAGGCTGCCAGCCCTCAGAAATGCCACAGGCCATCAGCCCATGATCCAAGCATGTCACTCTCCCCACCACAGCATGCTTACCTGGGCGGTGCGGTGGCGGCGACATGTAGCGCTGCTCAAGAGGGGACGCATCAGCCTGCTGCTGCTGCTGCTGCTGCTGCTGCTGCTGCTGCTGTGTGCCATTCGCTGCATTCTGTTGCAGAGGATCGGCGGATGGGCCGGGGGCAGCAGAGGCTGCAGCAACAAGCTGCTGGGTGGCAGCCAGAGCAGATGCCGCACCCTGCTGCCCTTCCGCAGGCTGCTGTTGCTGCTGCACTGCCGGCAGCGCCCGCCCCGCTGCGCCATCCGCTGCCGGCGGCTGTGCCGCCACAGCGGGAGCTGCCGCCGCTGCTGCGGCGGCGGGTGGGGCACCCGTGGCTGCCGCCGGCTGCTGCCGCCGCTGATTGAGGTATCGGATCAGCCCCGGAGGGAAGATGCGCTTCAGCAGAGCCAAGGCTGCAGCATATTCATCTGCCCACAACGCCACGAGGTCCCTGCTGAGCGCGCTGTGCCCGCCGGGCCGCCCGCTCAGCGCGCTCAGCAGGTGCTGCAGGATGGCGCCCTCTACATGGAGCAAACGAGCGGGAGCAAACGAGCGGTAGTGAATTGTGCAACGCTGATTTGAGGTAGGTGGCATGCCCACGTGTTCCCTCAATCTCCACGAGCCAAGCCTCCACAAGCCAAAGATCTGCTGCATTGCAGCCGGTTGCCAGTCGATGCAGGCCTTCCTCACCTGTCAACGCAGCTTCCCGCATCGGTTGCGCCGCCTCAGCACCACCTTCCGCCACGGCCCGCATGAGCAGCGCAGCGGCGTGCGCCACACGGGGCGCCGGATGAGAGAACAGGGTGAACAGCGGGCGGCCGAGCGCCGCGGTCTCCTGCAGGGGTTGTGTGGCGGCAGGTCGGCTGGTAGTTGGATCCACGGTGCTGCATTGAGCCGGTCGGGCAAGCCTGGGCGCCCGCAAGCCAATACAGTCCCAACAGGGGCCAGCTGGCAGTCTGCTAATGTTGGCCACTGTGTCGCAATGCACCAAGCACAGCAGACTTCTCAGCGTCCCAGGCATGCAACGCCCTTGCCTGCAGCAGAGCGTCCAGAGTTGCCTGGTCTGTGGTGCGGCTGCCGGGCTCGCACACCACTGCCGCCATGGCCTCAGCCACAGCCATGCTGAGCAGCGGGGCGCCGCGAGACTGGCGCAGCACACGCACCAGCGCGGCACACCTGTGGTGGAGGAAGGGCAAGATAGCGGGTTGGGCAAGGGTTGAGAAGCGAGCAGCGGCGTAGCGCGCATAAGGGCAAAGCCACCAAGCAGGAGACACGATGAAAGCTCGCTTACGGGTTCAATCATAAACAACGCCAACCACCCCCACACATTTACTTGCCTGGTCTGAGAGATGAAGCAGACTGACTTTGCAGAGTGCGCTGCCGCCGCCTCCTCCTCATTTGTCTCACTCTGCGGTGCCGCTGCCGCACTGCCTGCCCCTGCCTCGCCCGCCCAGGGGCCCACGCCCGCCCGGGCTGCCGATGGAGCAAAGAAGCGCAGCAGCAGGCGGGCAGCTTCAGCTGCCACGTGGTCATGACCGGACAGGAGCGCAGCAAAGATGCGGCCAGCGCCGCCGGCTGCCCCGATGATCTGCGGGCATTGGGAGCAGCAGTGCGAGGGGGGTGCGCCGATGAGGGGGCGAAAACAGAGCCCTTGCTTGCACATTTGCATAAGCGGCACTGCTCATGCTTCAAAGGTTGTCGTCAGCGTTGCACCGCAGTGCCTGGCACAACCAGCCCTGCAGCCCCGCCCCAACCACAACCAACCAGAAGGGCTTCCAACCAACCTGTGACATGCCCATGGCCGCACTGCCAGAGCGCCCGCTGGCCAGCACGGTGGCTCCCGACAGGCGCTGCAGGCACTGCAGGGCCGCCACCGTCAGGCGAGCCTCATCCATGCCCAGGCCGTGCTGCCCGGCTGTGAATGGGAGGAGGCAGGACAGCGGCAGCGGCAGGTGTTGGTGTAGTGCACGGGGAAAGCCAGGGCAGCGGCAGTGGCAGGTAAATGGTGCAGTACACAGACCAGGACATGCCGCCGAAGTGCGTCAGAGGCTGGCACAACCGCTGAATGCACAAGCCAGCGCAAGCGGCTGCTGCACCATTCAGCTGTTCTGCTGGCTGGAATGCAACCAGACATGTCAGCGCAACCAGACGTGCCAGCAAACTCAAGGCACCCGCAGACCTGCGGCCTGCTGGCGAGGCAGGTGCGCCAGCAGCGCCATGATCACAAGATCGTCCACCTTGGAGCCTGCAAACAAGAATTGTCAATGGGTGCAAAACCAATTCGATAGGAGCAGCGCCATGATCAGAGCGTCGTCCACCTTGGAGCCTGCAAAAATGAAACATTCCATAACATTGAAGCAGCCGTCAAGTACTTGCGAGTGGCTGCAAGACCAACTCAAGAGGAGCAGCGCACTGATCACAACAGCGTCCACCTTGGAGCCTGCACTCAGGGCAAGTCGAGGAATGGACAGCAAGTGGACGCAATGGACAGCAACTGGACCCAATTGCGGCAGCGCCATGATCACAACATCGTCCACCTTGGAGCCTGCATGGGAGCGATTGGAATGGCAGTCTCGGCTACGTGGCAGCATAAAATAACACACTTAACGGAGTGGCTGCAGTTCCGTACAGCCATCCCCTGCTGTCGCATCAAGCTCTGCTACCCAGCCGTTCTCACTCCACTCACCGGCAGACAGGCCGGCATAGGCCACACAGGCGTTGAACTCGCGCACTCGTTGCTGGAACAGCGCCCATGCCTGCTCAGAGCCAGGGCCGCCGCCATCGCTACCGCTGCTGCCGCCGCCGGCGTGCGGCGCCGCAGGCTGCCTGGCAAACGCGCGCTGCATGAAACCGCTGCGCCCTGCAGCAAATAGCCCCGCAGAGCTGCCGCCGCTGCTGCTGGAGTCTGCTGCATGGGGCGGCGCCTTGCTGCTGCCTGCTGTGTCTGATCCCGACTCGCTTCCCGCCCCCTCGCTGCCGCCGGCCAACAGCGGCGCTGCTTCACCGCCGCCCACGCCGGCAGCTGTGGCCACAGCAGAGGCAGCGCTGAGGCCGGCCAGTGCCAGGGCTGCCAGGGAGGCGGCTCCGCCACCGGATGACATGAAATCCTTGGCGGCCGCGTTCAGCTGGTGCAGGCACAGCTTGTCCAGCTCGGGGTCTGCGGTAGGATGTTCGGATGCGAAAGAAGCAAGTCATACTGCAAACTTTGCTGCGATGTAAAGGACTGCACCACCCACATGGTCTGCTTACAGAAGCCCTCTGTATCGCACAAGTGCGTCCGCCCAGCCCAGAGCAAGCACCCACCGTCGGCAATAGCTGGCGCCGCCAGTGCCTGGCCGCGCTGAGTGACGATGGGCTCCCCCGCGGCAGTGGGCTGGCACAGCACAGGGATGGGCCGACCTGCCGCGGTCTGTGCGGCGTCCAGCAGGGCAGCCAGCAGTGCATCCCTGCTTGGAGAAGGGGCATTTGTGAGATTGCGAATTGTGGGGAGGGGTGCAGGTGTGACGTCAGGAGCAGAGGCAGCCAGCAGTGCATCCCTCCTTGGCGGGGGCATTGTGGGTAGTTGGGGTACAATTCTGAGGCAGGGAAGCACCTGCTTGTGGCTGACAAGACAAGACGGACGGGTGGATGGGTGCGAGTGCAGCAGGCCAGGCAGGGGACACAAGGCGACCCAAAGAACAATGACACCAACCTCCTGCCGACATCTTCTCAAGCCCGTCCAACTGAAGCTCCACAGCCCTCCCCCACCTGGCTGGGGTGACGTAGGTGGCAGCAGGTGTGCCGTCTGCCCACTCCACAGCCAGCCATTGGGGGTCCTCAGCAAAGCGCACCAGCGCCGCAACAGCCGCCAGCTGGCGCCACTCCGCCACCTGTGCGCATGGGAGCCGGCAGATTTCAACACGCCGATGGTGGATATGCAGGGCATGAAAGCAGCGCCTGGTCAGGCGTCTGGTCAGGCGTCTGGTCAGGCGGCCAGCACAACACGGCAAAAGAACGGTTGGCAACGGTGGCTACAACCCAGTAGCCAAGGGCGCTAATTCAGGGATCACCCCACCTCGTAATCCCCTGGCCGCCGCTCCAGCAGGCCTTTGTGTGTGAGCACCAGGCGGCGCTGGGCCACGCCGCTCCAGCCGCCCACATCTGCCGCCGCTCGGGATGCCGCCAAATCGCCTGCAGGTGGGGGTGGGGTGGTGGGGTGGGTTGAGCAGAAATAGACTGCGCATTGCGGGATGGCATCAGTTGCCAGAGAATGGAGGCGTAACACAATGCTTCAGCGATGGCATTCAGCGATGGCATTGCCACTCCTGCTTGATCCTGCTCGACCCAGCCAACCACAGTAGCACACCCCTCCTCACAACCATGCTGTTGCAAAACCTCAGAACTCCCAAGCTTGCAGGCAAGCATCCAGGTCGCGCACTTTCAGCACCTCCCACTCCCCGCACCCCTCCTTCCAACCAACCATTTTCTTGCAATAGCGGCAGCACTCATACCCCAAGCTAACTCCCATGCTTGCCTGCATCCAGGTCGCGCACTTTCAGCACCTCCCACTCCCCCAGCGGCGCATCAGCCGCCGTGGCTGCACGCTCCCGCTCCGCCGCCGCAACCGCCGCCAGCAGCTGCGCGCCGTCCAAGGCGGCATTCGAGTCCACAGCCAGGGTGAGACCCTGCTTGCGCAGAGCCGCCGTCTGCAGCAAGGAAAGGGGAGGACATGGGTAGGCCAGGCAGTGCAGGCAGGGTAGGATCGCAACTCCAGCTGCACATGCACATTACGTGTTCGACATGAGAAGCATGGCAAGGATCAATGCTACCCACGCATGCCACCCCTCGCACCGCCTGCCACTCCTTGGCACTTGAGGAACAGCCGCACCTATATGGCCTTGAGCACAGCCTCCCGGCTGGCGCGGCTCTGCCGCCCTTGCATGCCACCCCTCACATTGCCCTGCTTCTCTCCAGCACCACCATTTCAGCTTGGATGGCTTTGAGCACAGCCTCCCGGCCAGAGCAGCCATGCCACCCTTGCATACTACCCCTCACATTGCCTGACACTCTCCAGCGCCATCATTCAGCCGCACCTGGATGGCTTTGAGCACAGCCTCCCGGCCAGAGCAGCAGTAGACGCGCGGCGAGCGGCCGGTCTTGCCAAACAGAGCGAATGCGCCCTGGCCCGCTGGCTGGCCCGCGCCCGGGGCCAGCAGCCGGGCTGCAGCAGGGGGATTGAAAGCGGGATGCAAGTGTGGTCAGGCTGTATTGGGTTGCAGGCAAACAAGGCCACCACTGCAAGCAAACGACAGCGCAGGTGCATACTGCTGACGAGTGCACCGCAAGTGCATGCAGCAGCCCGGGCCGGATGCTAGCAAGCCTGTTGCTGCTAGCGATGCACAGCACCTGCAGGGGAGGCCATGTGGCGGTACTCCAGCCGCCACTTGACCAGGCCGGTTCCGGGGTCCAGCCGCTCGACTGCAAAGAGGGCAAGGAATTGCCGGAAGCATTCAGAATAAAAGACTAAAATGCATGGATAGACAGACTCGGCCGGTGCCTGGGTCCAGGTGCTCGACTACAAAGAGGGCATTCATTGCAAAACAGTTGCAGCAAGCTCAATGGGTGTCTGGCATTGCTGTCCGGCATGGGCACCACACAGTCTTGAGCACCCAAACACAGTTGGATTGATGCTGCAGCTCATGCCATACTTCTCGTGCGGCGCTGCCACCACAACTATGCAAGGTGTGTGGATTGGCGACCCAGACCTGCATGCGCCGTGACGCGTAGCACGGCTGGCTGCCAGCGCCCCCTGCGCAGCTTGTGGCAGTTGAACTGCTCTGCAGGCCTACACATGAGAGCAAAGAGAGGCGGACGGCAACAGTTGGGGTACAGCGCAGCATGCCACTGCTGACCACCTGCGAGGCCTCAAGGGAGCCTGCTGCCACCTGCCCAAACCAGCTGATAGCACGACTCTCCCCTCCTCCCCAGTCCTCAAGCAAGGTCGCAACCCACGCGTCCACCCAGCCTAAGCTCACCCCAGCAGCGCGAGCCCCAGCGCCGAGCTGCCGCATGCCACCTCAAGCTTCACACCACAACACAGCCAGCCAGCTCAGCCATGTTGCCACAACCTCCCAGCTGCAGCCTCCCAGCTCACCCCAGCAGCGTGGGCCCCAGCCCCGAGCTGCCACGTGCAACTGCAAGCTCCACGCCGCGGTAAAGGGCGGCCAGCAGGCCAGCGCGCTCGCGGCACGCAAACTTGGCGTCCTTGCCCAGGCCCTGGGACGATGGATAGTGCGCAGGTGGGAACAGCGTGAGTAATTGCAACCAGCAACTGTGGCACAGCGATGCCGGCACGCAAACTTGGCGTCTTTGCCCAGGCCCTGGGATGACGGACAATGCGCAAAACAAGTCAGGCGCTGGACAAAGTGCAGCCGTGCTGCAGGGGTAACTCTGGTTGCAGCCGTGTCACAGCCGCCACCCAACGCTGCGCCACAGAAGAGCCCAACCGACCCACCGCCTGCCGGCTCTAGGCTTGCTGCCCTCCTCGCACCTTTTTGTCGCGGCGGAAGTGGAAGGTGACCAGGCCGCCCTCGGCGTGCTCCCCGCCCACCTGCAGGGTTCGTTTCGTTTGGTCGGTTGGGAGAAGCACACTTTTGTGACACAGTGCGTTGGCAGTGCAAATTGCACGCACGAGGCATGGCATGCACAGCATGCGGCGGCCAGAGGGTCATGAAGAGGCGATGCGGCAACAAAGGCAGCGGCAGTCGGAGGCATGACAGCAGCAGCAGCACCAAGCAGCCTTAGGAACCACCAGCACAACAGCAGCATCACAGCAGCACCACCACCACCATCACCACACCAGCAGCAGCAGCAACTGTGCACCTCGATGCCAGCCAAGTCATGGTCGCCGGTGTATGCCCAGTTGTTGGTCACAGCCAGCGTATCAGGGTAGAGCTGCGCATGGGGAGAGCAAAATTCCACAGTTGACATTGGTTTCTCAGTTGCTGAAGCCGCTCTGCTCTGCTGCCTGCTGAGAGGAGGAACGGCGCCCATTTGGCATCACACCAGCCAAGGAGAGCTGCAGCCCCTGCTGCTGCAAGCTTCAGCAAAGGCAGCATGGATTCGCCAGGCGGCCTCATCTCCTCATGCAGCTGAAGGGTCATTCTCACGACCCACCAAGCACGAGCCTTCACACCCTCACTCCGAGGCTGCCTCCCGGCCGCCATTACCGCACCGTGAGTACATGGGTGGGCGTGATGCACAGCAGGCGGCGGTAAGAGCCGCGCCAGGACAGCTTAGTGGCCAGGAAGCGAGCCAACTGCTGCTCCCCATCGCGCCGCCGCCCCTCCTCGCGCTGCTTGCGCAGGCGCTGCGGCAATGGGAGTGGCACTGAGGGTGAGACGTGGCGGGCAGCGGCGGCGGTGGCGGCAACTGCCCTGAGGTGTACAGCGGCGCAGGAGGTGGCGAAGTGCTCCGCTCACCTGCAGTAAGTGATCGATGCCGCTCATGGCGCCCCTCCCCTCCCCAGCAGGCCGCGCCGATGCTGTTCAGCGGCTCGGTCAGCCGGATCGCTGCCGCGTGTCAACCATGCACCATGGAAAACTGATCGCCGTTGCTGGATGCGCTTGCAGACCGGGCTGGGAACCTGTGCGGGTCAGGCGAAGAGCGCGCAGCCCGCTGGCTCCGAGGCGCTCAGCGTTTGCTTCAGAGCAATGTACCAATGTCGGAAAGTCCAGGAGAGTTGTGATCGGCGCCAGCAGAGTCCTTGCATGCAGGAATGGGGCGAGGGTTTGCCCGCTCGAGAGCTGGACGGCCTGCCGAGCTTGCAACTTGGGCATCATTCGCGTGTAAGCCGCACGATTGACCAGCCTGTGCGCTCTTGCGGAGCCTCGCTTGAGCGAGCCCTCGCGGCTGCCCTCGCCTGCAGGACCTGCAGGCCTGAGACCTGCTCTCTTGCAACAAGCAGTGTAATTCAAGGTGCTCGCTGCGGAGTCAGCTCCCAAGCAGGCCTGAGAGGTGGGCTGCGCACTGCCGCCGCCACCGCCGCCACCGCCGCAGCTTCTGCCGGAACGCTGGTTGTGCTCGCTTGGTTCCCCCTTTTCTTGCGCCCCTCTCATGCCCTCCGGCTTCCCACTGCAGGCACCACCCCACACCTGTGGCGCCAGCATGGTGCTCATTTTCTGGGGCGGCTTTGGGCAGCAGACCCGATGGTACATCGGCCCGCTCGTCACCCTGGCGCCGCTGCTGCTGCCTCTGCTGGGCAGCGGACTGATCGGCCTGCCGCTGAGCTTGCTTAGCTTCCTGGTGAGCTGCTTGGAAGGGAGGGAGCCTTGGTGGATAGTATCTTGGTTTCCCCAGGGATTCGAGGACTTGCCACAATGCATTGTGCGGCACTGGGGGGCCCCGCCTGCCTGGATTGGGCCCCCGGGCCCACCAACCACCTGCCCTGATCGCTTCGGAGCCCCAACACTGCACGCAGTTCGGGTTTGGTGGCAGCGCGACCTGGGTGTACGACTCACACACCCAGACCTGGCGACGGCAGGGCTCAAATGCCTCCCCAGCCAGCAGCAGCAGCAGCAGCAGCAGCAGCGGCAGCAGCAGCAGTAGCGCTGCTGGTGCCGCGGCAGCAGGCGGCACCGGCGGCGCGGCGCTCGTTAGCGCGGTGCTCCAGTCGATGACGACTATGGTGGTCACGGCAGCCGTTGTGGTAGTGCTGCTCAAGCTGTTCTTCGCGGTGAGGACGCCGACCCTTTGTAGTTGTGGTGCACTGTTCGTCTCCCCTGTTTGCAAGCGTGCGAGAAGAGTGCGGACAGCGTGCCAGCGGCAGCCATCAATTCACAGCATGCCATGCTGCCGTGATGTGTAGCTGTGCGAATTGCCGATTTCCCACTGTTCCCGATGAGCAGGCTGCTCCTCTCCACCCTCAGCCCAACCTTACTGACGGTACACTCAACCCTGCCCCCCTCCCGTGCAGGCGCGCCGGCAAGGCCTGGTCCCCACCCTGCGCCGCCTGCTGTTTGAGGGCTTCTTTGGCGGCTGGGACGAGCAGGGCGGGGGCCGCACGGGGCAGCAGGCGCAGCGCGGGCCCACCCGCACCAAATCCGAGCGCCTCGAGCGTGTGGCGCGCCTGATGCAGGTGAGGGCCTGAGAGGAGCGTGAGCATGCAGTGTGCTAGGGCCTGTTGCATCTGGTTCTGCTGTGCTTGCCTTGCTCTCTAACTGAGCACCAGCCCGAGGCCAAGGCTTAGCCTCCCTTTGCCAGCTGTGCGCTGCTGAGCATGTCGCGACATCGACCGCCCTGCGTTTCCTGGAGGTCGACGGGAAACCCCTCCTGCCACAACATAAATAACAATCCGCCCTTCCCTGCATTTCCCGGAGGTCGACCGGAAACCCCTCCTGCCACAAAACAACAATTCTGCCGCAGTCACTGCCAGTGGAGGTGTACCGCAACAGCTCTCTCTGTTCTAGCACATTCATACAAACACTTCAAATATCAACACACTGCCGCAGTCGCTGCCAGTGGAGGTGTACCGCAGCCGGGAGGAGCTGGAGCGCATGTCGGTTGCAGAGCTGAAGCGGCTGCTGGAGGTGAGCTTGCCTGTCGAGCTGAAACAGAGCGAGTGTGGATGCGCATGGCTCTGTCTGCATGCCCGTTTGCCGGTGACTGGTGGTCTGCAGAGCTGAAGCGGCTGCTGGACGTGAGCTTGCAACAAAGCTGGGGGGTTCCAGCTTGCAGCTTGACTAGGGTGCCAAGCAGGCTCAGCTTCCAGGCGTGCATGTGCAGAGCACCGCTTCTGTGCGCCCTGCTGTAGTAACTCACCACCACCATACTGGACTGTGTGCAGAAGCGGGGCCTGGAGTGCCGCGAGTGCCTGGGTGTTGCATCTGGCCCATCATACTGCCATCATCACACCCATCGTTCTGCCTTAATCACTCTGAATTGTGCGCAGAAGCGGGGCCAGGAGTGCCGCGAGTGCCTGGAGAAGCCAGAGCTGGTGGCGGCGCTGAGCGAGGGGGCCGGCTCGGGCGGATCAACTGCCGCCTCCTGCATCATCTGCTGCGAGGACTATGCCTCGGGTGCGCTCGTCCTGTTTGTTAACGCGCATAAAACTGCTTCGCAATCCACTGTCCGCTTCTTGCATCATCTGCTGTGAGTACTATGCGTCAGGTGCGTGCCTGTGCATTGCTGGTTTGATGTGCAGAACTTTTGGGCAGTGCATACCATCGAGTGCCATGCCGTGCACCACCTGTTGCGGCGGCGCTGCCGCAGGTGAGTGCCTGTGCATGCCTTGCCATTTCTGCTTGCCTATCATCACCGATTGCACAAAGGCTGCCCCCGTGCTGCAGATGATGTGCGGCGCGTGCCGCTACGTGCTGTGCACCTTCACACTACTGCCTGCCTGCTGCCTCACCAAACGCAACGCTGCCCTTGCGCCTTGCAGACGACGTGCTGCGAGTGCTCAAGTGCGGGCCACGTGCTGTGCATGCTTTGCAACTTTTGCCTGCTCTGCCGCCCACCAATCGCAACGCTTCCCTCGCGCCTTGCAGATGATGTGCTGCGAGTGCTCAAGTGCGGGCACCGCTTCCACCTGGAGTGCATCGACCGCTGGCTGCTGTCCAGTACAGACTACAGCCGCCCGCCCGCCTGCCCATGCTGCAACAAGGAGCTGGCATGATGCAGGCGGCGGCCGGCAGCCGCCCTGCCGTGCAAGCAAGCGAGCGCCGTCATGGCTTGCCAGACGGCAGCGGTGACCCTTAGTGGTTGCACGTCGTTTCATTCCATTGCTTGACTGATTCATGTTGTGAATTGGATGCCATACTGATAGGTTGCATTGCAACTAGCACTGCGTCAGAGCCGTAGTGCACAGAAAGTTGGAAAACCAACTTTGGCGGGCAGCGGCGCGGGGGAAGCGGTCGCCATGCACGCTTTCCACCTGGCGGCGCCTGAGCCACAGCTGCTGCTGGGCCATCCTGCATTTCGCTTCATTGCTGGCTACTCTCGAGATCGTGGCAGTCGATCCCAGCAGCCCTGAGCTCGCTGTGTTCGAACTTTGGCGACGTAGAGGGGCAGCCCACGGCTTCCCAGCCCAGCTAGGTGGCTGCAGAGATTCATGAGGACCAAGCAGCTGCTGCAGCGCCAGCTGCAGGCCGCAGGAGCGGCCTCCGAGGAGCGGCAGCCTTCCAGCGGCCTCCCTGGCTCATGGGCACAGCAGCAGTCCACCATCGAGCAGCAGAAGCAGCAGGCCCTGCAGCAGGCGCCAGGCCACCTGCCGCCTCGAGCGTCCGCCGCCGCCGCTGCTGCCGCCGCACCAGCGCTCGCATTCGCAGGTGCCGCCGATGGCCGGGCACTCATTGGTAGCAGCAGCAACACTGCTCAGCGCTGCTCCCCTGTGGTGCACGACAGCCAGCTGCAGCCAGTTGGCGAGGAGCAGCCATCTGGAGACCTGGGAGATGCGGCGGCGGCGCCGGTGGTGCCTTGCCCTGGCTGGAAGCCAGGCCTGGCTCTGCGGGACCCACGGCGGCAACCTCAGCAGCGCCAGCACCCCACCATGCAAGGCAGCGAGTCGCCGCTGCAGCCGCAGCAGCACCAGACGGCGCTGCAGCAGGAGCAGCAGCCTGCGCACAAGCGCCTGCGCCTGGCATTGCCAGTGATGCCGCCGCCGGCTGTGCCGGCACCCCTGCCTTCCACCCTGGGTTTTCGGCCCCCGACCGTGCCTGCCCCCACCAGCAGCCAGGCAGTAGGGCAGCAGCTGCAATCCGAGTGCACAGCAGTGGCCTTCCGCTTCCTTAACTGGCTAGAGGTGGGCGGCCTTATGTTCACTGTCTCTTGTGTGTTCTGCAGGCACAGCGACCTTTGGCATTGGTGCGCTTCTGTGTTGAATGCGGAGGGCAGTCCTCGGCATGTGCGACACGATGAGACATGTTCCCACTACCCATGTGGTCGGGATGTCAACCCACCCTGAACTTCAAATTCACCTCTTTTCCTACCCACCCGCAGTCCCAGCCCCTGCGGGTGGCCAGGCCCGAGGCCTGCAGCACCTGGGCCGCTGCAAACGACGTGCCTCAGGCTGCGCTGCGGTGAGCCCTTCGGAATGGGTTGTTGTTGGATTTGTGGACCAGGGGTGCACGTCCCAGGGCAATGGACACCTGTTTTGTTTGGAGCCTGAGCACTGAACATTGACTCGCTGCATTGAGCTCCATGCAGGATGGCCCAAACCTGGCTGGTGCAGCAGAACCGGCTCTCGTGCACCAAGGTGGCCTCTCCCATGGGAGTGCGCTGGCTGTGGGGCGCCATCCCAGCAGGAGCAGGGACGGCGGCAGCAGGCGCAGCATTTGCAGCAGCAGCAGAGGCAGCGGCAGCCCCGCCGCAGGCGGCACCCATGCAGCCCCTGGCACAGCCAGCAGCCGCCGCCCTGCTGCCAGGTGCTGGCACAGCAGGCTCTGCTTCTGCTGTAGCAACAGCTCGCACCGCCGGCCCAGCAGCTGCCACTCACAAGCCCAAGGCGCAGCCGCGCTCCAAGGAGGCAGCACGCCCGGCTGCTCAGGCGGCAGCGCCACCCGCCGCCGCTCCGCTCTTCCCGGCAGCCGTGGCTGTGCCCGTCTGCCTGCCGCTGGGCGGCGTGATACACGTGCGCTGCTTCGGCTGCGCGCGATTCTTCCCTGCCTCCGGATTCCAAGACCACACGAAGGGCTGCCCTCAGGCTGGTAAGCAAGGATTTAGAGTGCATGGGGAAGAGCGCAGGCATACGCACCTTGTGCAGGCCAGTGCTTGTCTAACTGGCCACGATGTGCTTGTATTACTGCCCATCAACTGATGGTATTATCCCATGCTGATGTTGCTGCTTCGCTCTCCGCCCTCTGTGTGCAGCCGCCGTGTTTGGCGCCTTGCTGCCTGGAGGGCAGCGGCTGCCGTAGGACAGAGCAGCTGCGGGACAGGCTGGCTGTGATCCAGCCCCAGTCGCGGTCTTGTATGCATGCAGCACTGCTTCCTAGTTACTTCTCACGTGCAATTTTACGCTAGCGTGGCAGTAGTAGTTTGCATGCAGTCACCAGCACTGATCTGCTCCCACGCCAGCAGGCTTGCCTGCCGCCACGCTTTGCCGCCGCCGCCACAGCAGGCGGCGGTCCTACTCCCTGAGACCCAATCCCCGATCACACGATCAAATTGCCGTGTAATAATTGGCACTCCAAGCGTGCGCCCATCACGACTAACCCACCGGCCGATGGCTACCCACGCCGTGGCGGTCTGCCGGCCGATCGCAGGCGCGTCAATAGGCTACATTCGCCTCACTGAACTGGCTGAAACGGTTGTAGACTTGCGACGAGAGGGTATGCGGACCGGCCGCCGCTCCGCCGCCGCCGCCGCGCAGGCGATGCGAGAATCCATCCAGCTTTGAACCCTTGCCTTGCCTCCGCACCTGGTGCAGGTGTCGCTACTGTCAGTCTGAGGGGATGGCCAGGCCAGGCCAGGCAGCCACTGGCAAAGTCTCTCACACCGTCTGTGGCTAAGGGGCGGCGATGGCACGTGATGCCGCCGCGTGCCAGCAGCGGCAGCAGCGACCCAAGCAGAGCTTCCAATGGCCGAGCGGCCGGTAGCGGCGGCGGCAATAGCAGTAGCAGCAGCAGCAGCAGCAGCGGAGAGCATGCTGCCACAACTTCAAGCAGCAGCAATGGCGCACTGCTGGAGGGAAGTGCCAGCGGCGGATGCGGCGGGAGCGCACCGCAGGCGGCATCAGTAGCTCCCAGCAGCCCGGCAGCCCATCAGCCAGGTACCAACTGGCTGTCAGGCCGCAACATTGCGCTCGGAGGCTCCGTAGCAACCGTCCTGCTGCTGACCGTCTTCCGAAAAGAGATCGCTCCGGTGAGGCTTCTGCCCCGACACTTGCGGGTGTGTAAGGGCATGCCGGTGAGGGCCTGCATGCGTGGGTGCGGGGCAGTCTACAGCTGAGTGGGTGGCAGGTGGCACGCCGCCGGTTGCTGGAATCGGGCTGCACTGCAACCGTCTAAAGCTGGCTACTGCAGTGCAGCCCGCCGCTCCGCTGGCTGGAGAGCCAGACGTGTACAACAGGGAGCCCTGTCGGTTAACATGCTTGCAATCCCTTCACTCACATCCGCCTGCCGCAGTTTGTCAGGTGGCTGGTCATCCAGACCTCCTCCCTGACCGACAAGAGCGTGATTGGGGAGTGGAGCACCGAGTCGATTGCTACCTGCATCGCGGTGGCGCTCACGCTGTGAGTAACGCAGTCGCGCTGTGCACGCTGCCTGCTGCGCTGGGAGCTGATTGCAGCACTCGCCTCTGCTATCTGGACCATGCCTGCATTGCCATGTAGTGTGTGCCTTGCGTCTCGTAGCTGCTGCGTCGCGCCATGCATTCCAGCCTCCCGCTGCTGCCCCTTGTTGGCATGCCATCATCTGGCCGACCTCGCCCGAACGCCTCGTGCCTGCCTGCCACCCCTTCCCAACCCCGCCTTCCTCAGCTGGTGGACGTTTGCGGAGCGCATGAAGCTTGATTCCCTGGAGGCAGCCATTGAGGCCCGGGAGGCAGCAACGGAAGCCCGGGTGGCGGCACTGGAGCAGCAATTCGCCGCCAAGGAGGCCGCTCTTGAGGCGCGCATCGCTGCGCTGGAGAGCCGGCTGGCGGGCGGGCAGGCGGCTCCCAAGGGTGCGCGGCGCACCCAGGAAGCAGGGCAAGTCAGGCTGGAGTGGCAGCAGCAGCAGGAGGAGCGGAAGGTGGTGCAGCCGGTGAATGGCAACCGAGCGGCACGGTGAAGCGCTGCTGCAGCGCTGGCAGCTCCCTGCACCAGCAGGTTTGGAGTAGCTGTGTTCCTAGTAGTGCCTGTGGCCAGCGAATTGTCGAGCGAATAAAGCGCTGCTGTGCGCTAGAGAGTACATTTGATGCAAACTGTGATGCGTACATACTATGCTTGCCGTGGATGCTGTGAAATCTGTTTCCAAGCCCTAGAGCCTTTCTTCTTCTCACTGTCGTTCTGTTTCTGTGTACACTTTCAACCGCCACAGCTTCCCTGGGCACGTTTCTATGTTGTCGGCCTGATAATTACACTTCTGTGATCAGTTTTGGAGTTCAGTGCAATGAAAAGAACAGGAAGTGGCAGGGAAGAGCAGTGCAGTGGCAAACTTACACCATGCTGCATGCAAAGCAGAGGACCAAGTAGGGTTGTTCAGCCACCCTGACTCATTCGGCAGCCAGACCAGCTGTAGCGGCACGTTCAGCAATCGCAGCAGCAAGGTCGGTGTGCTGCTGCAAGTGGGCCAGCAGGGCGACTTGAGGAGCATTTGTTTCAAGCGCATCATTGAACACCCAATAGGGGACCTCCACCACATGCCAGCCGTGGTGCTGCAGCAGGTGGTTGCGTGCGCGTGTGGTGCCATCACGAAGCGGCTGGCCGTCCTTCCCTGCCCGATTGCGGATAAAGTGCCTGGGGCCGTCAGCCTCCACCGCAATGCGCAGCTGCGGCAGGGCCACATCCGCCTGCAGCAGCGGCTCGCCGCGCCCGCTGTGCACTACGTGCCCTGTCACCACAGCATGGCTGCCCGCCAGCTCCGCCACCGCAGCTGCCAGTGTTGCCTCTAGGCGGCTGACTGCCCGTCCCTGCAGCTGCTGGTGCTTCCGCTGCTCACTTTACAGGTCAGCCTGCCATGCTGCCTGGCTGCGCTGCAGTAGCTGGGGCGGGCAGGGCACAGCGTCCCCATACCGCAGCTGCATGAGCAGGTGCGCTTGGGCAAACTGCATGTATTCCACATCGGCCAACATTGTGCCCTGCTGCGTTGCCACTGCCACCAGCCGCTCCCACATGGGCAGGTCGCATGCCTGTGAAAAAAGGAAGGGCACATGCAGCGAATGGGTGGGAAATGGTGATGTGCTAGGACAATGGACCATGTTTGCAAGCACTGGCAAGCTGCGACAATAGGCAATCAGGCCGGGAGCAGAGGCAATGCGCCAAGCAGCCAGACGCACCTCAAGCGTTGCCAGTGCACAAGCAATATTTGCGGCAGCTCGGCCACTGCTGCCGTCTCCTTGCTGCTCAAGAGCTGCCACACATGCCTCGATTGTTGCCGCTGGCGAAGCGACACTCAATTGTGCGCAGCCAACCTGTGCGAGCAGGCGTTCAGGCGGGTGTTGCAGAGGTAGGCAAGCAAGGCAGAGTTCAATTGACTGCCCACTCCTGACAGCTGCATTCAACCGCCGCTCACCAGCCATGCACTGGCGCCAACCGGAGTCATGTCAGCTGCATGGCGCTCGAGCGCTGCAGCCAGTTGGATACGCGAGGCAGCACTCTTGTTAGTGAAATTGCTCATCCAACGCTTCAATGGATTGAGGCCAGCAGAGCTGCCACCCAATGCAATGCACAACCATCGCCCCTCGAACTCACAACAACCACGGCCATGCCGTCCAATTACTCTGGGCAATATTGTTAAGCTTTTGCCGTCGCGCAGAGGCACCCACCTGCGAACAGGCCCGCCCAAGCATCTCGCGGCGGCATGTGCAGGACGCGCCCGCAGGCATACACCAGCTGGGATGCTGCCTGAGCATCCAGCCCTGAGCTGATGGCCCGGTGCAGCAGCGCGTCCACCAAGCGGTCACCGGGGTAATTGCGCTGGAAGGGATCCTTGGCTGGTATTGGTGTCTCGCCCGCCAGTGTTTCTATGTTGCTCAGCTGGGCGCAGGCCAGCAGTACCTGGGTGACCGCCTTGTGGTCGTTCCTGTTGGGCGGTTTGTCCAGTGCTTGCTGCACAGCGCTGAACAGCTGCTGCATCTGTGCTGACGACGGCTGCAGCCCCAGCAACGCCGCTCCGTAGAGCGTGTTGCCGACCGATTGCAGCGATCCCAGCTCGCCACGTGCTGCGAGCCCCACCGCATGCTGCAGCAATTGCGCTGCCAAAGGCTGGCTAACAACCGCTGCAAGCTGGCCATCCGACTCCGCCAGCGTGCCCAGCGCCAGCAGCATGTTGCTCACGTCCTGGGCGCTGGCATCCAGTGGTTTGTGCCGCCGCACTGCTGCTTGCCAGGCGCGCAGTTGCTGCGGCTGCAGCGTGCCTGGGAAAGCAGCCGCACAACACACAAAGGCAGCAAGCTGCCTGGGCTTGAACTGCCCAAACCGCTCGGTGGCCAGCTTCAGCAGCCGCCCCACTGCCTCCCTGTCGGCTGCACTGCCGCCCTCACGTGCCGCCTTCTTCTTCATGGTGTCCAGTGCTTTGGACACCACGAATATGTGCACGCCCCGCTGCCCCGCTGCCACATCTGCCTCCTGCACCTGCTGCAGCACGGCAGCGCAGCTGCGGCAGCTGTCGAGGGCAGCCATCAGGGGCTTGAGGTCCACCCACCCGCAGCCGGCGCCTCTCCACCGCGGCCGGCACCGGCGACCAGGAGGGCCGCTCCGACCTTGTCGGTCGCCATTGGATGCCCCGTTCCTGCAGCACCGCTTTGAAGGCGGTCAGTGGGTGGAGCAAGCCAGTCGCAAGCAGGGCCGCAATGTGCAGCACAGCCTGGTGCAGCGCGGGCCTCACTCTGCCACGGTCGTCAGCGTGACATAGCCGCAAGCTTGCAGAGGCCGCTGGGCAGCCCGCGCGGCCAAGCTGGGCTGGGCGCCCGAGGCCGGCCAGGCCCGCAGCCTGGACTGAGCAGTGGAAAGCATCGGTAGCAATCGTGACGCGATGCAACGATTGGCAGAGCCAAAACAGTGGCTGGCAGACCAGGAGACGTGTGGACCTGATGGAGTCGGCGACGGCGCCGCTGCGCTGCGCAGCGGACCGGCTTGCCCACCCTTCCCTGCGCCCCTGTGCAACAGGACTTGTTCCACAGCCACACCAGTCATGTGCCGAGTAATTTACAGGTGGATCAGCACACGGCTGGGTGTGGGGCGGGGTGGAGGCGGTTCGAAGTGGCAGGCGTGAGCCAAGGGATCGCCATGGAGGGCGCGCACTGGACGATTCAGCAGCCACAAAATTGCGTCACGTTGAGACGGAGGGAACAAGAATGGGAGCGGGTGGCGTGCGACCAGCGGCAAGGCAAATCAGTACAGGTAAAAAGAGGCGGCAGGGCTGTGCTCTCGCACAAGGTTAGGTTTTCAGGTGACCTAAGAATCAGGGGTCGGGAGAAAATGGCACGCTGCGAGTGTACACCACATCTGCTGCAATGCTCAGCAGGCTGCCAATGCTGTCGGCAAGGCTGCTGCAGCCGTTGCTGCAACAGCTGCCGTTGGTGCTCGTCGCCCCCTGCTGTGGCTGCTGCTGGCCCTGTGCCTGGCTGCTGGCAGCCGACCCTTGCTGCAGTGCTGACAGGAAACTCAGTGCAACAGGTAGCAGCGGGAAGAGGTTTTGTGGTTCACTGCCTGCCTGCCCTGCCGCTGGCTGCTGCCCAAGAGGGCTTGGCTGCTGCTCCTGCGCCAACAGGGCGGCCTCCGGAGGGCTGATGTGCAACTGCCCTAGCCCTGTGGGCTTGGCTGGAGTGGCGGGTGCGTTGGCACCCGCAGCCACGCCCTGACGGCGGTCCATGCTGCTGCTGCTCCTACTGCCGGTGCAGCTGCAGGGCTGGCGAGCACGCCTCTGGCCCAGCCCTACTGCTGTGCAGAAGCAGCTGCTTGCGCCTCTGCCGCCGCCGCCTGCTTGCGGGCCGCCAGCAGCTGCAGGCGGGCCCGATAGTCGTTGTTCTGCAAGGGCAGCGGCTGCTGGTGCCGCTCAGCCAGCCGCAGCAGCGCCACTTGGGAGTCCTGCCGGGGCCAGGGGATGGAGGCACAAGATGTGGTGATCAAGCTCGGTGGGGGTTGGTGCAGAGTGGCAGCAGGGCAAGCATGTGCACATCACCAAAGCAGAAGGTAGTAGCAGTCTTGGCAGCCAGGGCTGATGGAGAAGCTCGGTTACTGAGGCGGGCCGGCACATGCATCAGCAAGCAGGCATTCAGCCGGCATCCAGCACCGCTTAGCTCGCACCTGCACGTCCGACAGGAAGCGTGCACAAAGCTCTTCCAGCTGCGCCTGCCGCGCCCCGTTGCTCAGCAGCTCCACCACCTGTTCCGCGGCCTGGAGCGCAGACAGAAGCTTCTGCGTGAGGGAGAGTTGCAAAGGAGCGGAGGTGAGCGGCGGCAGCGGGCGACGCCGGGCGGCAGCGGCAGGCACGGCCGTACAGCTTGGGGTGAGCTGGCGCTGGGGGAACGGAACGGACTGCCATGGCCCACACGGCGCACGGGGGCGGACCCCACGCACCTGCTCGGCGCCTCGCAGCTGCTCCAACTCGCCGCCGCTCATGGATTGCCCACACCAACGCGTGATCGTGCTGTTCGACACTGACCGCAACAGCAGGGCTGTGGCGGGGTTCGTAGGCTCCGTAGGCAGGGTGGCACCCGTTCATGGGGCTTTCAGAAGGGGCGCCTTAGACACTCCCGATCATCTTTTGCATGGACATGGAAGCCCTGATCGACTATCGCAGCGATGACAGCGGGGCAGAGAGCGAGGCTGAAGAGCCTGCTCCCAAGCGGGCGCGCCTGCAGGCGCCCGGGTGCGCCTGGGATATGCACATCCATGCGACAAGCAACCATGGATCGCCCAATCGCGCTGCCGCCTCACCCGCCGCCACCCCTGCCGCCGCCGCCTGCAGGCCTGCTGCCGCTGCCCCGCCGCCGCTGCTGCCTCCAGCCGACGCGCTGCTGGATGGCTCATACTCACCGCCACCAGCCGCGGCACAGCGGGCCCTGCACCAGGCTGTGCTGCACCAGGCAAGCACTGCCGCCGCTTGGCCCAGTTGGCAGACGGGAGCGCTTGTGCGGACCCCAGCGCATGCTGCGCCGTTCAGATGTGCAGGCGATCACCATCACTCTCACTTGCTCTTTGCAATGCAGGGGCGCGAGCGCGCCTTCCCACATGTGACTGGCAGCTTTGCCACCCATGTGTACCTGGAAGGTGCGCATGAGGCTCCTTGCACTGCTCTTGCACGGCCACTGAGGACTGAGGAGGGCAGCGGCCCTGTGCCGGGTCGCATGGCGCTTGCTGGAGTACAGATTTCAATAGAGGCTCGTGGCACCTTGCCTCTCAAGCTCCCGCTGCCGCTCTTGCTTTGTACCCATCTGCAGTGCCCACGCCGCCCAGCTGCCTTGGTGCGCTAGACCAGCTGCTGCAGCTGCTGCAAAGCCAGCTGCCGGATCTGCAGCCCGTGGTGCATGCAACCAGCAGCGGCAGTAGCAGCGGTGGTGGCGGCGGCAGCAATGTTGGCAGCGCCGCTGCCAAGCCCGCCCACCGACATGCGGCAGCACCAGAGGCAGCGGCGAGTGTATCAGGCAGCATGAGGCAAGCAGCAGGCGCAGCTGCAGGCAGCGGGCGCGCTTGCCTGGCGCAGCCGTTCTACCATGTTAGCTTATCCAGGACGGTGCCGCTTCGATTGGATCAAATCCAGCCGCTCATTGATGAGCTGCGGCGCCGCCTGAGGTACGCTGCTGCTGCTGCTACTGCTGCTGCTGCCTGTGCTCAGCCCGATTGCCTGCTGTCGCCAGCTTGTAGCATCTGTGGTGTGTGCTTGCCAATTGTTGCCTTGATCGCACTTGCTGCTGGATGCCATCACAGCTACAAAAATGTGCCGCTGCTGCTGCATGTTGCGACCGCCCCGTTCACCACACCAACCTCTCCGGTCGGTTGTGCCCCATGCAGGCAGCAGGACACTTTCCAGATACAGCTGGCGCGGCTAGCAGTGTTTTGCAACGATGCACGCACCCGCACCTTTCTGGCTGTGGCAGCCGAGGAAGCAGGCAGCAGCGGCAGCAACACAAGCAGCGGCAGCAGCAGCAAAGGGGAGCATGCTGCCGGTGGCTTAGCAGGGGGAGATAGCTATGCGCCAGCACATTCAGCGGAATGCCCAGCTGGCAAAGGCAGCGGTGGCAGTGGCAGCATCGATGGCACCAGCAGCAGTAGCGACGAGCTGGGTGGCAGCGGGAGAGGTGCCAGCACAGCTGCTGCTGCTGGTGAGGCTGGTGGCATTGCGGCCAGGCGCTCACAGCGGCCCAACTACTGCAGGCAGCTGGTGCAGATGTGCCACGCAGTGAGCGGCGTATTTGCTGCGCACGGCCTGCCACGATTCTATGCTGACCCCCAGCCCCATGCATCAAGTGAGTGGCCTTGCGTAGGTACGCCTGTGGCGGCGTGAAGGGGGGAGTGGTGCGGGGTCTCAGTGTGCACTGCTGCTGCAAGTGGAACACGCAGCTGGCTTGCTTACCACAGTGAATTTGCTTGCATTAAGGTGTTCACCCACTGCGATTCGTTTACCTTGTGCCATGCAGTCGCTTGGCTGCTGGGCGACCGGCAGCAGCAGCTGGAGGCGGCACTTGAAGCACCTGCTGTGCGTGCTGTGGTTCGGCAGCTTGCACACCTGCGGTGGCAGCTTCAGCCGGCAGCTGTCGTTTGCAAGGCGGGGCAGCGCGAGAATGCAGTGTGGCCAGCGGCTGCCTAGAGGTCACGCAATGCAGAGCTGCTGTGAATTGCCTGCTGAGTCAGCCCCCTGCTCAACAGTCCTGTCTCAACAACAGCTTGGATATTTGTTTATGTTTACACAAGCTTGCGCTCGAGGCAACATAGCGCAGGGCTTGCAACGAACTCAAAGGCATATGTAGCGCCAGACGGGCGCAGCGGCATTGCATTTGTTTGGAGT